>Ga0206978_1071_pt1 | contig 23758 bp, 19 predicted proteins | sample Alteio_BWMinCont_21_FD_153477 | JGI IMG/M metagenome (GOLD analysis project Ga0206978, IMG submission 153477) | Enriched cells from forest soil in Barre Woods Harvard Forest LTER site, Petersham, Massachusetts, United States -... | ecosystem: Environmental > Terrestrial > Soil > Temperate forest >...
ACTGGGTGTGGAGGTGACGCAAATGACTGTAGAAGTACGAAATGAGCGAGATTCTTGTGCCGCACAAGCGCAGATCCTGGAGCTTTTTGCAACACCCGTTCTGCGCTGTTTTTGGCCCGATAGCGACGCTCTGAACGCCGAGCTCAAGAATGTTATCCTCTCCCGGATGCAAAAATCTCAGGGTGTGGTGCAATCGAATCGGGGCGGTTGGCACTCCGAATCGGACTTGCAAACCTGGCCTGAGGAGTCCGCGCAGGTTATGGTCGGCCGAATGAATCACTTGGTTCAGGAGGCGGTGCGTCATATCGCCCCAAACGCAAAAGAAGAGCACCTCAACGGCTGGAAAATCAAGGCTTGGGCAAATGTGAATACCCAAGGAGCCTACAATAAGCCTCATTTTCATGATGGTTTTGGCAATCTGTGGTCGGGCTTCTATTACGTCGATACGGGCAAGACTCGTGAAAATGAAAACGTTGGCGGCTGCACAAAATTTCAGGATCGGAGCGGAGTGCCCAAAGAAATCCTAACGAATCCGGATCCCTACGAGCGCGAAGTAACGGTGAATCCAACGGGCGGCCTCATGCTCATGTTTCCCGGCAGACTGTTTCACTACGTCGAGCCTTATTCTGGAGACCAGATGAGGATTACGATCGCCTTCAACCTCAAGCACCCTGGCTTTGTAGTTCCCTACTACGAAGGAATGCAAGAACAAAACTGGATGTGGACGAACTTTCGTGGCCTGATGATCATCCCTAGCAAGGTGCCGGAAAAACTGCGCGCAATGGGTATTCTCTTCAATAAATTGGGGCAAAAACCACCTTCTTCTTCGTGGTGGCAGCACCTGAAAGCCTCAGTAGATCAGGCGACAGCGGAAGCGAGCGCGGACGCGGATAGAAACTGGGGCCGCCTTTCGTCTTCCCCAGGCGCGCGATCATAGCGAAGAGCAACGCCTTCGGGAGAGGAGGTCGTCTGGCGAAATCAAAAGCGCGCATATGTTCATTTAGGTGCGCGTCCACGACCCAAATGGCCAGACGGGATGGGCTCTGCCTAAACACACCCCTATTCGCCGTTGTCCTCCGAATCGCCTTCCGGCACATGATACATGCTGGGAGAGAGCCGTCGAATCAGGGTCAGGCTGTTCTGCCGCCACTTGTGAGGCTCCAGTAGACTTACCATTTCGAAGCCGCCGGATTCCAGCGATGCGTGGGTTTCTCTGAATTTGTTGAGAATGGCAAGCTTCGTGGGATTCGTCAGAGTGGAATGAATCAGCAGAAATCCTCCATTAGGATTTAGCAAATCCCAGTATTCCTGCAGGAATTCATCCAGCATCCCGCAATCGAACCAGATGAAATCGAATGGCAGGACTTGCGGTTCAAACTTCTTAGACATTCCGCGGAAATCACCTTCATAAAACTTAAGATAGGTATCGATTTTCAGTTTGCGGGCGACATCCATGACTTTCAGAGCGCTCGTCGCGGGATGAGAACTGTCGTCGATCACACATAGGGCCGGAGAGTAGGGGACCTCGTAATACTCCGTCTCGGCTAAGGGGAGGGGATGCTTCCCTTTGAGCAGTCTCCGCAATCCGCGATGTTCGTCCGACCGGACTTGGCCTTTCAGTATCTTCTGACTGTCCTGGTATTCCGCTAGATTGTCAGCTAGGGACTGCAACAGGAATATCGTGGAATATCCGGCTCCAATTTCCAAAACTTTCCGTGGGCGAGTGCAGCGAACGAGGGAATGCAGCAGGGGGCTTACGAGTTCGACGCCCATGCTCCAATTCCGGTCCAGGGGCTTCACGGTCTGATAAAATTCAGCGTTTAACGGCATCCTCTGTCCTCCACCGGCAACGGAACGGGCACGAAGAGGTGTCGCGTTGCACGGTTCTGCTCGGCCTGTTCAATACCAATCGAATTCTGCGAGTATACTTCATGTCTCTCTCAGGACTGCCCCGCTATCGCACATGACGTTATCAGAGCTTAAACGCCTCTAAAAGAAAGAAAATGCCCCGGAAATTGTCTCCAATTCCCGGGGCGCCGAAAAGTAACTTCCGTTGTGGTTACTTGCTACTTTGGATCGGCAATTTTCGTCGACGACACAATCAGCTCGTCTATCCAAGTTGTCATCGCAACATCGGAGCCTGAGAAGTTTGTCAGGAAATCCAACATCCACGCCTTCCCGAACGGGTAGCCACTTGGGTTGTACCAGCAGAAACCGTTACTTGTGTCCGGTCCATAGTGCTGCACTAGCACCGAAGGCTGGCCAGCGTGGGCGGCGTAGAGTTCAAACATGCTGTTCTTAAATTGCGCAGGGCAGCTTGTCAGCGCGTCCGTTCCTCCCGAACCGTCCCAAAAACCGCCTGTGCCGAGCTTCAGATGGATCTGCCATGTCGTCCACTCGTTAGCCGCGTAGAGGAAACAGTTCGCGGACGAGTAAGGCGGCCCATTAGCCTGATAGAGGCACGTAGCTGCGCTTCCCGAACCGTTTTGCAAAGCTATACCAGCGCCGTTGATGAAGGTGTTGTAGTTGTCGTAGCCGCCGACCGGGCTACCGCACATAAAATAATTTCCGGGAATCCCTCGGTCGGACACGTTCTGCATAACCTGCTCATCGTCCGAGCAGGCATTGGCCACGCACACCCCGTTCGACAGTACGCCGTTCCCGCACGTCCCCCCTATCACGTCTTCATCGGCTATGATGATTTGTTTGGCACCTTGAGTCGTGCCATCACTCGTGGTGATTTTCGCGGACAGATAGTTTGAATCCATATACTGCCGCCATTGAATCCAGATTTCGTCGCCGGCGTTCTGGACAGCCCAGGTGCAATGCTTCAGGTCGTCAGGGCCGTTGGTGTAACCGCACGCATTTAGAGCAAAGCTTCCGCCCGCGCTCTCGAATCCGGTAGGGCCAAGGACAAACTTCAAGCTTCCCCCGCCCGAGGAATAGTTTGCCGCGTCAATAGTCGGCGAGGGAAATCCTTGACTCGCGTGATCCTGTATGTGACCGCCGCCAGGCTGTCCCTGCGGTCCAGGTCCAGTGCGGAAAATATCCGCGTTGAAACCCCAACACCTCCGCAAGCCAAGGAGGAGATTCGAGTCCGGTTGCCAGCAGCGTGAAGAATAGTCGACGTCAGCCGCAGTGTAGCTGGTTAGCCGCGCATAGAACGCTTGCGTCGTCGCATCATTGACGGTCGTATAGATTTGGTCGATTGGATCGTAAGAAAAGCGTCCGAGAGCGCCCCTGGTAAGAGGACTGCCGGCGTTATCTGGATCATCTACGTAAGGAGGACCGCCGCTGTAGGTGTTAGCAGTGCACACCGGCGAGGAGAGCGTCGAATCGTTCATGGTGTAGATGGTGTCTATGGTGCCGCTGCCGTTGTACCATGCAGCAATCTGGCCGAGGTCCGAGTTCCATGCAAGGCCAACCCATTGGTAAGCGCCAAGGACAGGGCCGCAACCATTTGAGACCGCGCTGCTCGTCACATCGTGCGGGGCATAACCATCGCTGCCACTGAGATTCACGTATACCAATTGCTTCGTCGCGTTGTCTCGTTGCGCGCCAAACAACCACAGGACGTTCTGGCTCGCATCGACGATCGAATTTGTGCCTTGACCGTACTGGACGAAGGAACTATTCAGGATGGTCCAGCAATTGTGATCGAAGTCGTACTTGCGAAGGGTTCCGGCACCGTCCTGGTGATAGACCATCCCGTCGTTCGGGTTGTAGGCTGCCGAGTCATCGCCGAAGGAAAGGTCGCTCGTCGGTGCTTGGATCGTGGCTGGGCACGGACTTGTCTTGCTATAGGAGTTGTCCATGCGTTGCCATGAAGCCGAGCAGTTTGGCTCGCAGGTGTTCGAGGCGTCAGAGCGCGGGATGCTCGAAAGATCCAGCGTCCACGTGTCATTGACTGGACCGCCCGTCTGGCACGCCGCTGAGCCACCCCAAATCCACATGCGGTCAGCATGAGCGATGTAGACTAGTTCGCCATAAATATGCCTTGAATTGGGGCGGTTGTCAGAGAGCGTGTCCACGCAGGAACTGGAACCCGGCGCCTGGCCGCCTGTAAAGGGACCATTCGGAGGAGACGGCGGATTGTACCGCACCATCTGGCCAGCCGGAAATTCCAACCCGTAGACCTCATTGCCGTAATAGTCGTTGTGACCGCCACCCCAAAAGAGGAGCCGATCACGCTTGACGTCGAACATCCCGCTGCCCCAAGCGTGGACGTTACCGGTACCCTGCGAGTCGCAGTATTGGGCAAAATTGTATCCGTATCCCCCGTAGTTATCCGCAGGGCAGACGTTCCCTTGAATGCTTGCGTTGCCGAGCGGATACCAGCCTGCGCCGCCGGGCTGGTTCACGCCACCGGAGCCTGAACTCGCGTTGTTCACCGTGATGGAAACTGGCGAGCTCGTAGCTTTGTTATTCGAGGTGTCGGTCGCCACTGCGGTAAGCGTGTGGCTGCCGTTGGAGTAACTCTGGGTATTGAGCGCGTATGTGTAGGGACTCGAAGTTATTTGCGCACCCGTGTTGCCCCCATCCACCTGGAATTGAACGCCCGCAACACCCACGTTATCAGAGGCAGTTGCGGTTACGTTGATCGTGCCTGATACGCTGCTCCCGGAAGCCGGCGAAGTAATGGAAACCGTCGGCGGCGTGGTGTCCTTCACGTTGCTCACCGTTACGGTCACGCTTGCGCTGGTTGCGGAGTTATTCGATGTATCCGTCGCGATCGCTCGCAGGGTGTGCGTCCCATTCGTTGATGTCGTTGTATTCCATGAATAGGAATAAGGAGCGGTTGTGACCGCTGCGCCTATGTTCGCGTTATCCAGTTGAAACTGCACGCTGGCTACCGCAACGTTGTCGGTCGCGCTCGCCGAAACGGCTACAGTATTGGAAACCGTCGCGCCGTTCGCAGGTGCCGTCATGGACACTGTCGGCGGCGTAGTGTCCTTCACGTTGCTCACCGTTACGGTCACGCTTGCGCTGGTTGCGGAGTTATTCGATGTATCCGTCGCAATCGCTCGCAGGGTGTGCGTCCCGTTCGTTGATGTCCTGGTATTCCATGAATAGGAATAAGGGGCGGTTGTGACCGCTGCGCCTATGTTCGCGTTATCCAGTTGAAACTGCACGCTGGCTACCGCAACGTTGTCGGTCGCGCTCGCCGAAACGGCTACAGTATTGGAAACCGTCGCGCCGTTCACAGGTGCCGTCATGGACACCGTCGGCGGCGTAGTGTCTCCTGAATTGTTCACGGTGACGCTTACTTGCGAGCTAGTTGCGGTATTGCCTGCCGCATCGCTGGCTGTTGCTGCCAGTATGTGGGTCCCACCCGTGAGCGTCTTGGTATTCAGGGAAAACGTATACGGCGCGGAAGCCACCGGCACGCCTACACTGGCGCCGTCAACTTTAAACTGGACGCTTGGGACACCCGCGGTGTCCGTGGCGCTCGCTACAATCGTAACGGTTCCTGTAAGTGTACCACCCGCGGCAGGAGAAGTAATAGAAACGCTCAGGGGTGATGTGGTGGACGAAGTAGAAAAGACCATGTCTCCAGTAACTGCTGCGTGTCCATTCGCGTCCGTGGAGTGAATCTGAAAATGGTACGCCGTTCCGGCGGTCAGGCTGGCGAGCGACAGCTGGTGGTTGATTACCATCGTCGTGTCAACTGCTGTGCTGTTGCCGTAAGAAGAAGTCTTGCCGTAGTTGATCTGGGAGTTCGCTGGTGCGCTTGTGACCCACTCCACCAGGAAACTCGTAGTCGTTGCAGATAGTGCCTGTGCGTTGGAGATGGTAAGCGCGCTTGGGTTGCCACTTCCGGTAGTCTTCCCTGAGACCAAACCTGCGCAACCCGCCAAGCCGATGCTGGCAATGCCCAGCAATAGCGGCGCAATTGTGCTTAAACCTCTGCTGATGCCCTTTGCAGAACGCCTCGTCGTAACCATTTGTCTTTGTTTCCCCCGATGTCGATGGCCTGCTCCCAAGCTGCTGCCGCTCGCGTTCCCACGCTCACTCAGGCTACTCGGCGCATTCGGGGGGGGTAACTGGACATCGGACGAAAAAGAGGACAAGTGTGCTTATACGACCCGGCACTGTCCTCTAGGGCAGTCTCCGGAGAAACGCCAAGCCCTTAGACTCATCGAATAGGGTGCAAATGGCCAGAAACGTTGAGGTTAAAAAGATTGAGAAAGTCGCGGGGAGGCTAATTCTAGTCCGCAGGATGGGTAGGTCTACTGGGCCGTCTCGGCTGAAGTTCGGATCCCGGCCTTGCACTCCGGGCGGTGCGCTGAGATAAACCCGTCTCTCGGATTTTGTAAATCAGCGCCCTATAGCTGATTTTCAGCACTTGAGCCGCACGCCGCCGATTCCAATGGTTGGCCTGCAATACCCTCAGAATCAGGTCCCGCTCCATTTGAAGGACTGCATCTTTGGCGATCTGCTTCAGAGGGATGGTACCGGCCTTTCCAGTTTCCACAGGCAGACTCGGAAACGGCCTCTCTGGGCGGGGATAATACAAATTCTCTTCCGATCCCAACACGACATACCGAGCAACGATATTTTCTAGCTCCCTTATATTCCCAGGCCAATCTGCATTTTCGAAATTCTGCATAGCCTGGCTGGAAAACGCAGGCGCATTTCGCTGGAAAACTCGGTTAAATCGATTAAGAAAGTACCCAGTCAGTGTGGCGATGTCTTCACGACGTTCACATAGCTCAGGCATCCGAATGCTGAACACATTGATTCGATAAAACAGGTCTTCTCTGAAGCTCCCAGAGTTGATCTCCTCCTCGAGATTGCGGTTCGTAGCGCAGATTACCCGTGCATTGACCCGCCTGTCCTCTTCATCGCCAATTCTTCGAAATTGGCCATCCTGCAGGAGTTGAAGCAATTTTGCTTGGAGAGCCCCGTCGAGCTCACCGATTTCATCTAGAAACAACGATCCTTGGTGCGCCATTTCGACGCGTCCCGGCTTGGAGGTGAGTGCACCCGTGAATGCCCCACGTTGATAACCAAAGAGTTCGCTTTCTAGGAGTGGTCCGGGGATCGCCGCGCAATTTACCTTTACGAAAGGTCCCGAACCCCATCTCGACGTTGCATGGATTACCCGCGACAGAATCTCTTTGCCAGTCCCGCTTTTGCCAAGCAACAGTACAGGTACATCGGTGTCTGCGATTTTTTCTACCTTTTGCCGAATGGCCTGCATCGTGGAAGACCGGCCAAAAACGACGTCTACGGGAGGAAGTCCTGTGTTCTCCCCGTGAGCCAAATTGTGATTGACCATTGACACTAATACATCCCCTGGAATGACCGCCGATAGCTCGATTTCTCACCCCTAGGAGATGCATTCACGTCACCATATAACGGGGGAGGAATGTACGGACGTTTGATGTGGGAAATTACTTTCCCGGAGGTTGTAACCGTCTCTGTTTGCTCGTATTAGAGTTGATACTGGGTATCTTGTGTAGTTCATTTATTTCGTACTAGCTCTAGTACTCGGGGCAGACATCAAAGGGGAAAAGGATTACCGAAAGCAGAGAATCGATTACCATATTGCTATCTCCTGCTTGTCATGGCTTGGCACCCGCGTGAACAGGCCGGGAAACCTTCTTTCGCCTTTCCAGAACGTTTAAGGAATGGTCAATTCGATACGCTTTGACGGCCGACCGCTTGCGGAGCTCAACTCAAGTGCCCTTGTAAATGCGGCGCAACTAGCTTGAAAGGATCTCGCCCTCAGGCAGTTTCGCCATTCTCGCTTGCACGTCTATTGCTATTCTCGACCCTGAACACCCGGCTTGCGCCGTACGCAGACGCATACGAACTCTCCCCATTTTGAAATCAGAACTTCCCCGTATCTTTTTGCGATCTACCGTTACACTTGGAACTACTCATGCGCGCTACTCGACTGTCTGCACTTTGTTCCTACGCGGCTGTTTTGCTCGTGTTTGGGGGGGTATGGTTCCCCTTGCTTCATCACTTCTGGATCCCGAATGGTGAGATCAACTCGACGACCATCCTGGCAGCGCGAAACTCCCCCCCCACTGCAGAATTGGATGAGCTAGATGGGCTGAATTTTTTTTCACCAGGCTGGGAGAGTGATAAACAGCTCTTGAAAATAGCGGAGACGCTACTGCGCGGAGAGGTTGACTTGCCAGGCTATCCAACAGCTCGCATCGGGATGCCTTTTCGTTCAGATGATCTGGAAAAAGAGCCCCCAGAACTGCAGCTCACTCTGGCAAGCTTGGCTGTGCCCGACACTCTGCTAGAGGCCTATCAGCGGACTGGACGTGAAGAATTCCTAACCTCTGCGCGAGATGTAATCGTTGCTTGGGCGAGCTATGAAAGGAGAGCGTGGTTGCCCAAGGGATTTCTATGGAATGACCACGCCATCGCCGCCCGGACGCTGGTGCTCGCTAAATTCTGGCGGCTCTACCGACATCACCCCGCCTATCAACAAAACGTAGCTGAACTTGTCCTCGAATTTGCCTCGCGAAACGCCTCTTTCCTCGCACGGCCTTCCCATTTCACATTCGCGACCAATCATGGCGTAATGCAAAACCTCGCTTTGTTGCATCTCTGCCTGGCATTTCCGACATTGCCGGACGTGAAAAAATACGAGGACCTTGCGATTGCCCGGCTCCGTGAACAATTTGAATTCTATGTCAATCAGGAAGGCGTGGTCCTTGAACACTCCCCGGAATATCACGAGACGGGCCTGCATTTCCTGGCCTTGGCCATCAGATACCTCGCCCTCCTCAGAGAACCAATTCCTGCCGAGTGGCTTCGCAAGTATGAAAAGGCAAGCACGTTCTATTCTCTGTTAAGGCGCCCGGATGGCTCATTACCCCTCATCGGTGACACAAATGAAGGCGGCAATCCCCGAGGCCCCGAGATAACGAATCTTGACCCCTCCGGTTCGCCTGGCGCATTGCATTACAGTTCGAACTGGACGCCGACGCAATCGGACAGTCTCTTCCCCGTCTCCGGCTATGCGGTGTGGTGGGAGGGGCTGGAAGCGTGGCCCGATTCCAACGCGCTGCGGCAAACGGTTATCGCTTGGTCTTATTCTCCGGGTGGCGCTCACAAGCACGCCGACGACATGAGCGTGCTCCTTTGGGCACAAGGACAGGCATGGTGGACCAACACCGGGTATTGGCCTTACGGGCTAGTCGGACGGACCATTGCAGAGTCCTGGCCCGGATCGAATGCACCCCGCCTGCTTGATGAGCCGATCGACAGTGTGCGTGAAACGCGGTTGATCGGATCAGGAGTCTCGGAACGCATTAACGCCATCCAACTCGAACGCAACGGGCCGCGGAACTACCGGGCCTCACGACAAGTGATCTACTGGAAGCCAGACTTGTGGATTGTCCTGGATCATGCAAGTGGAGTCGATGATGGGAAAACCACTCACACCTGGACAACAGCAGCGAACGTCATCATGCGGCCTGGGCCTATCGAGGGCTCGTATTCGCTTGAGTCGAATCGTGTGCCTGCCAAGCTAAGTGCGTTCTTCTTCGCATCCCCGGGGGCAAAGGTAAACCTGGTGAAGGGCAGCATGGATCCTTTTGCAGGTTGGCAAGTCGTTGGGCACATCCCCGAGCCAGCGTCGGCGCTCGTCGTCGAGCAATCCGCCAAAGACTCGTGGGCAGTTGCTATCTGGGAGAGCGGCGTCCGCGGCGACTCATCCGGGAGCTTCACAAAACCACCATCAATGACTCGCTGGTATGGCGACACAGAATGGGAAATCGCGCTTCCTTTGACAAGCGGACAGGTATCAGTCTCCAGGGAAAACCAGGATATTACGATACGCAAGGGAGGGGGCCGCGTCTCTTCGGCGGTCTTGAAGGTCGTCCCATCTTCCGACCCGTCTGCCGCACGCGCCGAGATCGACCGCACTTTTGCCGCAGCCGCGAAAGAATATCCGCGTTTCCGGGACCGAATCGAGTACCGCTGGAAGGTAAGCTATATTTTGCTACTGCTTTTCGCTCTGCAGGAATTTGCCTTTCTTACTTGTCGCCGGTATTTGAGCAAGCATTACTCAGCGCTGAGAATCGCGGTAACGCTCGTTTGGGCAGGCGCAGGTTTCTGGATTACAACCGTCTTCCTCCGTTGACCATGCCCTCTCTCCCATCCGGGTCAATCGGGGAGAATAATGCACTGCACATCAACCGTGAGACAGGTGGTTTTCAACTCGTTTGCTTCCCACTTGAGGAAATTGAAACACTAAGGACAGGTCGGCACACAGTTTCCAATCACCATCGATCGTCAGCAGCCGCTAAGTGAGGACGGCCTCCCGCCGAACTCCCGCCGCTCGTCACAAACGATAGTAAATGCTCTTCTGTTTCATCGAGCACTGTCAACCAAGGTGAAGCCCTGGAGTAGCTCAAGCCACTTCTCCCCGGATGATGTCATAACGCTCGATCACAGCGGCCACACCCATGCGGATGGCGCCTTCTTCTAAGTGCCGCTCCACACGCACAACCTTCCCCAGCGCCCGGACAAATACTTCGGTTCCGTGGGTGATCTCGGCGGGCAGCGTCAGGGTTATATCTAATTCCGAGCCGGTCGCGAGGTCTTGCTCTATAACAAAATACAAACCCCTCGTTGATATGTCTCGCGTCTTGCCTTCCTGAGAATCCACGACGCGTTCCGCAGGCACTCGAATGATCACTGGCAAGGACAAATCGTATCGCCGAGTCGTGCGCCTTTCTGTCATCACACCAATCCTCCAACGTTTTCGCGGCGGCGCGACTCGGACTACGCCGCCAGGGCCTTAACCTTACAAGAATTAAGGAGAGCTTGCTAGTTACGCCACTCCGAACATGTGGCCCTGTCTAGCGGGTCGGCGTCACGATTGCGCCAGATCTTTTGAGCCACGTCGCCACCCCTCCTGCTAGATCAGACAGTTGTTTTGCGTCCTCAAAAGGAAAATTGCAGCGGCACGCGAACCTATTCGTTCCTGGTCCCCACTGCGGCGGGCGTTTCCACTGCGGATGTGGCCGCTGACGAGCGCCGCGCGCGCGGTGTATCCAAATTAAACTGCCTCATTTTGTATAGTAGCGCCTTGTAGCTGATGCCCAGCATTTTCGCGGCATCCTTGCGGCACCAACGCGTCTTCTCCAACGCATCCGCGATGGCTTCCATCTCCGCTTCGTCTTTCAATCCGCGGACAAGCGCTTTGAGCCCTTGCTCGCGAGGCGGGGCGGACTCTTCGCGCGGAGAAGTTCGTTTCCGCGCGGAAGACATTTCCACCAGCTCCCGCAAGCTGCCTTCATCGTCCTCGAGAATTACATATCTCTTCACGAAATTTTCCAGCTCGCGCAAATTGCCCGGCCACGGATAATTCACCGCCGCATCCAGCAAATGCTTCGATGGTCCAGACGGCGTCTTTCCGAATTTCTCGCTGTACTGCTCCAAAAAATGCCGGAACAACAGTGGAATCTCGACCAGCCGCTCGCGCAACGGCGGCACCAAAATCGAGAGAACGTTCAGCCGGTAATACAGGTCTTCACGGAAACGGCCCGTCTTCATGGCTTCTTGCACGTCAACGTTGGTGGCCGCCAGCACACGCACATCCGTATCGATCAGATGCCGCCCTCCCAGCCGTGAATATTGATGATCCTGCAGTACGTGGAGCAGTTTGGCCTGCAAAGGCGTCGTCATCTCCGCGATTTCATCGAGGAAGATTGTCCCCTTGTTCGCCATCTCAAATTTTCCGGGCTTGCTGCGGATTGCACCTGTGAACGCCCCCTGCTCGAAACCAAAGAGTTCCGACTCTAGCAGTTCACCGGGCAGCGCCGCGCAATTCACTTTTATGAAAGGCTGGTTGCGCCTCTTCGACCGCAAGTGAATCATCCGCGCCACAACTTCTTTGCCGACTCCGCTTTCTCCACAAATAAAAACAGGCACATCTACGGGAGCAATCTGCAATATCTGCTGGCGGATGCGCACCATCTGAGGGCTGGCCGCGAGAAAGCTCAAGTCTTCTGTCACCTGGTCGCAGTAATCGCGCAGTGCCTGGTTCTCCGTCGTAAGCTGCTTCTTCTGCCGCGACTTTAGCATCGCCGCGTCCAGTTCCGTCTTTTCGAACGGCTTCGTCAGATAATCGTGCGCCCCGATCCGGATCGCTTCGACAACCGTGCCCACTTCATTCGAACAGGACAGCATAATAACGTTCAGGCTGCGGTCCGCCTGCATTAGCTCTTTCAAAGTTTCAATCCCGTTTAGTTCGGGCATCAGGACGTCCAGAATAATGAAGTCCGGCCGCTCTCCCCCGTTCACTTTCGCAATCGCTTCTCTTCCGGAGCTGACTGTTTCCACATCGTATCCGTCCACTTCCAGCAGAGTCTGCAAATACTTTCGAATGCTCGGCTCGTCATCCACAACCAGAATTTTTTCTTTAGCGGCCATCGAATTCTCCCTTTGCCTTGCCCCAAGTCCTCAAAAATTATCCTTGATCCATCGGCAACAAAAATGTGAATTTGCTTCCTATCTTCGGTTCGCTTTCGACCCAAATCTTCCCGCGATGCGCTTGAATCAGGCGCTTTGCAATCGCAAGTCCGAGACCCATACCCGAAGTATTGCGATCAACCCGCACAAAATCCTCGAAAATCTCTTGATGATGTTCCGCTGCAATCCCGGGACCTGAATCCGCCACCGAGACTTCCACGCTGTTCGGCCTCGGCAGCCGGAATCGCCGGCGCTCTTCCACCGGCGCAACCGCTGCCACACGGCGCTCCCAAAAATGCGGGCCAGCTTTCAACGTCACGCTTCCACCCGCCGGCGTATGTTTCAACGAGTTGTCCAAAAGATTCGCCGCCGCTTGCTGCACTTTCTGGTAATCGAATCGAAACGTCGGAATCGATGGATCGAAGCTCGCTTCTAACTTCACTCCTTTGCGTTGGAAAGCCTCCGACCAGCGCTTCGCCAGATCATCCAAACAATCGCGAAGATCATTCTCTCGAAGCTGCAGCACCAGCTTTCCACTCTCCAAAGCGGAATAGTTGAGAAACATCGAAACCAGCCGCACCAGCCGCTCGCAGCTGTCCTTCGATTCTTCCAGAATGTCCCGCTGTTTGTCTGTCAAGCGTCCCAGAGAGCCCGTCAGCATCAGGTCGTAGTAACCTTTGATCACGGCGAGTGGCGTCTTTAATTCATGTGCGGCCGAGGCCAGAAACACCGTCTTCTGTCGGTTCACTTCTTGCAATTTCAGATAGGCCGCCAGCAAATTTCGGTACGTAATCTCTCGTTCCTGCAAGAGCTCTTGGACGGTGAGCTGCGTCGCCGAATCGGGCGCGGCTTCAGCGGAGGGCTCCGTCTCCAGTTGCACAATCAAACATCCCGGCTCGGCAATCCACTGAATGCGCGCGCGAATCTTCTTCGCTCCGCGCGCGACAAGCATTTCCACTTCATGCTCTCCCGCGTCGATTTTCTGGCCGATCTGATTTGGCTCGACTTTCAGGAGGTCGTGGAACACATTCCACTGGCTAAACTCACCCGCGCTCTCGGTTCCCAGATATTGCCGGGCATTCTCATTCGAAAGAAGAATTCTCCCGCTTTTTTCCGCCACCCAAATGGGTGCTTTGGATGCTTCAAGCAGCGCTTTTACAAATCCAAACGGCAAGTCTAGGACTTTCCGGTGATCGTTAACCATAGGTGTGGCAATGATCCCAGGCATTGGGGGAGTCTGACTCTCCACTGCAGTAGGAAAAAATTTTCCCTTGCTGAATGCCCATGCTCGCAGAGGACTTTCTGACTGTCAATGGCAAAAGCGTTCCATTTGCACATTTAAGGAAACCCAGTGGAATAGGCATGAACAAGAATGGATGAACAAGAAATTGCCAACCGAGACCATCTTTCAACTGCATATAAATAAAAGACTTATTCTCATCTTTTCCGATTCAAAAATGGCATTCGATATGCTTGTCTCCGTACTAGTTCCCTGGTACTAAGCGAGCTATGGCACACACTGGTCTTCTCAAGGATGGTCAGCGCGTGGATCCCTCTAATCTAAGACGGGCCCCTCGCATTCGACTCCAGATGCCCGTCTTTCTGCGCGCGGCAGATACCTCCGGTGCTGAATTTATCGAGCTCACAAAAACACTAAACATCAGCTCCACAGGGGCTTGTGTGGCCTCCACGCACATTCTGCGTCCCGACCAGATCGTCCATCTCACCATCCCTGCTCCTTCCTCCGCCTCCTCCGGTATTGTTCCCAGCGAAACTCCGCCGATAACCGCCAAAGTGCTCCGCCAGGATTCTGTCGGCGAAATGCGCCTCTTTGGACTGGAATTCCTCAAGCCACTTGAGTAAAGTATTGCCGCTTTGGTGGACGGCTCCCCTTTGACTTGGGTAGAAACGATACACCTGCCCAAACTGTTCCAGGTCCGTTCTCGAAGAATCGGCCCTATATTCAAGATGTTTAAGGACTTATTCAGAGATCTAGGTTTGCCCGAATAACCCGGGAGCTGCTGGAGGCCCGACTTGATTGGTCCCTAGCTTGCTCCACATAGAAAGCGAAAGCCAAATGTGCTTTCCCCAAACCCCGCGGGGATAGGCCAGATCAGGTGTACACCGGATATGCCCAGTCCCGGCGCCCCTGCGCCCCCGCGTTTGCCGATTGAGGATTCCTATCTCGAGCTGCTTGCTGACACGCTCGAAGGCTTGGATGTACCCGCGCGTGGACAGTTCCTCCAGCGTTATTTCCGTACTATAACTCATCTCGATCTTCGCGAAGCGCAGTGCGTACAACTCTGGGACGAAATGCTCACCCGTCGTCGCGAACTCAGCGAGCACATGGAGAGGCAAATCTCCTTGAAAACGGCTCTTATGGACGTGCTTACCTCCGCAGGACTTTTCCGCGTTCCCATACTCATCGAGTATGACGAGCTGAAGAAACTTCAGTTGAATGCTGTCACCGATCCCCTCACTGGCCTCTACAACCGCCGGCTCTTTGGCGAAGCCTTCGAAAAAGAATTGAATCGCGCACGCCGCTACGGCCAGCCTCTGGGCCTCGTCATTCTCGATTTGCATCGCTTCAAGGAAGTCAACGATAAGCACGGCCATCCGCGCGGTGATGAAGTTCTGCGCGCCGCCGCCTCCACGCTGAAAAAAGCTCTGCGCACCTCGGACTCCGCGTTTCGTATTGGCGGCGACGAATTCGCCCTCCTGCTTCCGCAAACCGATGCCGCCCAAGCCCTGGCCCTAAGCCGCCGCGTAGGAACTGTTTTTGAAGAATCCATCGCGCACTTCCAAATAGGTGTAAGCGTCAGCATGGACCACGGCGTTGCTACGTTTCCCCAGGACGGCGATCAAGCCGATCTATTAATCCGCGTAGCCGATGAGCGCCTCTATCGCTTGAAGCACGCGAATCACGGCAAGACTCCCGGCGGCAACACTCGCACGGAGCTGGCTTCAGCTCCCGCCACGGAACCCGCAGCTCCCGCTCCTTCCGAACGCCAGTCTTCCGCGCCGAAGCCCATTCCGTTCGAATCCAAGCGCCCGCCAGATAAACCCGATACCGCCATCTCCGCCGCGGCCTCTACAATCGCCTCGGAAATATCCGGCAGCCACGCTCTGGCAGTTCCTCCCCCAGCCCGTGTCTACACTGTCCCGCGTAAAGCCGAGCGCGTCTCCATGTCCGGCACAAACGCTTACGCCGTTCTCGGCGATCAGGGCGTTCGTCGCGCCCGTGTTTTGGATCTCGGCTTTGGCGGGGTTGCTCTCGAACTTGAATCGCAGGAAGAAATCCCGGAAAGCATTCTTGCCGTCTTGCACGTGCCGATTCTTCCTCCCGTGCGTGTCAATCTGAAGCCCGTGTGGTTCCAGCGCACACCGCAAGGCGCCTACCGCATCGGCTGTGCATTCGTCTCCTGAACTCCGGCCGCCTCAACACGAATCTAGATTTCGACGTCGTTCTCCAACATCAACCACCCGTCTGCGCGAGATGCAACCGCAAATGACGTGAAGTAAAAAGCAGCGCCTGCTGTATATGCGCTAGCCCCAGTCCCCAACGCAACACTGCCTGTTCGGCCGAGTCGCCTTTGGCAGCAAGCCTGATCCATATCGCGAATTGTTTCTGAATTGTTTTTTCCTTGCTCCCCGAGCTGCTCACAGAGATACTTCCCGGCGTCAAACAAAGTGTCGCCTCGAGAGTCTCCGCGGATCCCGCTTCCTTCAAAAGTTCAATCAGCTTCTCAATTAAAAGAAAATGCAGACTCCGATTGCCGCTGTGCTCGACCTGCCGAAATTCGAGAACAATGTCTCCGAAACAAGATCGTCCGCTCGGCGATTCCTCCGTCGACGGTCCAGCGAGTGGCTGCGCAACAGCAAAGAGCGAATCGTCGCTCTGAATTGCCGCAAGGAAACTCTTGATGGCCAAGCCCGCTGTGGCATCTCCAGCACGTGCGCCGCTCAATCCAGTCCGTTTGGGGATCTCACCAACCGCCTCTACGCGCATGCTTGCGAAGCTACGCGAAGGTACTCCACCCTGCAAGCGCAAACACTTGCGATCGACAACGCATCTTCATCGCGGACTGTTCCTCCGCCAATTTCCGTGGCATTCCGATCCTGTTAGAATCCCGCCTGCAAATTAGACGCCCAAGGAGGCCTTCATGCATGAACCCAAGGCAACCCGTCCTTACTGGCCCGATTTCGCCGACATGCCAAAGGATCCGTCTAAAGGTCTAAAGTCATGGAGCTGGGCCCTCGAGCGTCTGGAAAAATCTCACAACTATTGGATCGCCACCACGCGTCCCGGCGGCCGCCCTCATCTCATGCTGGTCTGGGGAGTCTGGTGGGAAGATGCATTCTGGTTCAGCACCGGCCCGAATACTCGCAAAGCAAAAAACATCGCCGCTCACGGTTCTTGTTCCATCGGCACAGAGCGTGCCGACGAAGCCGTCATCCTCGAAGGCATTCCGCAAGAAATCAGAGACCGCGCCGTCTGGAAGCGCTTTGCAGTCGTCTACAACAAAAAATACGGCGGGGATGTCGAACCCATGCTCACAGCCTCGGACGGCAACCTCTACCGCGTCGAACCTCATGTCGCGTTCGGCCAGGACGAGCACGCCCCCAACTTCGCCGAATCCGTCACACGCTGGCGTTTTTCGAAAACTTAGACCGGTCGAAGCCAATCCCTCATCCTGGAAACAAAAGCAAAGCGCGTTCTCCCAAGTTGGTGTCCGCGAATCCAAACACGCTCACGGCTTCGGTGCTTGGTTCCACATCTCCTGCTTGACCTTCCACTCTCCGCTCGCCTCCCGGTGCAGCACCAGAGCCATCTTTCCCCGCGAATCGATCACCGGCTTCCCATCCGGCGGCTGCACCACCTGATGTTCCGTCGCCCATTCCGAAGCCCAATCCCCTGAAATCTGTATATCGTGAAAATCTATTTCTTCTTTCACCACTTTGTACCCCCGCATCTGCGAAAGAATATTTTCCACCCACGCCACAATAGATTTCTTCCCGATCAGCGGCGCTTCCCCAGGCATCAAACTCACGCCGTCTTCAGCCCACGTCGCAAATATCCCCGCAGTATCCATCTTCAAATGCAGTTCCACATATCGCTTGTTGAACGCGTCGATTTCCTCTCTTGAGCCGGCCGCTCCTCCTCTAAACGCACCCACCACCGTCCCACCGACCGCAACAACCAATGCCATCCCGCGTATCCAGCTCATAGTCACCTCCAGCCCCGCTCAGTCTTGGATCAAAAACACAGCCGAATCTTAAGTTCAAATCCACAGAGGATGAATTCCCTCGGAATCGCATCACACACCCAAGCTTGCACAGGCGTTTTGACCATATTTGGAAAAGCCGCCGACTTCCCTTATAATAGACGTTCCTCGCGACCTAGCGACGCGGCTGTAGCTCACCTCTTCAAGGGTGAGGCTCCTCCCCCGAACAACGGACAGCCGTGCAGACCGGACGCGAACGAATGGAGCCTCATGAAACCCGGTATTCATCCCGATTATCACGCCGTAACAGTCCACTGCGCCTGCGGCAACAATTTTCAAACTCGCTCTACGATTAAGGGCGAAAGGCTAAATGTCGAAATCTGCTCCAATTGCCACCCGTTCTTCACTGGCAAACAAAAACTGATTGACACCGCCGGCCGCGTCGAACGCTTCACCAAGAAATACGCCGACGCCGCCGCCAAAGTCGAAGCCTCAAAAACCGCCGCCGCAAAAAAGTAACCGCGCGGTATATCTCAACGCTTCTCCTCAGAGGGACAGACTTGAAAGTCTGTCCTTTTTTCTTTACCTCATTACTTCTTTACTTCTTCTCTGCGCCCTCTGTGTCCTCTGAGCTCTCTGTGTTAAATCTTTCCGTACCGTGTAAAATGACTTCCCAACGTGGCCACACAATCCCGCATGTTCGAGCCCAGCCGTCCCGGCGAACTCGTCGAAACCGCCCCACCCCGAGTCACTCTCCGCAACGCCTTCGCGCATCCCTACGATTCCGCAATAGCCGCCGCCCGCACCTGCTACGCCTCCCGGCTGATCGTCCCCGAAGAAATCACCGACAAGCAGCGCCTCAACATCGGCGCCGCCACTTTCTACAGCGGCCATCACACCGTCTACCAGCACGCCCATTTCGAATTCGGCCTGGAGAATGTCAGCCGCCAATTCGTCTGGTCCTTTCTCCACGCCCACCCCTTCTACAATTCCGAGCAGCAAAGCCAGCGCTACGTTCGCCTCGATCGCGCGCAAGCCTACATCCCAACCTCCTCGCTCTTTTTCAACGACGCCCACCGCGCCATCTACGAACAGGCCATCGCCCGCGCCTGGAACACCTATCGCGAACTCTCTCTCCTCCTCGCCAACGACGCCCGCGCTATCCTCAGCGACATCTGGCACATCGGCCCCATGTCCCATCCCAAGCGCCTCCAGAAAATCGAGCGCGCCGCCGAAAAACGCGCCATCGAAATCGCGCGTTACGTTCTCCCCGTCGCCGCCTTCACCACCATGGTCCACACCGTTTCCGGCATTGTCCTCCACCGCCTCTGGCGCATGAGCGCCGCGAGCGACACCCCCAGCGAATCCCGCGCCATCATCGGCGAAATGGTCGCCCAAGTTCGCGCCATCGATCCGCAATTTTTTGAACGCTTCGGCACCGAACCCCTGGAAGAACGCCCAGAGTGGAATCTCGCCACTCTCAATGGCGCAAGTCACTCACCCGCCGATCCCCATCACGGAGAAACCTTCGCCCGCGAATTCGACGCCAAGCTCCAAGGAAAAACATCCAAACTCCTCGACTATTCTCCCAACGCCCCCAGCGTAATGGCCGAAGCCTACCGCGCGGTCGTTGGCCTAACCGAATCCCAATGCCCCGACTCCGAAGCCATTGACCGCCTCCTCAACCCCGCCCGCAATCCCTACCGCCTCGAAATCCTCGACGTCGGCGTCCACGCTCCCATGATGCGCGCCCTCCAGCACGCCAACTACACCTTCGCCAAAAAAATCAGCCACACCGCCGACTCCCAGGACCAGCGCCACCGCATGGTCCCCGGCTCACGCCCGCTCCTAACCCTCGCCGACACCCGCGAACCCGACTACATCACTCCCGCTCTCCTCACGCAAAATCCCCGCGCCAAAGAACTCTATGACCGCGCCATGCAAGACGCCTGGTCCGCCAAAAATAAACTCCTCGACGAAGGCGTCTCCCCCGAAATCGCTCTCTATCTCCTCCCCAACGCCAAATCCATTCGCCTCGTCGAGTCCGGCTCCCTCCTCCATCTCCTCCACAAATGGACCATGCGCACCTGCTTCAACGCCCAAGAAGAAATCTACGCCGCGAGCATGGACGAAGTCGCCCAACTCCGCCAAGTCCACCCCCAGCTCGCAAAACACATCGGCCCCCCCTGCCACCTCCGCGCCAACATCACCACCCCCATTTGCACCGAAGGTTCCCATTTCTGCGGCGTAAAAGTCTGGCTCGATTTCCCCAACACCCCCCGCCGCATCTGAAACACCAGTTATTCCGAAATTTCATTTCTTGCTTTCACCCTTTACTTTGTAACCATAGCTCCCCCAGAAACGTCCCTCTTCTAGAGATAGTAACGCCAGGCTGTCGTTCAATCGCAGCTTCGCCCGGCGGGAAACGCTGGATCGTTCGACCCGGTTCTCGGAGCTAGAACATGAAAACTCTTCTTGCGATTTTGCTCTTCTTTCTCGGCACAACCTGCTTCGCGCAAAGTTCTCCCACTGTTCCCGCAGCCGCACCCGGTTGCGGCAACGTCAACACGAAGTTCAACGTTGAAACCAACGAGTTTCAGCACCCTTCCGCCAAGCCCGACCATGGAAAAGCTCTCGTCTATTTCCTGCAGGACGACACCAGTTTCACCTCGCGCCCCAGGCCTACCACTCGCTTCGGCCTCGATGGCAACTGGCTTGGTGCCACCCACGCGAACTCTTATTTTTATGTGTCTGTCGATCCAGGCGAGCATCATCTTTGCGCTAATTGGCAGTCCTTTGTCATTATTGGTGCTGGCCTGACCACCGCTGCCGCGCACTTTACTGCTGAACCCGGCGGCATCTATTTCTTTGTCGCGCAGAATCATGGCGGCGAGCACCAGGGGGCCGCAGGAGTGGCCCTTTGGCCTGTAGACGGCGACGAGGCGCAAATCCTCATGAGCAAGTTCGCGTTAGCCACCTCTCGCCCCAAGAAGTGATGTATCGTTTGTTCTCAGAATGTGGTTTTGTTGGAGAGCAACCATGCCATCCCAACGACGTTCTACTCTAGCGATCGTTACTGCTTCTCTCCTGCTCTGCCAGCCGCTCTTGGCCTTCGACGCTCCTCTTTCCCCCGAAGCCGTCCGCGATGCCTACTTCCTCGGCCAGCACAACGATCAATCCACTCTCTCTTTCTTCTCCCAATACGTCAAAACCCTCCGCGCCCCTGACAAAGGCCCCTACATCGCCGAAGTCGAGTTCTACACTCCCTACACACAAATCGTCGAAGCCTCGCGCCGCCGCACCGGCACCTACAGCGCCCAGCAAGCCGAACTCGACTATCGCCACTGCCACGACAAGCTCTATATTCGCGTCCGCATCGACTTCACCGAGACCTACGGCCTCGAACTTTACCGCTCCGCCAAAGCCGACAAGGAGCTATCCGCTACTGATCAGCCCCTCCCCGATTTCTACCGCGACTTCCGCGTCGGCCTCTCGCAACGCTCCGCCCAGTCCCATGAAGATCTATCTTCCAGCGAACAAGACGCTTCAAACCAGGAACACCGGATCGAGCCCCTCCGCATCATTCTGCAATCCTCCTACGTCCAAAACTCCAACCACTACCCGTTTATCCCCGAAGATCTCGGTCTCTTTTCTTACGCGGCCTCGGACGGTTCCTCCTACGCGTACTCCAACGCCAACCGCTACGTCTATCCCACCGGCTGGCTCGTTTGGCTAGTCTACGACGCTACCGAAGTCGCTTCCGACGACGCCACCGTCGAAGTCATCACCACCGACGGCCAGCACGTCTCCGTCCCCTTCGACCTCACCAGCCTCCGCTAGTTGCAATTAAGAAATTGCCGCATTTTGTCCCAATGGACGTGATTCTCGACTGCACCCGCCTCAAATATTCGTCCCTGACAATTCCAATCGGCGCGCAACTCATTGGATCCAAATCGTTTAATAATTAATACTTGACAACCAGTACCGATATGCTATACTGCCTCTGTCTAACGCGGAGGAGACAGGACGTATGCCCTTTCCTCCGCAACTCGGCCGCTCCACCGGATCCGATCTCACCCTTCGATTTCGTTCCTGCGCTTGTAGTCGCGGACATTCAGGTCCCGGCTTCGCGCGCGCTTTTCGCCGCCCATGCTCCTCCTTCACTATCTCTTTTAGAATCCGCATTTACGTGGAACACGCCTGTAAACCCCGTAGAATCCGCACTTCTAAAACACGGGACTTGAAGTGGCTCTGTTGACATCCTCGGAGACAATAGCGATGCCTCAAGCGGTAGAGGTTATAGGTGAGCCCGAGGAGCAGGGCTTGGCGGATTTGCACGGGCAAGCTGCGGCCGGGGGCGCGGGAAGACAGTTTTCGTTGAATCACCGAGAAGATGGTTTCGATCTTGGCTCGTTGTGCGTACTCTTTTTGCGGAAAAGCCCGGTACATCTGATAACGAATTCCCCCTCGGGGGAGGCCGCGGCGCGGTTTGCCGGGAAGGATGCTACGGGCTCTCCAGTGCTGCCGGATATATTCATGATTAGCTTGGGAATCGAACTCGGCATCCGCCAGCACCTCGCGCACAGGCAGCCGTTGCCCGGCGGCGTGGATTAAAGCAGGCCGTGCTCGCGTATCGCACCACGGTCCTGGCCGCGCGTGTTGCGCCAGCAAAATCTGTTGCTTCCCATCCGCTACCACCAGCCACTTCCACCAGTGCCGATGACGGGTCCTACCGCGCGAATGTTGTTCGCTACGGCGTATGAAAAAGGTGCTGACGGCGTTGTAGGAAAGCCCCGTGCCATCCATAGCGGCAGAAACGCGCACGTGCTTTTTCCCGCGGCGCCATTGCCGCACCGTCTCTCCTACCCCGCGCGGGATGGTGTGGTCGTCCCATCGCCGCAAGAAGCGGTACAAAGTCGTGTAGTCCGGTACGCTCCGCAGTGGCAAGATCTCGCGCAACTCGCGGTGCTCGCTGAGACGCACTTGGGCTTCGCGAAAAGTCCAGTGCGCCTAGCGCATCAGGCAGAGAATGGCCAGCAACTGCGGCTGGGTGAATGGGTGTTTGCTGAAACGACTGCGCTAGGGCGGCAAAATACGCCGGGCTACATCGCGGGCCACGCGGGCAAAGGGCAGGAGTCCGATTTCTGGCATCCTACCTCCTGCTCCATCAGAAAACACTCCTTACCTCGCTTTGTCGACCTTCCCAAAATCTACCTGTGCCGAGGATGTCAACAGAGCCGCTTTAAGTCCTGTGTTTTGAAAATGCGGATTCTAAAGAAGTTACAGGCGCATTTTTCGAAAGTGCGGATTCCAAAGAAGTTAGTGACTGGTGTCTGGCGACTTGCGACTGGTGGAAGAAATATCGCAGTCGCCATGAGGGATGAGCCCCCACCCACTGGGTATCCAGAGAACCGTGAAGCAAGCCCATCAAAGAAATGGAGTTGCGGACACTGGTGTGCGAGTGTAGAGACGCAGCTGTGGAAAAAGAAGGAAGAGTTTGGGCTGGCGCCATGCTGGCAGAGGTGGCGCGGGGAGAGGACGGAAGGCCTGAGAGGCTGAGGAGAGTTTGGCAAGCGAAACATAGGGAATAGTAGCATGGATTTTGATTATTGTCAAGTGATAGTACCGAAGTGGTATCATTCGAATGAGACGCGGGGAAGTCGAGGGGTTAGCAGGAGTTGGCGGGAGTTTTGTAGTTTGGTGAGACGGAATGGGAAGTGGGTGGCGGGTGGTGGGTAGATCCGGATTTGGCGGCGATTTGAGCTGACAGTCCCGACCTGATCGGGATCCTCGATCGAAAGCGTACAGTCAACGAGCGGAACAGAATCTCCGCACGCGAGCCGCAAAAGGCACGACCGTTCCCGTTGAGGAACGGATGGAAAAGCGCGACGAACTTAAATAGGCGTCGCGCTTCTCAGGGATTGCAAGGAATGCATCTGATACTGGCGAATCCCCCGGGCGTTAGCTACGAGAGCGCGCCGAGAGGTTTCAGGGAGACAAGAAGCACACGTAAGAATTCTCTCGCAGAGTTCTTATGGAGCGCAGTTCCATACAGCACAGAATCGCCCTGGCTAGCAGCGAAT
>Ga0206978_1074_pt1 | contig 23659 bp, 17 predicted proteins | sample Alteio_BWMinCont_21_FD_153477 | JGI IMG/M metagenome (GOLD analysis project Ga0206978, IMG submission 153477) | Enriched cells from forest soil in Barre Woods Harvard Forest LTER site, Petersham, Massachusetts, United States -... | ecosystem: Environmental > Terrestrial > Soil > Temperate forest >...
TGGCGTACGAACAAGGCGCCGCAATCCAGGGCTACACTAACTCGATTGCCGATATGGATCGCCAAATCGCTCAGATGGATGCTCGCATCACCGTCCTCAAAGAGACCGTTCGAACCAATGAGCAGGTGAGCACCTCGCAAAAGCGGGAAATTCAAAGACTCGAGACCGCCTCCGAAGGTTATACCAATCAAATCAGCGTATACAAAAAGGCGGTCGACTCGCTCGAAGCGAGGCTAAAGGAGGCTTACGCTGGAATCCAAAAGCAGAACGATGCCGTGAAGGAGCTCGTGGTCCAGCGTGACGAGCTTGTGAACAAACTCAACGACAGTGTCAAGGACCGCAACGAGGTCGTGAACAAATACAACGATCTGGTCAGCCAAGTGCAGAAAGCCCAGGCCGCGGACGCAAAGAAATGAACCCGAATGAACTTTTAAGTCCGATGAATTTAACGCAGGAACGGGAGTTAGATCCGTTTAGCGTGTGGAGCGACGACAGGAAGTCTGGTAATGTCGACCGAACTCATCTTGAGGGCAAATGAGTGGCATCAATGTTGCTTTAGCACCCTAGAAATGTCAAGAAAAAGGCGAGGTAGGAAACGCGTGGGGGTGTTGGCGGCAGGCGCAGCGCTGACGCCGGTTTGCTCGGGGCTGGCAGCATTGCTGGGTTATCCGCTCTATCCATCGAACTATGCCTGGAACCAGATCATCACCAACGCACCCGTCGCGGCAAATTCGGCGGCCATCATCGCCCGCATCGGTGGCTCGACTCATGTTCACCCCGATTGGGGTGACGATAACCCAACCAACGGCATCAGTCCCTTGTACGGCATTCCTTTCAACGTTGTCCACGGCAACACCACTTCGAGGATCAATGTCACTATCGACAATTATCCCGACGAAAGCGATATCGTGCCGGTGCCGATTCCGTCAAACGCCGTGATTGAAGGCGATTACCAGAACGGACCAAATCCCAATGGCGCAGGCTACAACACCGGTCAGCGCGGCGACTCTCACCTGATCGTTTGGGACGAGGACAACAACATCGGTTATGAATTGTTCGGAGTGAGCCGGCCTTCCGACCCGATGACGTTCGATGAACTTCCTCATACCGACGGACTGTGGCACGCCGCCCAGGAAACCGTCTGGAACTTTAACACGAACAGCTTCCGCATCCTCGGTGAGACGTCCGCAGATGCTGCGGGACTATCGATTTTGGCAGGTCTAGCCCGACCCGATGAGGGGCTGGCTGCGTCGCAAGGGGGTCAGGGCGCCATCAACCACGCTCTGCGCATGACTCTACCGCCCGGCGTCATCAGCAAGCAGTATATTTACCCGGCCTCGCACATGGTTTCGGAGTCCGGCATCGTTCCGCTTGGCAGCCGGCTGCGCCTGAAAAACACACCGGCCATCAACACTCTGATCAGCGCGATGGGTCCTGAGTCTCAGATCCTTGCCCGGGCGATGCAGCAATACGGCCTGATCGTCGCCGACGTCGGCAGTGCCATGTATGTCACCGGCGCCTCCGCCTCGGGGAACGCCACCAACGGCATCAGCCTCACCTGGGACATGACAGATGTCCTCAATGGCATCAGGCAGTTGCAAGCCACCAACTTCGACGTTGTCAACCTCATGCCAGTTGTAACCGGCTTGAGTCCAACCAACGGTCCGCCCGGCAGCGCTCTCACCGTCCACGGCCAGAACTTCTCCGGCGCGGCCGGGCTGTTGTCGGTGTTATTTGGCAGCACCCCAGCCGGCACGGTCAGCGTGCTCAGCGACACTCAGATCAGCGTCACCGTTCCGAGTGGTTCCGGGACCGTGGATGTGACGGTTCAATCGGGCACCAACGAGGTAGACAACGTTAGCGGCAGTCCCAACGCCAACGTCAACGCGCCCATTTTTGGTTATGGAACCTCGGCCCTGACGCCGGCAGACAAGTTTACCTTCTCTGTGGCGGCCCCGACGGCCCCGACGATCCAGCAGGTTATGATGAGCGGCGGGAACATCCTCTTGAACGGAACAAACAACAACGGGCCGGGCGGCACGTATCACGTATTGACCTCGACCAATCTGCTTTTGCCGCGAGCCAACTGGGCCGTGGTGGCGAATGGAAGTTTTGACAGCACCGGCAAATTCTCGTTCACGAACGCCATCGGAACAAACCCGCGGCAGTTCTATACGCTGCGAGTGCCCTAAGCGAAAAGCTCGGGACGTAAAGGGGCCACCCATTAAGGGGCATTGGCCGAATCAAACCGCTGTTGACCAAATACGCCCCAGAACCCTGCGGCAACCAGCGGCATCAAGCTTGTTTACTATGCGGCAGTTGCACCGTTTGAGAAGTTATTGCGAATCGTGTTTGGTTTTCCTTTTGATTCAACCACTTTGGAGCCAGCTCTTCAAATCCCAAAGGGATTACAGCACTCAGCCAAGGGTTGCGCGGCGCGCTACCCTGGGAAAATGCGTTCCTAGAGAACATCAACCCTGAAGGAGGTTGTATCAGCTGGCCGAGCGGCAAACGAAAGGGATCATTTCTGAGGCACGAGAGACTGACGCAAGAAGCGGAACGCGGCTCGATTGGATTCATGTGCGCCGGGACCGAAAGTCGACGCAACACCTTTCAGGGTTGAGGCTGGCGTTTTGGAAGCCAGCCCAGGGTAGCTCGTGCCTCGCAACCCTGGGCTGAGCGATTGCATCCTTTCAGGATGTGGGATTAAGCGCTATGGAGTGTTTTCATTCGTCGCTGCCGCGACGTGGACACAAATTACGGCTGTCCGTGGGCTGAAGCCACACGACTACCTTCATGGCATCGCTCCGCGATGAATTGCGCCCCAATTGAAAATATCCAACTCCAGTCCCTCTCCCTTTGGTCCTTTTGTGAGAGCAAGGGTGTGGAATTTCGGCCGTCGACGGTTCGGCCCGGGGTGGGCTCTTTGTTTTGGCTTCAGATTTAAAATTGAAGCCAGGAAGGTTTGTTAGCTGGGTGAATCGCCTGGAAAGGGTTTTTGGTGAGGTGCTGGAACCTGATCCCTTGAATCGGTTTTCAATTTTCGATGAATTACCGACTGACGACCGGAAATTACTGACGTTACCTCGATGGGATTGGCCTCGCGCACAAATGCCTCACGCTGGAGAAAATAGATGCCGGCGAGCGAGCATCCCTCAGTGTTAGAATCGGGGAAGCGCTGTCCTATATTGGTCAGGATTGTCCCGCGTTGGTACAGGCTCTTTGGCCCTACGCGATCTTTGTGATATCCCCAGTTTGGTGCGGACAATGCTCTCTAGCCACAAAACGCATAAGAATTGTTGGATATGTTACTGAGTAAGGCCGACCTGGGTCTATTTTCCGTTGGCAATGGGAATTTCTTACCTCGCGCATTGCGCACGGGGAAAGGATTGAGGCATGCTCGATTGAGAGAATGTCGAACGGCGTTCACGCTCGTCGAGGTCTTGATGGGCGTTGGTGTGCTTGGGGTTATGATGGTATCACTTTATGGGGGCCTCTACTTTGGTTTTGCGCAAGTTAAGATCTCGCGCGAGGACGAACGTGCAACGCAGATCCTGCAGGAAAAGATGGAGGTCGTGCGGTTACTCAATTGGAGCCAAGTGGCGAATCTTCCAGGTTATGTTCCAGCCACTTTCACTGCCTCTTATGCCGTGGGGAATCCCACGAACGCACCAGCCAGCTCCTTAACCTATTCAGGAACCGTGCTCGTAACGAACGCTCCGCTTTCCGAGACCTACAGCAATGATTTGCGAATGATCCAGGTTCAAGTGAGATGGCAGTCCGGAGGAGTCAACCACCAAAGGCAGATGACCACTTTCGTCTCCCACTATGGCTTGCAGAATTACGTGTACTGAATACCAGCGTAAGAGCCAGCGGGCGTTTACGCTTGTGGAGTTGATGATGTCCTCGGCGCTGGGGCTGCTGCTCGGCACGGCGATTGTCTCGTTGTCTTATTTCACCAACCGCAGCTTCGTTGCCATGACAAATTATACCGATTTGGCATTGTCCAGCCGAATGGCTCTGGATAAGATGTCACGAGATATTCGCCAGCAACGCGTGCTGACGGCGTACGCAACCAACTCCATTTCGCTGCAGGATGGCAGCGGTAATACGTTGCAGTACATCTACAACCCGAACGCCCGCACGCTCGTAAGTGCAAAGGGGGGCCAAACCAACACCTATTTGACACAGTGTGATTCGCTGCAGTTTTGGATCTATCAGCACACCGTGATATCGAACACATTCAACTGCTACACCCCGGCGTTTGTGACCAACGCGCGGTTGGTGCAAGTGACTTGGTCGTGTTCGCGGCAAATCCTGGGGGTGAAGGTCAACTCGGAGGTAGGTGAGTCGGCAGAAATCGCGCTACGAAACCATTAAACCCAATGCTACCTCGGCCCAGAACAGCAGAGAACGGAAGCACCTTAGTGGTGGCGCTCATCATGTGCCTGACCATCGGAACGGTCCTGGCGAGCTATCTGATGCTCATCGGCAGCCGGTACAAGGTAACCGTCCGATCGCAATCGTGGAACGCAGCAGTGCCGGTCATGGAAGCCGGGATCGAGGAGGCGATGACCCACGTGTACGATGACGGGAACAATCCAAGCGCCAACGGTTGGACCCCGGATGTCCTCAGTGGTCTGCCGGTGTATTGGAAACAACGAAGTTTTAGCGATGGCAGTTATTTTCGCGCAACCATCTACAATGCCACGTCTAATAATCCGATCATTTATTCCGCGGGCTTCGTTCCATCACCGTTCCAATCGAATAGCTATATTTCGCGCGTGGTGAAAGTCACCGGTTCTCAAATGCCTCTGATCTTCGTCGCCTTTGCTTCGATAAACAGTATCACGTTCCACGGCAATGGTCTGGCAGCCAACAGCTTTAATTCGAGCGACCCGGCCTTGAGCACTAATGGCCAATATGACCCCAGCAAAACCAGCACAAATGGGGATGTCGCTAGCGTAAATGGTCCGGTGGATTTTGGCAACCACAGCATCGCGGGCAACCTGTATCTGGGGCCAAACGCTACCAGCAGCGTCACTGCCGGACAGGTCTCCGGCACGATCTACAATAACTACAATGTTAGCTTCCCTGATGTGGTGCTGCCGACAACAACCTGGCTTCCGGCTGCCACGACCGGCGGCCGTCACGATTTTACCGTCAGCGGCGATTACTACGTTAGCGACTCGCTCGATGTGCAGGTGGAACCCGGGGTTTCGGTCAGGCTGAGGGTAGACTCCACGAGTTTCAGCCCCGGCAATGTAAATATACTTACCACGAATGGCAATTCCGGCTCGTTAACAATTTACCAGGTCTCGGGCAGCGGAAGCATGGCAGGGAACGTGACCGTGCAAAGCGGCCGGGCCAGGAATTTGTACTATTATGGCCTGCCTGGCGTAACCAGTATCACCTACGGCGGAAACTCGAGCTTTATCGGTGTCATTTATGCTCCGGAGGCGGACCTCACGTTGAACGGGGGTGGAAACAATAATGGGTTGATTGGTTCCAGCATCACCAAAACGATCACGATGAACGGTCATTACAATTTTCATTTCGATGAGGACTTACTCTCCTCCGGCCCGAGTCGCGGTTTCACCGTCTCCTCCTGGCAGGAGCAGTGATCCGTTTTCAGGTCCAAAACGGGTCGAGATAGGGTCGGCCTTGGCCAAGAACATGCTGTGCAGCCAGTTATCGATTGCGGTTCCAAAAAAAGCTGAAGGCTACTAATGGAAGATCAGACTTCCCAGCCGCCCGCCCTGAATCAGCAGGCGCGGCCGACAAGGCTTGTACCCAGGGTTGGGGCAGGCTGGGTTACTATTCTTCTGTTGACGGTGTCTTGTGTGGTGGTTCGAGCTGGGGATCCGTATGCAGAAGCACTAGACAAGCGGATCTCCAACCTGGATAGCGCCGTCGAACAGCAGGCGCGGGAAATCGCGAAGGGTCAACAAGGTGAGCCCACGCCAGATTCCGACAATCCAAACCTTGTTTGGGAGACAGTAGGACTTGCCGGCTGTCTGCTTGCACTTCGAATAGGGATCCAAGTCCTTTGCGGCCGGCGTAAACCACAAAAGCCAGCTCAACGCTTTCAACCCAATTTGACCGGTCAGCCGATTGCAGGCCAACCTTCTGTGGCCGCACTCCCCGAAGAGGTGCGCCTGGACCAGGGCGAGCCGAACCTGTCCGCTGCTGGGCAGCACCCAGGCTCTCAGGAATCCGATCGCGCCGCCAAACAGGTCTCGAGGTTCTTTAAATACGCTCCGACCGAGCTCGCGGACTTGCAGACGCTCCTCCAGGCAGCCAGTCGATCTGACGATGGTGCTGCCCGGCAAAAAGTGTTCCTTCAGCTTTCCGAACGGGTTCGTTATTTGTGCTACAGCGCGTGCCCGGCCGAGCTGCGTGCTGCCAGGCAACTTGCGGTTTGTTTGGAAGGTCTTTTGCAGAAACTTGCGAGTTCGACTTCGATCGTCACCGCATCGGCCCTCCGCACCGCGGCGAGCGCGCTGGCGGTGCTGCAAGACCTCTGCACGGTGGAAGGCAACTTGAGTTTCGCCGCTGAAAATGAGGCAAGGCTGTTAGTAGTGGATGACGACGCGGTAAGTCGTTTCGCAATTTCTGCTGCTCTCAAGAAGGAGTTTAACCAGCCCGAGCTCGCGCAAGATGGCGCGACGGCTCTTTCCCTGGCGGAACGGAAAACTTACGATGCGATATTTCTGGATGTGGAAATGCCAGGGATGGATGGATTCGAACTTTGCACGAAGATTCACAAAACACAGCTTAATCCGATGACGCCAGTGGTCTTTGTCACCCAGCACAGCGACTTCCAATCGCGGGCTAAAGCCGCCGAGACCGGCGGCCACGACCTCATCGGAAAGCCGTTCGTCCCCTCGGAAATCCTGGTGAAGGCCCATACTTTGGTTCTCCGTTCCCGGCTGGAACGGCGTGACCGGAACCTCCAATCTACCGCGAAAGACGCTGCCCCACAGCCGAAACCGCTCGGTTCAGCAGCCGTTCGTGCCGTGATCCAAGAGATGCCGGCGCTTTGTGGCCCCGGCGGTCGGGGAGATGATAAGTCTTTGGCGGATCGAGGGCTGCCAAGCGGTGCCGCCCTCACACACCGAGAGGGCCTGGTTCCATTCCACCTTTCAAGAGGTTCTGCACCAAGCAGAACTTCGGACCAAAGCTCGGAACCGTGCGGAGTCGTTGGGGTCGGCAAAGCCACGCCCTCGGACTATGCGAACGCACTCTACGCATCTGCGCCCGCTCACCTGGTACAACTGAAGGAGCGGCTGCAGGCGGCTTGTGAAGCTGAGGACTCAGCCGTCCGGCAAGAGTTTTTAGGGGAACTCTACGTCGGCATACATTCGTTAAGCTCGGAAGCTGAGCGCGCCGAATTAAGCGCGTTTCATCGACTCGGGTCTGCTCTGGAAACGCTCCTTCGAAAGCTGCTCGAACGATCTGATGCCTGCACCGCGTCTGCGCTCGAGGCTGGGGCTGCCGCCCTATCGTTGTTGGATGAACTCTGCCGATCGAAGGTTGAGCCGGTTCTCGAGGAGCCTCCCGTGCGCATTCTAGTCGTGGACGACGACCCCATAGCCCGCCGCGCGTTAGCCGGTGCGATTCAGGTGGTTTTCGATAGACCCAAAACCGCGGACGGTGGCGAAGCGGCTTTGATACTCGCCAACGAAACCCCGTTCGATTTGATTCTGCTGGATGTGCTCATGCCAGGCATGGATGGGTTCACGACCTGTGCGAAGATTCGGCAAACCGCACAGAACGAGCGCACTCCGGTAGTATTTGTCACCAGCCAAAGCGACACGGAGTCCCGCCGCCAAGGGGCTCTCGCCGGGGGATGCGGGTTCATCCCCAAACCCTTCCTGGCCGCAGAAATCACTGTTACCGTTATCACATTCGCACTTCGTGCACGCCTTGCCAATTCAAGGCCCTCAACTTGCCTTGAAGAAGCGGTCCCTGGGTAATTAACGAACCTGCCCCTGATGGGAGGCCATTACCCGCCCGAACGTTCGGCCATTTACTCAATACCTAATAGGCACTGCCGCGTTGCGAATTTTCTGGTTGAACTTCCAAGTCATACACACCGGTGAACACCTGGCCATTGACCTTGACCTGCACCCACAAACGATAGAGGCCCGGCTTCGGAAAGGCATATGGAAACGACACACCCGCGGCGGATTGGTTGCCGTCAAGCCAGGCCTGGTCCCTTTGCGTTACAGGGGGCAATTGGCAAATTGGGTCGTCCGCCCCGAAAGCAGCCGTGAGCGGAAGTTTACCTTCGATTCGAAATGCCGCCAGTTGCATGGACGCCATCGAAGCGCTGCCTCCGGGATGTAAATGAATGAAAACGGAACCGTCGTCGCGGCGTAGCGCGAGATGTCCGCGCATCCCCAGGTAGGATTCCAGCCCAACGGGTTGGCCATCGGAGTGATGCACCACGAAATGCAACGTTACCAACTGGTTTACGAAAACCCGTTCCGGAGAGAGCCAGGTCATGCGGTAATCCTCGGATAACGAGCATTCGCGGCCGCTGCAACTTCCGAAATCCAAAGCAACGCGCCAAGCGTCATCCGGATCCATTGGTGCCGTCCCCTGTGTGGCAGGCAATACTTGTTCAGGAATCGTTACTGAAGTCGTGAGCGTATCGGACGACCCGGTTTCGTAGGTCACATCCGCGTAAATCCGATAGGTTCCACTCGGAAGCTTTGGCAAAACAGTCTCAAAGGTTTTCCGGTCCTGTCGGATCGGATGCAAATGGGCGAACGCATCCAGCTTTGGTTCGCGCACCAGAAAAAGATGCATTAATTTTCCGTGGTCGGGCACCAGCGGAGCGAAACGGGAAAAGGCTTGATCGATGATTTCCAGTCGCAGCACCTGGCGGCCTTCTTCGAACCTAACATCCGCGGTTGCGGCGATTGGATGGTATAACCGGTTATTCCGATAATCAGCCGCCTCGGAATCCCACCAATGTTTTCCACCCCAAAGCAATACGAACAGCAATAGCGCGCCCAAACCCATGGCGAAGCGCGCGTACCATCGGCGAGGTCGCTGAGGCTCCAGGCCAGGTACCAGCACGCTTTCGCGAACCGCGGCGCCGACAATGCTTAGCAACAGCGCCATCAAAACGACTCCAAGCACCAGCAACATTCCTCCAAGGGCTTTGGGCATCCCTAGCACCCTTCTGGCCACAGCGTCGACAGGGATGATGACGCGTGCCGTGCCGAGCGTACCCGTGATCCCCAGTTCGATGCACTGTGCGCCGGGTTCCATGAACCAGAGTTGCGCGCTGTAAAGATTGGTTTCACCTGGAACGAGCCTGGCGATGTCGGGCGGCGGCGCGCCTTGGCGACCAGCGTTCCATTTAATGGGGAGAGCGGTCAATCGCTCCACTGTCCCACCCTCGACGCGGACGGAAATTTCCGCCAGCCCCGGAATCACCTCGGCCGGCTTGATGACCACGTGCAGCGGGTACTGTCCGGCCCAGCCCTCGAAAAACACATTCGGACTTCCAACATGCGCCGCGGCGAGGACCGGCCAGAGACAACTCATCATGGCAGTGAGGAATAACCCCAGACGGTTCATCGCCGTACTTTTGCCATCCAGTTGCCCAACCAAAGACCCACCCGCGAGGCTCCGATCGACAAAATCAGCGCGATGAGCGCTCGCTTCAGCGTCAAAGGTGGATTCCATTGAGGGCTTGTCTCACTCCAAAACTTCCAATGCCAGTCTCCCGGGCCCTCACGGTAGCCCCAATGACGGTCCGCAGCGAAGAACCAATTCTCCGCTGAATGACTAATCAGGAAAGCGGAGAAGAACCATTGCGTCGCCAGAAACAACGCGAAGAAGAGGGACCCGGTCAGCAGGACCAGCAACCAATCGCGTCGCCAACCGTGGCCGTGCCCGAGCCAACTTCGGAGCAGATCAATCCCCAGTGCCGGCACCACCAGTAGCAAAGGAAAAGGGAGTGGCACGAAATGAGTGACGGGGTTGCGGATGGGGCCGAGGCGTGGTTGGCCTGGGAAGAGCGGCAAGACCCAAGCCATTAAGGCCACGATCCCCATGTAGACGAGCGCAATCAAACTTGCTCCCCACTTGAACTTCGATGCTCGGGCCAGGCCTAGGAGGTATAGGGGCAAGGTTGCCGCGGACATTTGGTAGAAGATTCCTGTGTGTTGCTGGTTCGGCCAGCTCCGTTCGATTAAAAAGACACTCGCCATGACCACCAGCAGGCCTGCGGCATAAATAAAAAGCCAGCGACCAGGCTGAGGTGGGCCAGGTGGCGCCAGGTTTTGCTCACGCAGGAGCAGCATCAGCGCGCCAAGCACGCTGGCCCACATGCCTAGTGCCAGAACAGTATGCGGCGGGCTGAGAATCTTGACGTCTACACCGTAGGCATCATGCCACCAGTTATCGAACGGAGCCGATGTCAGCATCGCCAGCACGCCCCAGATGGTGATCCACGCGCCTAGCGGCGCGCGGAAACCCCACAACCGGACCGCCGCCGCGTGCTCTTGAAGGTTGCCAAAAAAACTCGTGCGAATCACCAGCCAGCCGCACGTAAAGCCTCCCACCAGGCCGCCGATATAGATTGCCATGTGTGCGGGCGTCCAAAAAGTGTCGCGCCCAATCGTTCGATGCCAGGAAATGTCCCAAAGAATGCCAATGGCGATGCTGGTGCCTCCGGCAAGAACTGCCCAGGCGTAAAAAGGAACTGCCGTAGCGGCACGGGTGACCTCGTTCTCCGTCATAATGCCGGGGTCTTGCGTCAACGCAGCCGATGTTTCGGTCACGCAAGACTTTAGCCCACCGCGCTGGACCGTCAAGGTCACCAGTGTTGCGCCAGAGCAAATCAGTCGTGCAAGTGCCGTCGCAACCCGGCACTCACGCGACATCAGCCGGTACTGCTGAATTAATGAATGACCGTGGATACCTCACCGCTTTGACAAAGGCTGCTTTGATGGAAAATTATAAGTGGGGGCGCCGGATTGTTTATTCTGGATGTTTTGCTAGTTTGCTCCGGCGGCGAATGAGAGATTCGCGGACGCTAATTGGCGTGGCATAGCAGTTCCTTAGTTTTGACTCATGACAACGAACGCAAGAGCGATCATCTGGCTGGTTCTTTCAGGTTATTGCACCGTGGCTTTCGCCGGGCAAGGGACTAATCCAGCGCCCAAGCTGAACATCGAAGACCGGCCGCTCGACCGGGAACTGCGCGCCCCGATCAGCTTTGCGCCCGTGGCCAAAAAGGTTGCCACTAGCGTCGTTAACATCTACTCGACGATGACCATTCACGAAGGCTCGTCGCAAGATCCTCTTTTGACCGATCCTTTCCTGCGCCGCTTTTTGGGGGAGCAATTCGGGCATATGCAACCGCGAGACCGGAAAGAGCAAGGCTTGGGCTCGGGCGTGATCGTGTCGTCGGATGGCTACATACTCACAGCGAACCACGTTGTTGAGGGAGCTGATACTGTCAAGGTTGCTCTCTCGGACGGAGAAAAGGAGTTTGATGCCAAAGTCGTCGGAACCGATCCGCCGACGGATATCGCCGTCCTCAGAATCGACGCTAAGAAGCCGCTGCCGGCCATTACTCTGGCAGACAGTGACAAGCTGGAGGTGGGTGACATCGTGTTGGCAATTGGAAATCCCTTCGCCGTTGGACAAACGGTGACGATGGGAATCATTAGCGCATTGCAACGCGGTGGTTTCGGCATTTCCGGTTATGAAGACTTTATTCAAACCGACGCCGCGATAAATCCTGGAAATTCGGGAGGCGCGCTGGTGGATGTTGAGGGCCGGCTGGTCGGCATCAACACCGCCATTGTGAGCCGCAGCGGGGGATTTCAAGGAGTCGGTTTTGCCGTGCCGATCAATATGGCCCGGTACGTTATGGATCAGTTGATCACTTTCGGCAAAGTTTCTCGCGGGTACCTGGGAGTTGGCATTCAATCCCTGACTCCGGACTTGGCCAAAGAGTTCAACTTGCCGGATGAAAGCAGCGGTGTCCTGGTGGACGAAGTTACTCCGAATAGCGCAGCGGCCAAGGCCGGGTTTCAGGACGGGGATGTAATCCTCGAATTCAACGGCAAAAGGGTAACGGATCCCGGCAGATTGCACTTGCTGGTTGCCCAGGCAACCCCCGGGGCGAAGGCTAATATACGAGTGCTTCGCGGCAGCTCAGCCGGCAAGGCTAGCGAGAAAATACTGACGGCCACATTGACGGAATTACCTCAGGAAGACTTGGCGGGCCGTGGTCGAAACAGCCCGGAAGAAGGAAGCCGGCAAGGAACAGACGCGTTGGATGGCGTGGAGGTGACCGATTTGGATGCCGCGGCCAAAAGACAATTGCAGATTCCAAGAACGATTCAGGGAGCTCTGGTAACCAATGTTGATCCGAATTCCAACGCCGCTCAGGGCGGACTTTCCCAGGGCGATGTGATCCTCGAGATCAGCCACCAGCGCGTGCGGAACGCTGATGCAGCGGTCGCTTTGAGTCAAAAAGTGAAGGGTGATAAAGTCTTGTTGCGGATCTGGAGCCGGCAAGAGAACGGGCCCGGCAGCACTCATTATCTCGTGGTGGATAACTCCAAACAAAAGTGATTTTGTCCGGCTTTCAATATTCAGATGCCGAATCGTCAGAAGCCGCGTAACATGAATTGACCACGGGTACCGTGGAGATCAGAACTGGAGTTCTTTGCGGGGAGGGCCCAGTTGCGTGGGGTCCTGTATTAAAAAATAGTGAATGCGCCCTGAAGAAAAGTGCAGGTGCGAGTTGCAAGGAGATGCATGACGGCATACATTGTGCTATTATCTTCAGGATTGCTCAAACTCATGTCATGCTATGAGACAGTACGTGAATAGCAGAACCGCAGAGCGAACGCGCGCGCGCGGTGGTTCAACATGTGGCAGGTCCTTCGCCGCATTCACGCTGATTGAGTTGTTGGTCGTGATTGCGATCATCGCCATTCTGGCGGCAATGCTCTTGCCTGCGCTGGCACGCGCTAAACAAAAGGCGCAGGGAGTTCAGTGTATGAGCAATCATCGCCAATTGGCTCTGGCTTGGCGGCTTTACGCTGATGACAACCACGACACGCTCGTGTATGCCAGCGGCGATGTAGCCCTAGATGCGACCCATACCACCACCGGAAGCAACCCGCTCAATCAATACGCATGGAACCTGTCCAACATGGATTTCGACCCCAACAATCGTTACAACTGGGACCCTACGCTGGACCTTATGAAACGACCTCTTTGGCCCTATACCAAGGCGCTCGCGATTTATAAATGCCCGGCGGACCACTCTACAATTACCGTCAATGGCGTCGTCAAACCACGCATCCGCACGATGTCGATGAACGCCTATGTAGGTGGATTTGTGGCGCAGGACGGCAGCATCCTTGGCACCGATGGCGGGTGGCCTTTTGCCGATAATTACAGAATTTATCACAAACTTTCCGACTTCGGTTCCTCATCTTCCGCTCCTCCCGACAAGATTTTTGTGTTCCTCGACATGCGCGAGGACAAAGTGAACTGGGGTAATTTCATGATCGACATGACAGGCTACTCACCGACCCAGCCCGCTTCCTACTCATTTACTACGGACCTCCCAGGGATGTACCACAGCTTGGCTTGTGGTTTTTCCTTCGCCGACGGCCATGCTGAAATGAAGCGCTGGCTCGACCCTAGAACGACCCCGCCGCTTTCAGATGGGTCGACACAAACGGTGATTGCTTCGCCGAACAACGTCGACGTAGCTTGGATCCAGGACCATTCGACGCGTCCTCAATGATCGTTTCGATGGGTGTTCCCGCCTAGCCGATTTTAAGGCTCCGGCGATGATGGATGATGATGCCAGAGATGGCCAGCAGCAGGAGGTAGTAAATGTTGAAAGCCATTTCGTTCCACACGGTGTAAGGGCCCGTCACCAGTTGAGCAATTAAGTTCTGCGTGATCAGAGCAAGCCAATTGCTACTGAAACAAAGGATTCGCTTTGATCTTCTTTGCGCATTTTTGTGGCTGAAAGCGGCGCGCTGCTTGTATCCTATGCCCCGGACTTATCCGTATGGGCACCATATTGCCGCAAGTTAGCCGGGAATCTGAGGCAGCTCCGGCAAAAACCAGACTCGATTTCGTGGACAACCTGCGCTGGGTCATGATCGTTCTGGTGGTCAGCATGCACGCGGCGGTTACGTATGGTCATCTCGGCAGTTGGTATTTTGTGGAGGATCCCAAGCCAGGCCGGGAGGTCGTGATTGTTTTTGCCACATACCAAACTTTTCTGCAGGCATTCTTTATGGGGCTGCTCTTTCTGATTGCGGGCTACTTTGTGCCCGGCGCTTATGAGCGCAAGGGTTTGACGACGTTTCTGCGCGACCGCGTGGTGCGCCTGGGTCTTCCGTCGCTTTTCTTCATGATGGTTGTGCAACCGCTAACTGTATATTGGTTGCTGCGTGATTTTGCCGACCATTCGCGGCCTCCGCTGAGCCAGGCCTACCTGCCTTACTTAAGCAGCGGACGTTTTCTCAGCGGGTCAGGGCCGATGTGGTTTGCCGTGGCATTGTTACTGTTCAGCGTGGTTTACGGAGTCGTTCGAGCGCTGGTGGGCCGGACGGAGGACAAGGAGCCGGAAACGCCGCTGCCAGAGGACCGGCAAGTCATCGTGCTGGCGTTGGTCATGGGGCTTTGCACCTTTCTGGTCCGCATCGTTCAGCCAATGGGGACCAACATCCTGAACATGCAGCTTTGTTATTTCTCACAATACATTCTGCTCTTTCTGGTTGGGATCTGCGCCCGGCGTCGGAATTGGTTGCTGCAAATGCCCTACGCTTTTGGCATGCGTTGGATGTCGTTGGCATTGGTTGTCGGCGGCTTGGTGTGGGCTGTCTTTGTTTTCGCGCTGCTGAAAACTCATTCCGAGGACAAAGTTTCCGGCGGGCTGACCTGGCAGAGCGCGGTGATATGTTTCTGGGAATCATTTTTTTGTGTCGGGTTGTGCCTGGGATTGATTGTTTTGTTCCGTGAGAAATTCAATCGCCAAGGAAGATTCACTCGCTGGCTAAGCGACAATTGCTTTGCTGTTTATCTATTTCATACGCCTCTCTTGATCGGGGTGACCCTGGCCCTGCGCGGACTCGACGCGCCCAAGTTGGTGAAATTCCTGTGTGCAACGGCATTGGGTGTAACCGTGACGTATTTGGCCAGCAGCCTGGTGTTTCGCCGCATACCGTTATTGAAACGGATCCTCTGAGTGAAGGCGGCGTTAAATTGGGAAAGTGAGAGACACCACAGTTTGAATAAAATTCGCCGCTGAAATGTTGGCTTCTTGCACGGGTTCGTGAAATCGTGTCTTCCTTTATTTCTCCGTGTCTCAAACGCCGATTTGGAGCTGTCACCCCGGGTCCCGGTATCGTAGATTCCGGCGGGTGAACTCAGCTTTTCGATAATCTAGCGCGATGTTTGTCGTCATGGTCACACCGGAGTGTGCGCCCGCGGCCAAGGTCGGCGGCCTGGCAGACGTCGTTCACGGCTTATCGAAGGAGTTGGCGCTCCGGGGAAACGCGGTCGAGATCATCCTGCCCAAGTACGACTGCATGCGCTACGATCGGATCGCGGGCCTGACGAAGTGTTACAGCGACTTGTGGGTGCCGTATTACCAACACTGGCTGCATTGCGACGTGTATTTCGGATGGGTCGACGGCTTGCGCTGCTTTTTCATTGAACCGCATTCCGACCGCAACTTCTTCAACCGCGGAGTTTTTTACGGCCATGTGGATGACGGGGAGCGGTTCGCATTCTTCTGTCGAGCGGCGTTGGAATTCATGCTAAAGACGCAGAAACATCCGGAAATCATTCATTGCCATGATTGGCAAACGAGCCTGGTGCCGGTGCTGTTGTACGAGATGTATCAGCAGCTCGGGATGCGCCATCCCCGAGTCTGCCTTACGCTGCACAACGTCGGTCATCAAGGGATTAACGGAGAGCATCTGTTGCGGGAAGTGGGTTTAAGCCCGGGCCAGTTGATGACTCGCGACCGCTTGTTGGACGAGGTTCGGCCCGGCGCGCTCAATCTGATGAAAGGGGGAATCGCTTACTCGAATTTTGTAACTACCGTTTCGCCGCGCTACGCGCACGAGATTCGTTATTCCAACCTGGGGATGGGGTTGCAGCGGGTCTTGGAGACGCATCGCCGGAAGTTTGGCGGTGTGCTGAACGGCGTCGACTACGGCGTTTGGAACCCGGAAGTCGATCCCCACATCGCTAAGCGCTACGGGATCGGCTCGCTGCAGGACAAGTACGCCAACAAGGAAGCTCTGCGGCATCGCCTGTGGCTGCGTCCGGGACTCATACCTTTGATTTCCTTTGTGGGCAGACTGGATCCGCAGAAGGGGGTGGATCTGATTTTGCACGCGGTGCCCTACTGCCTGGAGCGGGGTTGCCAATTTGTGTTGCTGGGTTCGAGCTTGCAAGGGGAGATCAACACCGCATTCTGGAATTTGAAAGGGCGGTTCAATGACAACCCGGATTGCCACCTGGAGATCGGCTACAACGAGGAACTGGCGCATCTTATTTATGCCGGCTCGGATTTGATCCTTGTCCCGAGTGGTTATGAACCCTGTGGCCTAACTCAGATCATCGCATTGAAATACGGAACAGTGCCTGTAGTGCGAAATACGGGCGGCTTGGCGGACACGGTCTTCGATGCGAACTACGCTCACAGACCGTACCACGAGCGCAATGGTTACGTGTTCAATGACTATAACTGGCAGGGGCTGGAGTCTGCGCTCGATCGGGCAATCGGGATGTGGAATCATTACCCTGGATATTTTCGCGAGTTAATGGCGAATGGCATGCGGTACGACTTTTCCTGGAGCTATCCCGGCCAGAACTATCTTAATATTTACAACCACATCAAGGCTCCGTGATCGTCTTCATCGGCAATCAGACCTCCTGCTGGGCGGCCTCGCCGACCGAACCGTTTGATTATGCGGTTGCACAGAACTTTGACGCTTTCGAATGGTTTCCCGATAAAAAGCCGGGGGCGGGTTGGGATGAGAGCGATCTGGACTCGCGGACACGTCAGTTCATTTGTGCCAGCGCGCGGGCCCAGGGCATCCGGTTGTCGGTCCACGCACGGTGGGAGGCCAATCCGCTCGAATCGGATGGGTACGAATTGCTGTGGAAGGATCTGGCTCTGGCAGGCGATTTGGGGGCCGGCCTCTTCAACCTCCACCTGTTCCATGAGCAAGGACTATCCGCTTTTATTGAGGCCATCCTGCCGTTGGTCCTCCGGACTGCGGAAGCCGGGTTAAAGCTTAGCATCGAAAACACGCCCTTTCATTCGCCGGAGCAGTTCAATGAGCTTTTTGACCGGCTCCGCAAATTGGATTCCGTCCACACGAGCCATGTGGGGATGTGCCTCGACCTGGGCCATGCCAATCTCTCTGCCACGACGCACAACAACTACCTGGGGTTTTGCGATCGGCTTACCCAGCAGACCCCCATTATCCATGTTCATCTCCATGAGAACTGGGGTGACGCGGATGCCCACCTGCCGCTCTTTACCGGTCCCTCCGCACGGGATGACTCCGGAATCCGCGGACTTTTGTGCCGGCTCAAGCAAAGAAACTTTTCCGGATCGTTCATTCTCGAGCAATGGCCTAACCCGCCTTCGTTGCTAAACAATGCGCGGGACCGCCTGCTTCAGCTTTGGAAAAGCGACGCCCACGGATCAGCTCCACCCAACAACCTCGATCCTCACGCTCCGACGCAAAGGGAAACACCGCTTTCTAGTGAATCCGACTTTGTGAGTGAATTGGCCGACGGGGATCGCCAGGGAAAAAGTTGGCGGGAAAAATTGGAGTTCGTCAGTGGACTTTTCGCAAGAGAACAACCCTCGCTTACTCTGGAGCAACTGGTCGATATCTCCATCTATCTGCAATTCCTGAGTTCCGGCCAAATTCACTGTTTGGAGGACGGGCGCCATTTTCGGCCCGCTCATCATGCGCGTCTTGCCTCGCAGATCCATCGGCACCTCGCCCGGTTGCGCGCAATCGAAAACGAGTTCATTCTCCGCAAGATCTATCCCTGGCTGCCTTCTTCCGCCCCGCCTTTCCAGCGTCCCGAGCCACTCACCAGGATTCGCGACATTGCTCATCGGAATGACATCCCTTCGGACTTAAAACGCGAGATCAAGACCAGGCTGCAAAACAAGTTGCACCGGTGTGCGGGCCCGGAAGACCTGGTGACTTCTACGGAGCTGTTGGAACGAATCTCCGCGCCGGAAGCAGGTTATCCGGCCGACTTTGTTGAGCAGTTCAAGATCTTTCACGAGGAGCTAAAGGAGTTTTTCAACTCGCAATCACTGGACGAACGGCTGCGTCCCCTGACCCAATCGCTCGATTCCAAAACTGCGGATCTGATTCGAATGTTCCTGCAGCAAAAGGCTGGCAACACCCTGGAGGACCGCATGGCCGCGTTCCGGAGCCTGACCGGGTTACGCCAGGCCTTCGTGGGCGTGAGTGCACTAGAGCCCGCATCGGACGGTGACGAATTTATCCTGGCCGACATTGCTTTGGAAGATTTCGCTTTCGTACTGTTGAGCGAGATTATTAATGACTGCAATAAAGCTGAGTCGGATGCGGCCGTGGAGTCCCAGACGGAGGCCCTGACGCTTGCCTTGAACAACCTGGAGTTGAGCGCAATCGATGCAGAGGAGAGCCGCGCATTGGGATGCGAGCTTCGCACGTGGGCCAAGCTGACTCCGTTGGGCGGCCGCAATGACGTTCTCAGGTTAAGAGCCAGCGTGTTGCGCTGCCGCCGCCTCGCTGATGGTTTTGGCTCGCGCATTGCGGCTCTGTTCTCGAGTCGGGCCGAGCAGCTCGGCACTGCTCTGGGCGTTCCGGAATACGCTGCCCGAGTTTTTTCCGAGGCCGTTATCCGGAGCCATATTGTGTTTCAAGTTTCAAAATTGGCGGACGGCTTGTTGCGGCACTACCGTCAGCAACTTCGGTTGCCGCCTTGGGATATTCTGGTTCCGGGCAGGGCAGTGGGCCGGGCGACCCAGCTCGATTCGATGACGAACTGGGACCGGACTTTCGCTGGACCAACGGTGGTTTTCCTGAGCAGTGTGGCGGGCGATGAGGAGATTCCGAAAAATGTGGCGGGCTTTGCTCTGGCTCATGAGATCCCTCACTTGTCTCACTTAAGCGTCCGGGCACGGCAGGCTGGCGTTGTTTTGGTCGCGTGCGACGAGGCGAAAGAGTTTGATCGCCTGCGAGCTTTCGAGGGGCAATGGATCTCCCTAATGGCCCTTCCCGACAAGGTCGTTTGGGAGAGTGCTGCCGACCAAGGCTCTACTCCACCGAGGCGTCAACCCGGCGCTCTTCGAATTCCAGAAGTGCGGCCCTCTGGGGAAGGTTCCTGGATCCCGCTCGAGCGAGCGGTGCCTGAGACGGCTGGGTCCAAGGCAGCCGCGGCGCGGCGATTGGCAGAGCTCTCGCGCCAACCTGGGGCGGAGTTTTCCACGCCACCTTCTCTCGTAATTCCTTTCTGTGTCATGGAAGAGGGATTAGAGCGGGTGCCAGCATTTGGCGCTGAATACTGGGACTTGGTGCATGGATTTGATGGGATGGCTGCCGCTGAATCAACCTCCGCAGCGCGACGCCTCAAGGAATTGATTCGGCTTTTGAAGATTCCGGACATTGTCGTCACCGAGGTGCGGCGAAGATTTTCACCCACTGCCGCGCTCATCGTTCGTTCGAGTGCAAACTGTGAGGATTTGGAGGGGTTTAGCGGCGCCGGCCAGTACGAATCCGTGGTGAATGTAACTCCGGCAAACGTTGCCGCGGCCATCCTCACGGTTTGGTCTTCGCTTTGGACGCAGCGCGCGGCCGAAGCTCGTAAAGCAGCGGGTATCCCCCAGGACAAATGTCATATGGCGGTGTTGGTTCAGGAACTAGTCGGGTCGGATTTTTGTTTCGTTTTGCATACGGTCAATCCGATTGCCCAAAATGCGCGCGAGCTCTACGCGGAAATCGCGGTCGGTCTGGGAGAATCCCTGGTCTCGGCAGCAACCGCCGGAAGCCCTTACCGTCTGACCTGTGACAAGGAATCCGCCAACGTAGTGCCCTTGGCGTTTGCGAATTTCAGCCAGGCGGCTCGTGCGAACGACGGGGGCGGTTTGCGCCGGGAAACGATCGATTACTCGAAGGTGGAGCTGAGTCGCGACGCGGGAGCTCTTGATAAGTTGGGGCGACGCTTATCCGCTGTCGGCGCTTTCGTTGAGCGCGCGCTGGGGGGGCCACAGGACATCGAGGGGGCCGTCGTCGGGGATAGAATTGTTCTCATGCAGGCACGCCCGCAACAAGGACTAACGAGCGAGCAGTCATGATGGGCGCAACCGATCCACTGACAGTTGCGACTTTGGGATTATTCGAGCGGCGTTTTGCTGGAGACGATTGTCTTATGAGACTGGCAAATCGGCGTTTTTCCGAGGCCGGCATGGGCGCGGAGATGCATGCCGAGACGCCGGAACATTTGGAATGGGTCATGAGCTTCCGGTCTTCGTCCGCTGCTCCAGTTATTGTTCATCTGCCTCGGGACTTCAATCTGGCCGATGAGCATAGTCGAAACCGGACTTTTGAACTGGCCTTGAAATTCGCGGGGCGAGTGTCCGGGTTGGTGCTTCATGACCATCCGTTGATGGTCGAACGCGCCGCGGATTACCTCGAAGCGGCGCGCAAGATAAACGCCCAACTTGAGAAAATACCCGATTGCCCGATGCTGTTTGTTGAATATGCCGCCGGGCTGGAACCGCGTGATTTCTGCAATTTCTTCTCCTCGATTGCCGACCTGCAACGGGTTGGGCCTTGCATCGACATTGGCCACGTCGGGATTCGCGCGGCGCGGGCCGCCTGGGCCCGAATCCACGCAGGCGAAGATATCTGCGCCCTCAAGTCGCAGGGGGCGCGTCTCCCATCCGCCATCGCTGAGGTGGAGACGGCGGTGGCGTCCGGCTTGCCGACTGTCCTCGATTTGGTCGATACAATCTCGGCGTTAAAAAAACCAGTGCATTATCATTTACACGACGGCCATCCGCTTTCGACGGCCAGCGCGTATGGGGTCGCCGATCATCTGAGCTTTCTAACGGAAAATCCCCTGAATTTTGAATACCAAGAACGACGGAGCGTGGCGCCGCTGTTCGGGCCTGCCGGGCTTGCAAAGATCGTCTCGCGCGCGATCGGGTTGGCCGGGGGGGGCGACGTGTCTCATTCACTTTAGAAATTCATCCCACAGGTGAGCGGTTGCAGTTGGGCGACGCTGGACCACTATTCAAGCACTGGACCGATAAAACGAACGCCGAAAAGATGAACCACTGGCTCGCGATTCTATGCCGAAACCACGAGCTCCTGCTGCGGAGTGTCCATGCCTCTGATAATTGAGTTATCTTATTCTTGTCGTCAGTCCAGGGAGCCCGCATGCTGCCTCCCATGGCTTCGCAAAAAGAACTATGAATAGAATGTCTCTGCTTATGGCTATAGGCTTTGCTGCACTTCAAACCGTCCCAAGCGCGGCGGGAACTTTCGCCGGCAACCAGGTTCATGTTTCAACCGGGATCCTGGAAGGAACTTTGGAGCCTGATTCGGGCATGCGTTCCTTCAAAGGGATTCCTTTCGCCCAACCTCCGGTTGGACAATTGCGTTGGAAGCCGCCGGTTTCCCCGAGGAAGTGGGATGGCGTGCGGACGGCTGCCAAATTTGGGCCACGCGCGATGCAACGCCCAATTTTCGGTGATATGAGATTTCGCTCGGACGGAATGAGCGAAGATTGCCTGTATCTCAACGTTTGGACGCCTGCCAACTCTGGCAAGGAGCGCCTCCCCGTGCTGGTATATTTTTACGGTGGAGGGTTCGCAGCGGGAGACGGTTCTGAGGGCCGGTATGACGGAGAGAGCATGGCCCGCCGCGGTATCGTGACGGTGACCGTCAATTACCGGCTCAATGTGTTTGGATTCCTGGCGCATCCTGAACTAACGAAGGAATCAGCGCATCACGCCTCGGGTAATTACGGATTGATGGACCAGAGCGCGGCTTTGAAGTGGGTGTCCAAAAACATCGCCGCCTTTGGCGGAGATCCGGATCGCGTCACGATCGCCGGAGAATCAGCAGGGTCCGTTTCCGTATCCGCGCATATGGTCTCACCTTTATCCAGACGCTTGTTCGCGCGCGCGATTGGCGAAAGCGGTTCACTCCTGGGAACGTTGACCCCAGGTCCCCTCGCGGAGGCCGAGCAAATCGGCTTGAAGTTTGCCACCAACTGTGGGGCGAATTCGCTCTCAGAATTGCGCGCGATGCCTGCCGAAAAAGTTCTAGAGGCAACCGCGAAGCGAGGTGTCCCCTGGTTTGGGTTGACGGTGGATGGCTACTTTTTTCGAGAAGACCCTGCCAAGGTCTTCGCCGCCGGAAAACAAGCCAAGGTCCCGCTGCTGGTCGGATGGAACTCTGAGGAGATGAACTACCACATGGTTCTGGGCGCGAGCGAGCCAACGGCTGACAATTTTGAGACGGCGATCAAGCGGCTGTACCCAAAGGATTGGGAACAAGCATTGAAGGTATATTCGGCCGCCAACGCCGCCCAAGTGATCCCAGTTGCAACCGATCTAGCGAGCGACCGATTTATTTCCTTCAGCACGTGGAAATGGGCGGATCTCCACAATCAACGGCCAGGGACCACGGTTTACCGGTATTACTATGCTCACCCGCGGCCTTCGATGAAGCCGGAAATGGGGAATGCCACGCCGGGTTTGGCGGGCGGCATAAATCGGAATTCGGGCAATAGCGCGCCGCCACCCCCCCGAGCAGGGAGCCGTTCACTCCGCCGAAATTGAATATGCCATGGGAAATCTCGCAAAGAACAGCGTTTATGCCTGGACTCCGGACGATTACAAGGTGTCGGAAACGATGCAAAGCTACTTTGCCAATTTCATAAAGACCGCAAACCCGAACGCAAAAGGACTTCCCGAGTGGCCCGCGATGCGCAAAGGGGCTGGGGACGTTGAGTTCATGCGTTTGGACGTGGAGTCACGCGCGGAAACCGACCGGCATGCTGATCGGTACCTGTTCCTCGACCAAAGTCAGATCAAGAAATAATTCAGGTATTAAAGTTCACATGAAAAGCCTTATTCTAGCTTTGGTGGTTTACTCCTTTGCCCTCTCGTTCGCTGGGTCCGAGGAAACTAAATCGCCCGTGCACTTTGCCATTTTCGGTTTGGCGCACGATCACGCCGCCGGGTTTATTCCGCGAGCCAAGGATCGCAAAGACATTCAACTCGTGGGCATCATCGAACCCCGCGAGGATCTGGTGTCGCGCTACGCCAAGCGCTTTCAACTCTCTACCAACCTGTTTTACGCCAGTCTCGATGAACTGCTGGCCAAGACCAATATTCAGGCGATAGCAACTTTCACGAGCACCGTCGACCATCGGCGCGTGGTCGAGATGTGCGCCCCAAAGGGCATTCATGTCATGATGGAGAAACCGCTGGCTGTCAACATGGAGCACGCTCGAGCGATGGAAGCGGCGGCAAAAAAAGGTGGGATCCAGGTCATTGTGAATTACGAAACCACCTGGTACGCAGGCAACCAGGCGGCCT
>Ga0206978_1045_pt2 | contig 23649 bp, 26 predicted proteins | sample Alteio_BWMinCont_21_FD_153477 | JGI IMG/M metagenome (GOLD analysis project Ga0206978, IMG submission 153477) | Enriched cells from forest soil in Barre Woods Harvard Forest LTER site, Petersham, Massachusetts, United States -... | ecosystem: Environmental > Terrestrial > Soil > Temperate forest >...
TTCCTGGCGGCATCAAGGAGCGTACGCGCGACAAGATGTTGCTCAGCAAGAAACCGGGCCGCGTGATCGAACTCGCGGTGCAGCGCATGTTGCCGCGCGGGCCGTTGGCGCGCCGGCAATTGACGCATCTTCGCGTTTACAAGGGCGCGGAACATCCGCACACGGCACAAAATCCCGTGACGCTCGATTTCGCCGCCCGTAATCCAAAGAACAAGAGGTAAGACATGGCCACGCCACGCAAACCAGGATCATCCGGCAAATCAGGCGGTTCGACCCCATTTTCCGGCATCAAGAAGGCGATCAAGGAAAAAGAAGTTCTGAAAGAAACACCGGCTGCTGCACCCGCTGTGACGGCACCGATTATCGTGGCTGAAGAAGGCCCGCGTGTTTACGTACGCGTGGTTGACGATCGCGGCCGCGCCTATGCCACCGGCAAGCGCAAAAACGCCATCGCCCGCGTCTGGATCAAACCCGGCAGCGGCAAGATCACCATCAATGGCCGCGAATGTGCCGTGTATTTCGCCCGTCCGGTTTTGCAGATGGTCGTCAATCAACCTTTCGGCGTTGCTAACCGCGCCAATCAGTTCGATGTGGAATGCCTGGTGAATGGCGGCGGATTGTCGGGGCAGGCAGGTGCCGTAAAGCATGGCATCTCCAAAGCACTGACCTATTTCGAGCCCGAATTACGCGGCCCGCTGAAAAAGGCTCTGTTCCTTCGCCGGGATGCGCGCGTGGTCGAGCGTAAGAAGTATGGGCGCGTCAAAGCCCGTAAGCGCTTCCAGTACAGCAAGCGTTAATTTAAGTTTATTATTGATCGAATTTTTATTTATAGGGAGAGGATTATGAATCCTTATGTGATTACTTTGATTCCTCGCCTGGCACCTGCGATTACCGCCGGTGTGGTGGCTTGCGCTATGACGCCAGAATCGAGAATTGAAGTGCCTTTGGCAATGGCGCGCATAGCCGGTTATGCCAGAAGATGGGGATAAATTGCAGGCTTTAACGCAGGCGTATTTTTATCAAGCCGCATATCGGGAACAACTTTCAAAAAAGAGCTCCAATTATTCTTTGACGCTCAAACTACACGTCAAATGGTTCGCAATTCAGATAGCTTTCATAAAGAGGCGCGGGGACTAGCTCTTAAAGAATTAAGGGGCATTTTTTCCAAGAGGCCTGAAACTGCAGATAAAGATTACGCCGCGTACCATGAGAAACGCGATGTCTTAAAGGATCGATATCTAACAGAAAATACCAGAAAACTAAAATATTTGCCCCCGTTCATGATGGGGATGACGGCTGCCGCTGCCATCACTGTCTATGTTGCCTTGAAACCGATAGTTACTAACTTTATTGCGGGCAAAGGGCAGGCCACCAGTGCCCTTAATCAACGCCCCAGCATATCGCGTCCTGTTTCTTATCGAGCGCAAGAAGTGCAAACCGGTCAAAGCGTACAAGCGATTTCGATATAGAAAGAGATAAGAATTAAGAGTTAGTATGTAGGGAGCAGGGAACCGATTCACCTAACTCTTTCCTAATTACTAGATATTATATGCTAACCCCTATCATCCTTCCCTATCGCGGCATCATGCCGAAGATCGACCCTCGCGCGTTTATTGCGCCGGGGGCGGTTATCATTGGCGATGTGGAGATCGGCCAGGATAGTTCGATCTGGTTCGGATGCGTGGTGCGTGGCGATGTTAATAAAATCCACATCGGCGCCCGGGCAAACATTCAGGACGGCACCATCATTCACGTGGCAAGTGGATTACAACCGGCGCGCATGGGCGCGGACTCCAAAATTCCCGAGGGCGGTTATCCAACGGTTATCGGCGACGATGTAACGGTCGGGCATTGCGCGCTTTTGCATGCCTGCACGTTGGAGAACAACAGTTTCGTCGGCATGCGGGCAACCGTGATGGATGGTGCGACGATCGAAACCCACGCGATGATCGCGGCAGGCGGTTTGCTGTTACCCGGCAAGACAATCCCAAAAAATCAACTATGGGCCGGCAGCCCGGCTAAGTTTATGCGTGATCTTACGGAATCCGATATTGCGCAATTCGATATGCGTGCGGAGCAGTATGTGGAGTTGGGCCGGGAGTATCGGACTAAATAAAAAGTTATTTAGTGTCCTGTCGCCAATTCATTCGCCGCCGATACAGCCGTATCATTCTTGGCCAATCGAGCATCATAGGTTTGTAATTCATCGGCGTTTTTGATGCCGAGGGTGCGGAGGGTCTGCTTGACCTCCTCTTTGCGGCCGTCATTGGCGGCGGCGACCAGATCGACATGCACCTTGCCTTGATGGTCGGCAATACGGGCTTTTTCTGTTACCGTGAGCGGGCGGGACACATCGCTGCCGGATTCCGTACGCGCCATGGTGTTGAGATCCTCAGCCATCACCGGGTCGATCTTGCTTTCAGACCAATCGCGCTCGGCGGTTTCTTTGAACACTTTGGCGTCCACGCTGCCGCCATGCATCATCGCTTCATAGCGGTAAGGCACGCAATTATCGTAACCGAGGCAGAAAGTGTAGGTGACGCTTTTCGTTGCGCCGTTCGCTAGGGCTTTTTCTTTATGCGCGGCGGGAACAGGTACGGCGGCTGACTTCGGCGCGCGCTTGGCATGCTCATGAGCCTCGGTCTGAACCGGCGCGAGAGGGATGGGCTTGTTATCTTCAGCTTCTTCTTTGACCGGGGCTGGCGGTTCCTGCCGGACTTCCTTTGGCTTCGCGGCTTTTTTGGCGGGCGCTTTGTGATGATGGATAACGTGCGCCTTCTTCACCGGTTTTTTGGCATGATGCTTCTTGGCCGTTTTGTGAGCGGGCTTCTTTTTCGTGTGTTTGTGATGTGTAGGGTGTTTTTTCTTTTTCGCCGTGTGATGCGTGGCTGCCGGAGCTTTGGTTTCATCAGGCGCCGATTCAACTTCGGAAGAGGAGGGGGCTTGCATCTCGTCGGAACCCGCGGGTTGCGTCGTGTCCTCCTGCGAACGCACTGGCGAAGCGAAAGCGAGCAGTAGCGCGAAGGCGAGTGCGGCGAAAAGAGATTGTTTTGTTTTTCTCATAAAATCCACGCGAAGCCAGATTGTTCCACTTGCGATTGAACCGAAACGATTCGAATCGATCGTAGAAGCCGGATCGCTGAAGCACAACTGGGTTTATGGCCGCTCCGGGCCTATCGGAAGAGTTATTAACAACAAAATTAAACGTTAATGATGATTTGTTGAAGCTTTGGATACACCAGCCCGATTGCCATTCCCACATAAGCGGGAATGGCAAGATGCGGCTATTTCTTCTTCCCAAAGGTTATCGCTACAAAGCGCAGGTCGTCCTTGCGATTGACGAGAAGCAGCAGCGGCTTGTTGTCGGATTTGGCTTCCTTGGCCTGCTCAATCAGGTCCTTGGCCGATTTGACATCCTGCTGCGCAGCTTCGGTGATGACATCGCCAACCTCGATACCTGCTTGGCCGGCAATGCTATCCGCACCCACGCTGGTCACAACCAGACCATTCACGTCCTTGCCGATAGTGTAATGACTGCGCAAAGCGTCGGTCAGCGGTGAGACATTGATGTCGAGATCATCGACTTTGTCCGTTTTGGCTGCCGGCGGGGCTTGATCACCTTGCTTGTCTTCCATCTTTTCAGATTCTTCTTTGGCCGCAAGTTCACCGATTTTTACTTTGAGCGCAACCGACGCTCCTTTGCGGAACACATTGACGTCGACGGTCTTGCCCACTTCGGTTTCAGCGACCATCAACGGCAGACGACGCATTTCGGGAACTTCCTTGCCATCGAAAGTGAGGATCACGTCACCGGCCTGCATGCCGCCTTGGCCAGCAGGGCCATCCGGCGAAACGCTGGAAACGAGAGCGCCATGAGCTTTATCGAGGCCGAGGCTGTCGGCGATGTCCTGAGTCACCATCTGGATGCGCACGCCAAGCCAGCCGCGCTGGATATGGCCGTGATCGCGTAATTGCTCGATGACGTTTTTGACCAGCGCCGAAGGAATGGCGAACCCAATGCCGATCGAACCGCCGGAAGGCGAGAAGATAGCCGTGTTCACGCCCACCACTTCGCCGTCCATGTTGAACATCGGGCCGCCCGAATTGCCGCGATTGATTGGCGCATCGGTTTGCAGATATTCGTCATAAGGGCCGGAATTGATGTCACGCGCGCGTGCAGAAATGATGCCGGCCGTTACCGTGCCGCCGAGGCCGTACGGGTCGCCGATCGCCATGATCCAGTCGCCGACGCGAACCTTGTCGCTATCGCCGAAGCTGACGGAAGGCAGCGGCTTTTTATTTTCGACTTTGAGCAAAGCGAGATCGGTTTTCTTGTCCTTGCCGATTACCTTCGCGGTGAGATTGGTGTCGTCTTGCAAAATGACGGTGATTTCGTCGGCATCTTGCACAACGTGATAATTGGTGACGATGTAACCGTTCGGGTCGATGATGAATCCCGAGCCGAGCGATGTCGCTTTATGTTTTTGCGGGGCACCGCCACCGCCGCCTTGGCCGTGTTTCTCCATAAAGTCTTTGAAGAACTCTTCGAACGGTGAACCCGGCGGCAATTGCATATCGGGCGGCATATCCTGCATGTCTTCATGCGCAGTTATGGTTTGCGTGGTCGATATATTGACGACCGCCGGCAATAATTTTTCAGCAAGATCCGCAAAGCCCGGCGGGCCGCTATGCGCCTGGGCCGGAATGATGCCGGCAGTAGAAAAGGCCAGCATGAGAGCGAACAGGGCAGAAGCGCGAAAACGCAGCATATGCGGATCCTTATATTTCAAGGTGAGACTTCGATTAGCAATTGGAAAATCGCGTAAAGCGATTCAAGGGCAGGACTTGGGCGGTTTTATGGCACAGTGTTTGAAGGATTACAATGAGCTAGCCTGATATGGCCTGGCTCAAAGCAGCAGACATTGCTCTATCTTTCCATAAAATCTAAATCGCGGGCAGACGTTTCGGACAGGCGGGTTATGGCGATTAAAGCCAGGGAAAAATTGGCCAAGCCAATGATTCCTACGCTGTCGATCAGGCCATATTCAGGCTTTAGGATCAGGATCAGAAAAGTGTCTATAATCACCGAAGCGCGCACAAAATTCGACACGGTCGACACGGCTATCGTGCGCAAATTAGTGCCGAAGGATTCCGCCGTGATCGTCAGGAACAATCCCCAATAACCGCAAAACATGCTGTCCAACATCAAAAGCGCATAAAAGCCATTGGCGGATATCCCTTTGGCCATCAGCAGCGCAGCGGTAGCTGCTCCGGCGCCGAGAATATAAACCGCCGTGACCGTCTTACGGTTGCCGAAAAATTGGCTTAACAAGCCGCACAAAATCCCGCCAATCGTCTGGCCGACGAAATAACTGATGACGGCGGAGGAGGCTTTAAGCGGTTCATCGGTGCCAAGCGCTATGCCGATTTCGGGAGCAAAGATAACAATCGTGCCGAGCACAAACCAGATCGGCATGCCAAGAAAAATACAGCCTACATAATGCATTAGTCTAGTTTTGTTCATGAAGAACATACGGAAATTTCCGCGGCGGACATGGGCATGATGCTTCATCGTCGCGAACAAACCGGATTCATGCACGCCCACGCGCAACAGCAGCAACAGCAACCCCATCATGCCGCCGAGTGCATAGGCCCACCGCCAATTCACAGCATTGGCGAAGAATGTGCCGGCGACAGGCCCCATTGTGCCTGATACGGCGACCAAAACAGTCGCATAGCCACGCGCTTGCCGGGGAATGAGTTCGCTGGCGAGGGTGATGCCGGCGCCGATCTCGCCCGCTAACCCGAAACCGGATACAAACCTGGCAGCGGCATAGGCGGGGATGCTGGTCACAAAAGCATTGGCGATATTGCCCAGCGAATAAAGCAGAATGGTGCCGAATAGAACCTGAATGCGGCCTTTTTTATCGCCAAGCATGCCCCAAGCCAAACCGCCCAGCAACATGCCCGCCATTTGCCAGTTAAGAAGATGCGCGCCAACGGCGGTGACGTCATCGGGCGCTAGGCCCAGCGATTGCAGACTTTTGACCCGAACAATGCCGAATAGTTGAATGTCGAATACGTCGACGAAATAACCCATTGCCGCGACCAAAATGGTCAGCGCCGTACGGCGGTTGGCGGAGATATGCTTCAGGGCAGCGCGCATGGCCTTATTTTGGCTATTGGGTTGGCGGATGGTATAGCTGCACTCGGGATAGTCAAACATGAATCAAATTAACGAACAAAGCATTCTTGATGCGCTGCGGCGGGTGAAGGCCCCAGACGGCGGCGATATTGTTGCGCATATCGAAGGGCCGGTGATCCGCGCAACGCCCGAGGGCGCGCAGGTAAGCTTTGCCATAGCCATCGACCCGGCCGAAGCCGGTGCGTTCGAACCAGTTCTTGCCGAAGCTCAGGCAATTATTCGTGCTTTGCCGGGCGTAGCGGCGGTTTCCGGCTTGCTGACGGCGCATAAGGCCGGTCCGCAGATGCGTAGCGCGAAGCGCGAGAAGCTGGTGATCTCCGGCGTTCGGTACATCGTCGCCGTGGCTTCCGGTAAAGGCGGCGTAGGTAAATCGGCCACGGCCGTTAATTTGGCGGCTGCCTTAGCGGAGCAGGGGCATCACACGGGCTTACTGGATGCCGATATCTACGGTCCCTCGATCCCGCGCATGTTGGGCCTTAAAGGCAAGCCGCAAGTTGCTGATAACAAGAAGCTTATACCGATGGAGCGCTTTGGCCTTGTCGTCATGTCGATGGGCTTTTTGATCGAGGAAGACACGCCAATGGTCTGGCGCGGGCCCATGGTCCATAGCGCGATAACCCAATTATTCCGTGACGTGGCCTGGAACGCGCATGGCGATCTGGACGTTCTCGTCGTCGATCTGCCGCCCGGCACCGGCGATGCGCAGTTGACGATGGCACAATCGGTGCCGCTGACGGGCGCGGTTATCGTATCGACGCCACAGGACATCGCCTTGCTCGATGCGCGCAAGGGCTTGGCGATGTTCCGCAAGGTGGATGTGCCGGTAATCGGCATCGTCGAGAATATGAGCTATTTCCTCTGCCCGCATTGTGGCGAACGCAGCGAAATTTTTAGCCACGGCGGCGCGCGTGCCGAAGCCGAAAAACTCGGCGTGCCGTTTTTGGGTGAAGTGCCGCTGGATATTGCCGTGCGCGAAACAGCGGATGCGGGAGAGCCGCTAGTGATCGCGCGGCCGGAGAGCACTGTAGCAGGGGCTTATAGGGAGATCGCGGAAGAAGTTTGGAAACAAGTCACTTCAGGTGCGCGTTCCTGAGGCCTGATCGTAAATTTCCTGGATCATAATGCGCATTTTGACGCGCAGGGCCATGCGATCTTGCACAGCCTTGGGCATGTCGGTCATTTTCAGGATGTTCTTCTTCAGCAAGGCCATAATCACGTCTTCGACGGCGCGCGACATTTCAGCGTCGGTGCGGCGTAATTCGCCGAGTGCATCTTCGATTTGCTTTGGCTCGTGTCCACGCGCTTTGAGAAACTCGACGACTTCCGGATGGCTGTGCGGCACCAGCTCGGCGCCGTGAATCGAACGAACGCTGACTTTGATCACTTTGCCATGTTCGTCGCGGATTATATAAGGCATCGGAATTCCAGGGCGAGAAGAGGACTTGGATTGTTATAAGCCGTAGCTGGTTGCCGATTTGTTAACAACCCAATTTCGTACTGGATTCACACGATAGACTGCATTAGAAAACCGCTCCCATACATCCACCAGGGGGTCAGAATGTCGCAGGCGCAGGCAAAGGTTCAAACACAGGATACGGGCGGCGTATCCGGCGAACGGCTACGGTCGTTTGTTAAGCGCATCGAAAAATTGGATGAGGATAAAGCCGCCGTCGGCGAAGATTTGAAGGAAGTCTATAGCGAAGCCAAGGGTGCCGGTTTCGACACCAAGATCATCCGCAAGATTATCTCCCTCCGCCGCATGGAACTCGACCAACGCCGTGAGCAGGAAGAACTGCTGGAATTGTATATGGCAGCGTTGGGGATGGACGAGTAACGCGTTTCGCTCCCCTTGCGGGAGAAAGCTGTCGATAGCATGATCTAGAAATGTCGGCACAGCCCTTTCTTCAAAATCTCTGGTACTTCGCGCTGCCTTCCGCAGCGCTAAAAGTTGGACAAACGCAAGCAAAGCTTTTGCTTGGCGAACCGATCCTGTTCGGCCGCGATGATGACGGCAAAGCTTTTGCACTGCGTGATGTCTGCCCGCACCGGGCGATGCCGCTTTCTTATGGTTCGTTCGATGGGCGCGAAGTGGAATGTTGCTATCACGGGTGGCGATTTGATCGTACCGGCGTATGCACCGCCATTCCCGCACTGACCGGCGATGAAGGAATTGAACCCGCTAATATTCGCGTCCGGACATATCCGTTGCACGAAGCACAAGGCGCCATGTGGATCTTTATGGAAGAGACGCCCGGAAAAATTGCACCACCACCCGCGCCCCGATTGCCCGATGTTGGCGACGATCAGCAGCCGGCAATATGCGAGATCATGCACTTTCCCTGCTTCATCGATCATGCGGTGGTTGGGTTGATGGATCCGGCCCACGGGCCGTTCGTGCACACATCCTGGTGGTGGCGGTCACGATCTTCCATCCACGAAAAACGAAAACCATTCGGGCCATCGCATCTTGGCTTTACGATGCAGCGGCACAAGCCGTCGAAAAACTCCTTCGCTTATAAAATTCTCGGCGGCGCGCCGGAGACAGAAATTTCATTTCAATTGCCCGGCATTCGCATCGAGCATATCCGCGCCGGTAAACGTATCGTTGTCGGCCTAACGGCGGTAACGCCGATCAACGAGAATGAAACCGAAATTACCCATTCGATTTATACTAACAGCGTGGCGCTTCGCGTGCTGGCGCTTCTGGTGCGGCCTTTCGTGCGACGGTTTTTAAGCCAGGATCGCGATGTCGTGGTAAAGCAGCAGGATGGCCTGCGTTATGAGCACAATCTCATGCTAATTCGCGACGCCGACACACCCGCGCGTTGGTACCAGCAACTAAGAAACGAATTCACCCGCGCCCAGAGTGAGGGCAGGCCATTTGTTAACCCTGTGAAGGAAACCATACTACGCTGGCGTAGTTAGGGGTTAATTCGCTTATATTTCGCCTTGTCCGTTGTTGCAGATCATGGGAAAACTATTCCTATGTCTTTCGTTCTCTCCAAGATTCTATGGATGTTCGCGGCGCCGGGGAACTTCTTCGTTCTTCTCCTGCTGGCGTGTGCGTTTATGGGGTTGTCGCGCCGTCAAAACTGGCAAAATGCCGGGCGGCGGTTGTGCTTCGACATTGCGTTCCTGTTATTTTTTATCGCTATTTTTCCGGTGGGTGAATGGTTACTGATGCCGCTTGAAAACCGGTTTCCACCCGTGCGGCCGGATCAGGTTGACGGCATCGTTGTCATTGGCAGCGGGGAAAGCCCGACGCTGACCGAGGCACGCGGCCAGCCAATCGCCCATCAATCGGCTTCGGACTATTTGATGGTTGCTTCGCTGGCGCGCCAATATCCGCAGGCGAAGCTGATTTATTCCGGGGGTTCTGCCCTTTTGATGCCTGCATCCAGTGGATTGAACGATGCCGATGTCGCCAAACAAGGCTTGGCCGAAGTCGGCATCGATGTCAGCCGCATGATCTTTGAAAGCAAATCGCGCAACACGCATGAAAATGCCACGCTCACGGCGGCGCTGGCGCATCCGGACCCGAAGGAAAAATGGCTGCTGGTGACGGATGCAGTACATATGCCGCGCTCGATGGCCTGTTTCCGTAAAGCGGGCTGGAACGTGTTTCCGGCGCCGGCCGGCTATCAGACCGACGGCAAACTGGACAGCGAACTGCACTTCGATTTCGCCGGCCATATCGGCATGATCACCGCCGCCGTGCATGAATATTACGGCCTCGTCTCCTATTGGATGTTGGGGTATATCGATACGATGTGGCCGAAACCGTAGTTTTTCTGTCATTCCGGGGCCCTGTCACTCGCGCATGACATATCGTACAATTTTCGAACCAAAGCTGGAGGCGCGAGTGACAGGGAACCCGGAATCCCATTTTTTTCTTACCAAACAAACCACATGGGATTCCGGATCAAATTCGCAATCGCTGTGGGCGATTGCAAATTTGCCCGGAATGACAATTTTTTTGTTTGTTTTCCTTATATGCACCTCCACTGCATCCGCCCAAACCCCCGACTACCCCCCATACTCGCGCCAGAATGGTTATGCCTATCAACAGGCCGACCCGTTTCAACAATGGTTGCGCGGGGTGGAGGCGGAAGCGGAACAAGCCGGTGTTTCGCGCGCAGTCGCAGAGAATGCCCTGGCCCAAGTTTCACCGGATGAGCGCGTGATTGAACGTGACAGCACGCAACCCGAGCAAACACTAACCTTCGCAACCTATCGCGAACATATCGTGACGCCGGATCGTGTCAGCGAAGGCCGCGCGCTCGTGCGCCAACATGCACACCTACTGAAAGAAATCAGCCAGCGTTACGGCGTGCCGCCTGAAATTATTGTCGCGTTGTGGGGCATGGAAAGTGGATTTGGGCGTAATATCGGCGGTTACAATATCGTCAATTCGCTGGCGACGTTGGCTTACCAGGGGCGCCGCGCGAATTTTTTCCGTAGCGAGCTTATCAACGCGCTTAAAATTTTGGATCAGGAGCACATGCCGGCTTCTGAGCTGCGCGGTAGTTGGGCGGGAGCCATGGGGCAGTGCCAGTTCATGCCGTCGACCTATCTGCGCTATGCCGTCGATTATCAGGGCGGCGGCAAGCGCGATATCTGGCACGACCAAACCGATGTGTTCGCCTCCATAGCCAATTATTTAGCCGCGGAAGGCTGGAAGCCAGGAACAGGGTGGGGCAGGGCGGTTAGCTTAAGAAAAGCTCTACCCGAAAGTGAAACCGGCCTTGGCATCAAGCATTCGCTGACCGAATGGACAAAACGCGGCGTGCGCGATACCGCTGGCAAACCCTTACCCAACAAGCCCTTGCAAGCATCGCTGGTGCAGCCGGACGGCCCTGGCGGCCGCAGTTATCTTGTGTATGATAATTTCCGCGCCCTGATGCGCTGGAACCGCTCGAGTTATTTTGCGACATCGGTGGGATTGCTGGCGGATAGCATCAGATGACAAATTCGAAAAACAAAATTATTCAGGTCTCTCTATTAATACCGTTGCTCTGCTTTTTGGTGTCTTGTGGCAGCCAACCTCGTCAAGCACAGGTGGCGCACCCAACCTATAAAGTAGGCCAGCCCTATCAGGTCAGTGGTGAGTGGTATTACCCGCGTGAGGATTACAGCTACGATGAAACCGGCATCGCCTCCTGGTATGGGCAGGGCTTTCACGGTGAGCGCACCGCCAACGGTGAAATTTTTAATAAAGACGAGCTTACGGCAGCGCATCCGACTTTGCCGATGCCTTCGCTTGCGCGCGTCACTAATCTCGACAATGGACGCTCTATCGTGGTCCGCATCAACGACCGCGGTCCGTTCGATAAAGGCCGGTTGATCGATCTCTCGGAACGCGGGGCGCAATTGCTCGGCTTCCATGGCCAGGGAACAGCCAAAGTACGCGTGCAGGTGCTGGCCGACGAAAGCAAAGCCATCGCCGATGCCATGCGGCATTATGGCAGCCAAACTCCCGTTCAGGTGGCCTCGGCCCAACCGTTTGCGCAGCAAAACGCTGGCTTTGAACAAGCCGGTAATCTGAACGAAGGACCGGAGGGGCAAGTGGAGCCCGCTCCCATAGCAGGCGTTTCCTCACAACAATTGGAGCCGCCTTCAAACACCGTCGAAGCGGAACCTAAGCCAGTGCGCACGACGCCGGAAATTCATCGTCAGCTGGAAGCCACGCAGCCCGTACCCGAAGTAGTGCAACTGCCGGTCACCGGGCATAACCGCATTTATGTCCAGGCTGGCGCGTTCACGCAGCATGAAAATGCCACGAAGCTGCAGCAACATCTGGCCTCAGTTGGCCACGCCACGGTTTCTGAAACAGCCGTAAATGGCGTTAAATTTTATCGCGTGCGCGTCGGACCGATAGCCAATGTCGGACAGGCCGACGGTATGCTAAAACGGGTAAGTAAGGCCGGCATCGCCAAAGCCCGGATTATTATCGACTGAGGATCGCTATGAAAAAATTTCTTCTTTCATTCATCTTTATAGGAATTCTGCCCACGTTCGCGTACGCCCAAACCGCGGCGCCGATCGAAACAGCGGCGCGGCAGGCTTATATGATCGATGCCGCAACCGGCACGACGCTTTACAACAAAAACGGCGATCAGCCGATGACCCCATCATCGATGAGCAAGATGATGACCGTCTATATGGCCTTCGATGCGCTCAAGACCGGCAAATTATCGCTTAATCAGGAATTAGTGACCAGCGAACACGCCTGGAAGCAAGAAGGCTCGCGCATGTTCGTCAATGTCGGCCAGCGTGTGAAAGTAGACGATTTGCTGCGCGGTGTGATCATCCAATCGGGCAACGATGCCGCCGTTGTTTTGGCCGAAACACTGGGCGGTTCGGAAAGCGGTTTTGCGCAGATGATGAACGATGAGGGGCTAAAGCTTGGCCTCACCCATAGCCATTTTGTTAATGCGACCGGTTTGCCGGACTCCGCGCATTATTCCACGGCGCATGATCTGGCGGTGCTGGCGATGGCGCTGATCCAGGATTTTCCGCAAGACTATCATTATTTTTCGGAAACCGAATTTACCTATAACAATATCAAACAAGGAAACCGCAATCCCTTGCTTTACCGCAATATGAATGTCGACGGCCTCAAGACGGGCCACACGGATGAGGGCGGCTATGGGTTAACAGCCTCCGCCTTGCGCGACGCGCGGCGGCTGATTTTGGTGCTGAACGGCATGGACGATATGCAAATGCGGGCCGATGAATCCGCCAAGCTGCTCGATTGGGGCTATCGTGAATTTGGATTGTATCCAGTGATCAAGGCCGGCGAAAAACTGGCTGAAACCAAAGTGTGGCTTGGCAAAAAGCATGAAGAGCCGTTGCTGGCAAGCAGCGATGTGGTGCTGACCTTGCCGCGTTCGGCGCGCTCCGGATTAAAAATATCAATCTCTTATGCGCAACCGGTAGAAGCACCCATCGCCAAAGGGCAGCCACTCGGCACGCTTACGGTGAGCGCACCCGGCATGGAAACCAAAGAAGTGCCGCTGTTGGCCGGCGAGGATGTGGAGCAAGTGGGGCTGGTCGCGCAGATGAAAGCGAAATTACGGTTTCTGCTGGCGCGCGGCTGAGATGAAGCGTGGCAAGTTCATAACGCTGGAAGGCGGCGAGGGCGCTGGTAAATCAACCCAAGCCAAAAATCTGGCGGCATTTTTACGCAAACAAGGATTGAAAGTGGTGCTAACGCGCGAAGTTGGCGGCGCGCCCGGTGCCGAGAAAATCCGCAAAATCTGGCTGGAGGAAGGCGAAGGCTACTGGGAACCGTTGGCTGAGCTAATACTGATCTTCGCAGCTCGACGCGAACATCTGGCCAAAACTGTCTGGCCTGCGTTAAAGCGTGGCGCATGGGTGGTCAGCGACCGGTTTATGGATTCGACCCGCGCGTACCAAGGTACGGGATCAATGAAACAACCGATCGAACGCTTGTATCGAGAGATCGCCGGAGATTTCGAACCCGACCTAACCATTCTTCTTGATGTGCCGGTAGAAAAAAGCATGGCCCGCGTGAAAAAGCGCGGCGGCTGGAACGACCGGTATCAGCTAAAGGAAGCCGCATTCCACAGGAAGCTGCGGAAAAACTATCTTGCGCTGGCTAAACTTTATAAGCGCCGGTTTGCATTGGTCGATGCCGGGCAAACCCTCGATAAAGTGACGCATGCCATTGAAATTGCTGTAAAACGGAAGTTATTAGTTGCGCACCGTTAATGATATTATTCTCAGATATTTATGAATAAATATTTTTTAGGCCGCAATAAAAACAGCTGAAATTTTTGCAGGAATTATATTTATGCGTTCGCCAGACATACAAGTCATCTCTCAAAGCCTTATCGACTCCATGGATTCTGGAGCGCTAGCTGAAGCTCCGGTTAGTTTTTCAAAATCTCCGGGCGTGCTCGGTCCCGACCCTATCGGACCGTTTGAATTGCGTGTCTGGGATCAGGGCATTCCTTCAAAAGTCGTGGAATTTACCGAAGCCGCGTTTGAAATATTGGAAGGAACTGCTGGTGTCCCCCTTCACGAGTTCTTTAGCGACTATAGCTACCTGCGGCTCGGTGGATTGAGAACGCCAAAACTGACTGGTCGTCTAAAATATAGCCCTTTTCCACATGTTATTACTCCAGCCATGATTGCCAAATGTTACGACCCTTCGAATCTTCGCGCGCTTAATCTGCGCGCTAAAGGAAAGATCCCCGTCGATTTGGTGAATGCTTTTTCGGAACATATCGTGACATCGCTCACGAAAGCGCTGGCGCCAATGCCAAAAAGCACACGACTCGCATTTGATGACGTAGACAGAAAATCAATATACTTAAATTACGACGATCCTTATTACAGCCCTCATGAGGATGAATTCGACAATCTTATACTTCACTTAACAAAGCCAGGAAGTATCTATTTTGTTGGCGGCAAAGAAAACAACGATCCTGAAAAAATGTTTCAAACGACTGCAGGGATGATTTCACTTCATAGCGTGAGCCTATCGCATGCACGCTCGACCGCTCCTAATGATGAACTTGGAAATTATCAGCCCCGCATGTGCGCAAATTTCAAGGTTTACCGGCACCGACAGTTAGCTCTTTATCGTTCGGCGCGCCTTCTAGCCTAACGTCCTATGGTCGTTTACACTGTTCCGAATGACCACCCCCGACCCCGCCCATAACCCGATACTCATCGGTCACGACGAAGCGCTGCGGCAAGTGACCGAGGCATTTGCCGGGCAGCGCATGCATCATGCGTGGCTGATTACGGGCATCGAGGGTATCGGCAAAGCGACGCTGGCCTGGCACATCGCACATCATGTGCTTTCCAACGGCGCCAATCCGCTCGGCAATATCAACGAGAAGAATCCCACGGCAAAGCTGATCCTGGCTGGCGCCCATCCCGACATGCTGGTGGTGCGCCGCGCGGCGAACGACAAAGGCGATTTACGCGATGTAATCGTGGTCGACGATGCCCTGAAGCTGGCATCATTTCTCCATAAGACCGCAACGCATGGCGGATGGCGCGTGGCGATTATCGATGAGGCGCACGCGCTAAACCGCCATGGCCAGAACGCCATTCTGAAGATTCTCGAAGAACCGCCCGAGCAGGCCTTAATCCTAATGACCGCAACCTCACCGGGCGCTTTGCTGCCGACCATCCGCTCGCGCTGCCGGTTGCTGAACTTGGAGCCGCTGGATGATGCGGCCACGCGCGCCATTCTCGGGCGTTTTGCGCCGGAAGTAGCTGGTGATGATCTGCAGCGGCTGATCAAGCTTGCCGGTGGCAGCGCCGGCTTTGCCTTGAAAGTCATCCGCACCGGGGCCTTGCCGCTTTATGAGGAATTGCTGGATGTGCTCGGCGCAATGCCGAAACTCGACATCGCACGCTTACATAAGCTCGCGGACAAAATCGGCCGCAAGGCCGATGCTGAAAGTTTTGATGTAGTCACAACCTTACTGACCGATGTGCTGCGTCATGGTGCACGCACGCAGGCCATAGGGCAGGGGGGCGATGCAGCACCGCTGCCACCCATGCCGCTCGATCGTGCCTTACGCCTTTGGGACAAAACCCGCGCGACCTTCGCCATGGCCGACGGCGCCAACCTCGACAAGAAACTGGCGTTTGTGAATGCGGTGACGGAGATCAGGAAGGCTGTCGCCTAACCTTGGTGGCCTAAAATTACGCTTTCAGCGATAAAAATGGCCTTAAGCTATGGGGCCCTGCCTTGACCAAAAACATGGAACCTGAAACGTGGCGCAGAAGCTGAAATTCTCCTGGCCGCGCAGGAACCGTAAGCCGCAGAGGAGTGTAATTACTCGGCGTGAAAGGCAGCGTCGTGAACTTCAAAGTCTCGGTAAATCCGTCTGGTAACATATAAGTATGACGAGAGCGGCGATCCGTGCCCAATCGAATTTGAGGATTGTTAGCCCCTAGCGGCGCTGCGAGAAACTCTAAAAAAGAAGATGACGTGGCCATAATATCCTCGGATCAATAAAATTAGCTTTAATGGGAAATAGGCGTCATAAACATAGCTGTTCCCCGCCATTTTGTTTACTGTTAAATTGCCGTTTTCGCAACGCTGTTTTGCAAAGGTTAATTGTGGTCTTTAGACATGAAACACTACTACCTCACCACCCCCATCTATTACGTCAATGACGCCCCGCATATCGGGCATGCCTATACGTCAATTGCGTGCGATGTGCTGGCGCGGTTTAAGCGGCTGGATGGCTATGACGTTATGTTTCTCACCGGCACCGATGAGCATGGGCAAAAGGTGGCGAAATCGGCGGTGGCAGCTGGTATGGAGCCGCAAGCTTTCACCGACAAAGTTTCGCAAAATTTCCGCGATCTGACCAAAGCGCTGAATCTTTCCAACGATGATTTTATTCGCACCACCGAGACGCGGCACAAAACAGCATGCCAGGCGTTGTGGGAGGAATTGAAGAAACGCGGTGAGATTTATCTCGGCAAATATGCCGGCTGGTATGCCGTGCGCGACGAAGCCTATTACGGCGAAGATGAATTGAAGGACGGCCCCGGTGGCAAGAAAATCGCGCCATCCGGCGCCGAATGCGAATGGGTGGAGGAGCCAAGCTATTTCTTCAAGCTATCCGCCTGGGGCGACCGGCTGCTGGAATTTTACGAAAAGAATTCCGAATTCATCCTCCCGCTCACCCGCCGCAACGAGGTGGTAAGTTTTGTGAAGTCCGGCATGCGAGATTTGTCGGTATCGCGTACGGCGCTCTCCTGGGGCGTTCCGGTACCGAATGAGCCGAAACATGTTATGTATGTGTGGCTCGATGCACTGACGAATTATATCACCGCCCCCGGATACCCGGACGTTTCAGCGCCGAATTACAAAAAATTCTGGCCGGCTGATTTGCATATGGTAGGCAAGGACATTCTGCGATTTCACGCCATTTACTGGCCTGCGTTTTTAATGGCCGCGGGTCTTGAAGTACCCAAGCGTATCTTCGCCCACGGCTGGTGGACGAATGAAGGGCAGAAAATTTCCAAGTCGCTCGGCAATGTGATCGATCCTTATGAATTAATCAAAACCTACGGCCTCGATCAAACGCGCTACTTCCTAATGCGCGAAGTACCATTCGGCAATGACGGCGATTTCTCGCGCGCCGCGATGATCCGCCGCATTAACGGCGAACTTGCTAACGATCTCGGTAATCTGGCGCAGCGTTCATTGTCGATGATCAACAAGAATTGCGGCGCGCAAGTGCCGGCGCACGGAAAATTCACCGAAAGCGACGACGCCTTGCTCGATCCCACGCGCGATCTTTACGAAAAAATGGCGCTGCATATGGAAGCGCAATCTTTCAATAAAGCGCTCGATGATATCTGGCAAATCATCGGCGACGCTAACCGTTATGTCGATGCGCAGGCACCTTGGGGACTAAAGAAAACTGATCCCGCGCGTATGGGCACGGTCCTTTACGTAGTAGCCGAAACTCTGCGCCACGTGGCAATCCTGCTGCAGCCATTTATGCCGGACATTATGGGCAAACTCCTTGATCAGCTAGCGGTACCAAAAGATGCGTGGGCATTTGCGTGTTTGGAGCCGGGACACGAATTAAAGCCAGGCACACCGCTACCGGCGCCTGAGGGCGTATTTCCGCGGTATGTTGAACCCACCGCTTAAGATGCTCGTCGACTCCCACTGCCATCTTGATTATCCTGCGCTTTTAAAAGACCGCGAGGGGGTGCTCGCGCGCGCCAAAGCTGCCGGCGTCGTGCGCATGGTTAATATCGGAACTACCAAAAAAGGTTTTGATGAAGTGAGGGCTACGGCCGAAGCTTGTGAGGAAGTTTATTGCAGCTTCGGCATACATCCTCATCACGTGAATGAAGAGGGCGAGGATTTATCCGAGGATGAAATTCTGCGCCTTGGCTCGCTACCGAAAATCGTCGGCATAGGCGAAACGGGATTGGACTATTATTACAACCGCTCCCCGAAAGAAATGCAGCAGGAAAGCTTTCGCCGCCACATTCGCGTCGCGATGAAGCTAGATTTGCCGATCATCGTCCATAGCCGTGACGCGGAGGAAGACACAACGCGCATTTTACGGGAAGAAGCGCAGGGCGCTGTTAAGCCAAAAGGCGTCCTGCATTGCTTCAGCTCCAAACGGATTCTGGCTGAGGAAGCCCTGAAGATTGGCTTTTATATTTCGCTGTCGGGCATCCTAACTTTCAAAAAATCGGAAGATTTACGCGCGACCGTCCGCGATATACCGCTCGACCGGTTGCTGGTGGAAACGGACTCCCCATTTCTGGCGCCCGAACCTTATCGCGGCAAAGTGTGCGAACCGTCTTATGTCGTGAACACAGCGCGAGTCCTGGCGGAAATTAAAGGCGTAAGCGAAGAGGAGATTGCGCGGCAGACAACAGAGAATTTTTTTTGGTTATTCAGCAAAGTTTCAAAACCATGAATCCAAACAACTATACTTGTCATTCCGAACAAATTCGCAATCGCCTCTATGCGATTGTGAATTTGATCCGGAATCCCATTTTCTGTTTTACCCAAAACCAAATGGGATTCCGGGTTCCCTGCCATTCGCTGGCTATATTGAAACAAACGTTCTTAGCCGAACGAGCGAATGACAGGGCTCCGGAATGACAAAAATGCGCATCACCATCCTCGGCTGCGGTTCCTCCGGCGGGGTGCCGTTGATCGGCAACCGGTGGGGCGCGTGCGATCCGAACAATCCGCGCAACCGGCGTAGCCGAGTTTCGGTTTTGGTTGAAAAAAATGGTACCACGATCCTAATCGATGCCTCGCCCGATATGCGGGCGCAATTGCTGGCCTGCAATCTACAGAAACTCGATGCCGTGCTGTTCACGCATTCGCACGCCGATCATTGCCATGGCATTGATGAGTTGCGCAGCATCAACTGGCTGACCAAAAAGCCGATGGATATCTATGCCGATACCAAAACCATGCAAGATCTCAAGGTGCGTTTCGATTATATCTTCAATGGCACCACGGATAAATTTTATAAGCCTTCCGCCACGCCGCATGTGATCGATGGCGCATTTGAAATCGGCGACATCAAAATCACGCCGTTTGAGCAGAACCACGTCAATATGACTACGCTTGGCTTCCGGCTGGATGATTTCGCCTATTCAACCGATGTAAAAACGCTCGATGAGGCGGCATTTGCGGTACTGGCCGACGTTAAAGTCTGGGTTGTCGATTGCGTGCGCAGAGAACCGCATCCGACCCATTCGCATCTTGCGCAAACTCTGGAATGGATCACACGCGTAAAGCCACAGCGCGCTTGCCTGACGCATATGAATGAAAGCCTGGATTATGCAGCGCTTGCCACCGAATTGCCCGCAGGCGTGGAACCGGCCTATGATGGGATCACAATTGAATGTTAAACAACACTGTCATTCCGGGGCCTGTCACTCGCTGGTCAAGCAGGAATAAGCTTTCGGCATAGCCAGCGAGTGACAGGAACCCGGAATCCCATTTCTTTTTTAGGAAAAAATGGGATTCCGGATAAAAATCGCAAACACGAAGGGGCGTTTACGATTTTTTTCAGAATGACATGACGCGGGTTAACGAATGCTGATCCTTTACGAGAAATTTTATCACCGGACGATGCTGGCTATTCTCGGCATCGTGGCGGTTATTATCGTGCTGACGTTCCGGCATTACGGCATCACCTGGGACGAAGAATTGCAAAGCCAATATGGGCTGGCGATCGTCGATTATTACACCTCGTTCTTCGCCGACAGGCGCTTTGCTGAAATTTATAATCTCTATCTGTACGGGGGCATGTTTGACGGCTTGGCCTCGGCCATCGACCGCTTCACACCCTTCAGCGTTTACGAAACCCGGCATTTGGTGAATGCGCTGTTCGGATTGCTCGGTTTGTGGGGCGTCTGGCGGCTTGGCAAATTTTTCGGCGGCGGTGCGGCGGGGCTGGTCGCGCTGATCCTGCTGGTGCTCACACCGATGTATTACGGCCATATGTTCAATAATCCGAAAGATATTCCGTTTGCCGTCGGTATTGTGTGGACGCTTGTCTATATGGCGCGATCTTTGCGCGAATTGCCGCGCATCCGCTGGCCAACCCTCGTCAAGCTCGGCGGCATTATGGGTTTCACGCTCGGTGTCCGCGTGGAAGGCGTCATGGCGCTTTTTTTCTGGATTGCCGTTGTCGGTACGCGGACGATATGGCCGCTGTTAAAACGCCACGATATCGATAGCTGGGAAGCGGTGGGTTTGGAGCTATGGCGCATCGGCACGCGCCTGGTTCTGCCCGTGCTGGTAATCTCCTACCTCGTGATGCTGGCCTGTTGGCCCTGGGCGCAGCAAAACCCGATTATGAACCCCTACAATGCCTTTAACGAATTCCGGCACTTTCCGCATGATGTCGAAGTGCTGCTCGATGGCAAAATTTATATGTCCACCGAATTGCCGCGCTTTTACGTGCCGCTTTATTTTGCCGTACAATTGCCGGAGCTTTTGTTGCTGTTGCTGGCGGCAAGCATTCCTTTTGCGTCGCTGATCTTGCGCAATCTCGACGCGCCGCAAAAGCAGGCGCTTGGTTTGGTGCTTCTGATGGGATTTGTGCCGATCCTCTATACGGTCGTGGCTCATCCCGCTTTGTATGACGCCGTCCGGCATTTTCTGTTCGCGGTGCCAATTATATGCGTGATCGCCGCCCTTTCTGCACGCAGCATCCTTCATTGGGTAGTCGGGCATTTCCGCAAAAAATGGGCGCGCGCGACCGTTGCGTGGGGGCTGTTCACGGTTTTTGGTATCTGCATGCTGACGCAGCTCGGCATAATGATCGCGCTGCATCCTTACGAATATATTTATATAAACCGCTCTGCCGGCGGGGTCGGTGGCGCCTTCGGGCACTATGAACTCGATTATTGGGGCAGCTCGTTCAAGGAAGCCGCTAAGCAGTTGCAGGCCTACATAAAGAAAACCGGCGGCGTACCGTCAGGAAAAATCTATCGCGTGGCCATCTGTGGCCCTTGGGATTCAGCGATGATTTATCTGCCGCCCGACTACGAACCGGTGGTAGCAAGCGAACCGGCTGAATTCTTCCTCTCCACCACCCGCTGGAAATGCGAAAACATGCGGCCAGGCAAGGAAGTTATTCGCATAGAACGGCTCGGCGCGCCGCTGGCAGTCGTCAAAGATTTGCGAGGCAGGACGCCGTGAGCATTTCCTATCTGATCACGCTCTATAACAAGGAAGCGTTCATCGGGCCGGTGATGGATGCCGTGTTAGCCGAACACGCCGAAACCGGCGGTGAAGTGATCGTATATGACGATGTCTCAACCGATCGTTCGGTCAAAATCGCGCAACAAAGCATCGCTGCTCATCCGGGGCAGGCGAGTGCCGTGCAGATTGTCCGTGGCACGGTAAATGGCGGTCTCGGCTTTGCGACCAACGAATTAGTCAAGCGCGCGGCGTTCCCTTACACGCATCTGGTTGACGCCGACGATATCTTGGTGCCCGGCTCGAACGCGGCCATGCTCCGCCTCATGAAAGAAAACAATCTCGGCCACATCTTCGGCAATATGGCGGATGCCGGGGTAAATGATCACGGACTCGAAAGCCAGCGTTACGAACAATGTTTCATTTTGCACAACGCGCTACGGGTCATCCTACGGCATACGGTGGCGGGACCGTCGCCTTCAATTTATGTCACCGAAGAATTACGTAAATGCTTTCCGCTGCCGCCTTGGGTGCGTTATACGCAGGATTTCCCCATCGGCATGCGCATGGCCAATCGCGGCGTACGGATTGGCTATGTAAAAGAAACAGTCGCCATCCGACCGCGTTATACCGGCGATAACTTATCGACTTCTCTTGCCGCCATGTTCGCCGAAATGACGCGCGATGTCGTGCATGACGCCGATAGCCTGAAACTGGCCGACCTTCGCTACGTAACGCGCCGCCATGCCAGGCGGGCCGCAAAATATCTTCGCCGGCGCGGCCAAAACCCTTTGAACTTCCGTGATAGACTGGATTTGTGGCGCGGGCAGAATTTATCGCTTATCGCTCCACGGCAAGCTTGCGTTGAATGGCTAGGACGCACCGCTGCTTTGCTGGAGCGTGAACGCTACGTCGTTGTAACCGAACCAACAGCCTAATATGCGTCACCCATTCCCCCGCCGCTGGCCGATGCTGAAATTGACCGATGTGCTGATTGCGCGCTTGCCGTCGCCCAAAAAGAAAAAAGGCGTATTGATATTGCGGATGTTCGGCATCGGGGACGCGCTGCTGTTCCGCGCGGTGCTGGAGAAATATGTCGAAGCGCTGAACGTATCGCTGGCGGATGTGACGGTGCTCGGCTCGACCGCCTGGGGCTCGACCGCCGAATTGTTTTTTCGCGATGTGAAAGTTGAGCTTATTGACGAGCGCCGCTTTGCGCGGAATTTCTTTTATCGATTGAAAATAATGCGCAATCTGCGGCGACGCGGATTTAAGACGGCCATTTGCGGCATGCGGCTACGCTATCCGCACGTCATCGAAAGCTTGATGTTGGTCAGCGGCGCCGATACGCGCATCGTCGCCCAAGCCCGGCCCAACGAAAAATTCGATGCAATGTTCGCGCACTACGCGCCAATGATGACAAAGATCATCCCTTTGCCGGAATCCGAAAAACCTCGCGGTAAAGATGGCAAACCTTTGCCCTTGATGCATGAGATCACGCATCAGTTAGCGTTTCTTTCGGCAGTTGCCGGACGGCCTATAAAGCTAAATGCGTTGCCGAAACTAACAATGCCGCACGGTTCGCTGCGTTTGGCGAGGGTAGGGGAGCGCTATGCGGTACTGAATATCGGCGCCAGCCATGCGCCACGTCGCTGGCCGCTGCCGTCCTTTTTCGAGGTCGCACGGCATTTATTGGTGCAGGGATGGTCGGTTGTATTCCTTGGCGGCCCGGCTGAGCAAGAGATTAAATCCCAAATCACCAATTTTGCTATGCATGAAGGAAAGGCGCTCCCCGGCGTACGCGTGATCGATGCGATAAATGAGGTTGATCTGGCCGCTGCCGCACGGCTGGTTGAGAGCGCCGCGCTCGTGATCTCAAATGATAGCGGCCTCGGACATCTGGCGATTATGATGCAGAGACCGAGCGTAATGATCCTCGGCGGAGGCCATTTCGGCACTTTCATGCCGTATCCGCCCGATTTAGCGCCCGCTAACCTGCGCGTGCTTTATCATGCGATGCCTTGCTATCACTGCAACTGGAATTGCACGATGATGCCGGAGGGCGGCGTGACCTTCCCATGTGTGGCGGGAGTAACGGCTGCGCAAGTATGGCAAGCGGTTACGGAGATAGAGCCGCCTTAATCTCCCGCTCCATAATTCCTACAAGCCGGGAGTTTTGGTGCATGTGGTCCCAATAATCTTCTTCGCGGCTGGTCAGGCTGGGGCGCGCGAGAAAATC
>Ga0206978_1077_pt1 | contig 23189 bp, 19 predicted proteins | sample Alteio_BWMinCont_21_FD_153477 | JGI IMG/M metagenome (GOLD analysis project Ga0206978, IMG submission 153477) | Enriched cells from forest soil in Barre Woods Harvard Forest LTER site, Petersham, Massachusetts, United States -... | ecosystem: Environmental > Terrestrial > Soil > Temperate forest >...
TCTGCTTTTTCTCATCCTGCCTTGTTGGTCATGCGTTCGTGTGGTACGACGGTATCCTGAGCGATCTGGGTGCGCTTCCGGGCGTCAACAGTAGTGTGGGCGTATGGATCAATTCGAGCGGGGCGGTCGTTGGATATTCGGAAAACGGAGTGATCGATCCGCTCATTGGTGGCCCAGAGACTCGGGCTGTCCTTTGGACGCGAGGCAAGATCAAAGATCTCGGAACTTTGGGGGGAGCCGAGAGTTCGGCCTTCAGTGTCAATCGTCGGGGGCAGGTAACCGGAGTTGCTGCGAATGCTTTATCCGACCCCTTCTCGCTTTTGGGCTACGGAACACAAACACGTGCATTTCTGTGGCAGGGCGGAGTCATGCTGGATTTGGGCACCCTAGGCGGTCCCGACGCTGTTGCTGAAATTATTAACGAGAGCGGCCAGATAACTGGCTATGCATACACAAACTCTACGCCAAACGCAACTACTGGACTGCCAACCGTGGACCCCTTTCTGTGGGAGAACGGGACAATGCTGGATCTGGGCACACTCGGAGGCGCCTTAGGTTTCTCGAATGACGTCAACGGTCGAGGTCAGGTCGTTGGCCAATCGGACCTCGCGGGCGACCTGGTATATCACCCATTTCTTTGGGACCACGGAGTGCTTACAGATCTGGGCACGCTTGGAGGTGATAATGGAGAAGCGACGGCGCTTAACGACGCCGGGCAGGTTCTCGGCAGTGCGGATCTGCCGGGCAGTCAGACGCACCACGCGTTTCTCTGGGAGCATGGTGAGATGACTGATCTCGGGACGGTGGATGGTGATCCATGTAGCAATGAGGCTGCCATCAATTCAAGAGGACAGATCGTGGGGACCACGGCGAATTGTGAGGGAGTGAGTCTGCACCCGTTTCTGTGGGAGAACGGCGGACCTATGGTCGAATTGCAAAGTCTGGTTGTTTCCGGTTCTAGTTTGACGTTCGTAATCTCGGCTGATATTAATGACCTGGGAGAGATTCTCGGCAAAGGATTGCCCCAGGGCTGTGGAAATAACTCTACGTGTGGGCATGCAGTCCTGCTAATCCCGTGCGACGAGAATCATCCCGGTATCGCGGGATGCGACTACAGCCTCGTGGAATTTACTACCTCGGCGGCAGAAGTTCACGCGGCACAGATCACTAATCAACCTTCAACTTCAGCGACAGCGGGTGAGAACAAGTTGTCCCCAGCAGAAATGATGGCGCGGTATCGCAGCCTGGTAGCAAATCGCCGGCGTAGGGCCGGAGCGTTCCATCAGCCATAGCGCCAGTCATAATCAACAGAACAGCAAGCGCTAAGGGCTCCTAATATAGATTACTCTCGGAAAGTCGGCTTGTGGGAAGTGATCATCGCGCCTGCCGCCAATTCTGGGAGGATTACGGGCAACTCTTCCCCAATCCTGTAAAGGAAGGGTTGCCGACGACACGTCCAGAACCTGCGCGTCGGTTGACCTGCGTACCTGCCAGCACTATCCTTGCCACCTTCGCGAGACTTCTGGAAGAACGGTGGCGTCATGAAGAGGTTTTACACAGAGAACCGCGTTGCCCGTTTGATGGGCGCCCTGATAGTCATCACCTTGCTCGCGGGAACGCGCATAGCTTTTGCCGGTAACGATGCTGCTGATGAGGCCTCGGCCACCATTCGGCCGGAAGCGATTCGCGCGGATATGCGGTTCCTTGCGGACGACTTGCTTGAGGGCCGCGGGACAGGGACGCGTGGACATGAAATTGCCGCAAAGTTCATGGCTGCGGAATTCGAAGCCATGGGCCTCGAACCAGCGGGCGATAACGGAAGTTACTTTCAAAGCGTGCCGCTGCGCACGATAGAGCCGGATCAAGAGCGTACAACTCTGAGCCTCTGGCGAGGAGGAAAAGAGCAGGTCCTGATCTTCGGACAAGATTCCATCAGCTTGGCGGATCCAGGCCGCACAGAAGTCTCTGTGGAAGCGCCGGTGGTTTACGTGGGGTTTGGGGTGACGGCAGCCGAGCAGAGCTACGACGACTACGCGGGCATCGACGCAAAAGGAAGGATTGTGGCTTTTGTGTCTGGGGCTCCTCCACAGTTCGAATCCACGATGCGCGCGCACTACAGTTCTGGCGCGATGAAGGCAGCAAACGCTGCAGCACACGGCGCCGTGGGAGCAATCGTGCTCGATAGCCCCGCCATGGAACAAATTCACCCCTTCAAGGAGCGAGTGAGCGACCTGGCGTTTCCGGATATGCGGTGGCTCGATACAAAGGGACAACCGAATGATTATTTTCCGGAACTACGGGGCGCGGTGTTTCTGAGCATGGAGGCAACAGCGAGTGTGTTTCAAAGCAGCGGGAAATCTCCCGAAGAGATCTTTGCCGCAGCGAAACAAGGAAAGCCATCGTCCATGGCATTGCCTGTGACTGCCAAGATAAAGACCGTATCCAAATTCCGTGACCTCCATAGCCCCAACGTGGTGGCGCGTGTTACAGGCAGTGATCCAAAACTTCGAGACGAGTACGTTGTGTACAGCGCGCATTTAGACCATCTAGGAATCGGCCAGCCAGTGAACGGGGACAGAATCTATAACGGAGCTTTAGACAACGCTTCCGGGTCAGCATGTCTGCTGGAGATCGCGCGGGCTTACAGCAAGATGGAGCTGCATCCGCGCCGCTCGATTCTTTTTGTGTCCGTAACGGCAGAGGAGGCTGGGTTGCTCGGCTCAGATTATTTTGCCCATTACCCCACTGTGCCCAAAAACCGCCTTATAGCGAACATCAATATAGATGGCAATCTTGCCTTGCTGTGGCCAATCGAGGACATAATTGCACGTGGCAGCGAGCATTCCACCCTCGGCGTAACCGTGCGAGAAGCCGCGGCGCGCTTGAGTTTGGACGTAAGCCCTGATCCCTTCCCGGAATTGGTATTTTTCATTCGGAGCGATCAGTACTCCTTCGCCAAGCAGGGAATACCTTCGGTTTTTCCCAGCGCAGGCACAAAGTCGAGCGACCCGAACATCCAGCCACAGCAGATCATCACGAAATGGCGGCAGACGACCTACCACAAGCCTCAGGACGATATGAACCAGCCGTTCGACTTTGAATCAGGGGCTAAATACGCGCGGTATAATTTTTTTCTTGGTTATCTGGTTGCGCAGAAGACCGAAAAGCCCGCATGGAATCCGGGTGATTTCTTTAGTGAGCACTACGGGAAGAAGACAAACTGATTGCTTTCCGCTTCGACAGCAATATCTCCTCGGATCAGCAGCCTCCCTCACGTTCAGTCGCAAACGGTACGTCTTTACTCCTAAGCATGGCCCCGGTCAAACGAGGTGTCCAGGATCTCGCTGCGGGCGTATCACGGGCAAGCGGGAAGTAATCCCAAGGTAAGGATTGCCGACTACCCACCCGGAATCTGGTTTGCCAAACTTGGGCCGTTTTTGGAGACCCGAATCCACTAGCCTGCTAAGGCGACCAACCGTCCAAATGGATCCGTCCGTTGTAATGGACTCGCGGATGGGTGTACGTTATCCGTCGGCTTGGGAGCCAAAATGGAAATCTCGGATTAGACCCAAGATCAGCCGAGGTTCAGACGAGAATGTTAAAAATGGCACGGAGAAGCTCGAAGCCAATTGCCGTCGCTTGGCTCTGTGTTTTGCTTTGGGGCTCAGCAAGCTCGGCTGCGGCGTCGCCTGCACCGTCAAAGGACAAGAATCCGTACTCACAGAGCGGTTTCGTTACATCCTGGGACGGGGCTAAGATTCACTACATCGAGGCCGGCCGCTCGAAGGTGCCAGTCGGAAACGCGGAAGAGCGAGACCCGGTTCCTCCCCCGGACACACCGATGAAGGGCAGTGCCACCGTCACCGGACCGCACGAGGTCCCTTCCATTCTATTTGTGCCGGGTTTCACCATGCCCGCATGGATCTGGGAAAAGCAAATCGTCCATTTCTCCGCTAAATATCACGTTGTGGCGATGGATCTGCGGTCGCAGGGCGAATCGGCGAAGACGGGCGAGGGCGATTACCCCGCGGCACACGCCCGGGACATGAAGGCGGTCATCGAGCAATTGCGTCTCGCGCCGGTGGTGCTGGTGGGCTGGTCGATGGGGGTTCCGGAGATCGCGGCCTACGTGGATCTGTTCGGCACGAGCGCTCTGGCAGGAATTATCTTGGTGGACGGTGTCCCCGCTCTCGATCTCACACCGGAGTACATTAAAGGCAGCATCGAGTTCCTCAAAGGGATGCAGGCGAATCGTGCACAGATGACGGATGGGTTCGTGCGCTCGATGTTTCGCAAGCCTCAAACGGAAGAATACCTGCAGAAGCTAATCAAAGGTTCGCTGGCCACGCCCACCGATTCAGCGGTCGCCATAGGTCTTGCTACGTTTACAAGCGATAGCCGGCCGGCAATCGCGAAAATCAACAAGCCGACGCTGATCGTAGGTGCGACCAAGGATTTGGTGCCGCAATTTCAGGAGATGCAGAAAAGTATTCCCGGTGCGAGATTTGAACTTTTTGAGGATGCCGGGCACGCGCTTTTTGTCGATGACGCCGATAAGTTCAACAATTTGCTCGATGAGTTCCTGACGAGCTTGAAATAACACGACACGACGAGGTACCCTCGGCGCAATCCACCTGATTAACGCGCAATCCAAGACGCCAGGGGAAGTACCGATGAAAAAAGAAGCTCCGTACGTGGCTGGCTGGTGTGCGCTCGGCCTTTCCCGCCGCCTTCAGTCCCTACTGGCACATGCTGCCACTGGGGCGGATGAAGATGTTCCTGGCAGGGTACTTCTTCGTCGGCGCCGCCGGCGGTTTCGCGTTCGATCTATTGCAGCTCAATGCTTCGCGCGTCGGCGGAGGTTTCTTTTGGCCCGTCTTAGTGGGCACGGGGGCGGCAGCGCTTAGGGCCGCCGGAATCAAAAGATTTCGTCTTGTCCCTCTCCTGTTACTGCTGGTTGTCGTAACCGCCTGGCTGGGCTACTGGGCCTCGCACGTTTCGCTGCCTCTCCCGGTCCCCGTCGCTGTACATCGGCGCGTGCTATTCGATGCGATCGGGATCTTGGTTAGTATCGGTTTCGGGACTCGATTCCTGCTGTTCTTCGCTGGTACGGAGGGGTTGGCCAGCGTGCGCATGCAGACCGAGCTTTCTTTGGCGCACGGAATTCAGACGACACTGGTTCCGACCATCTCGTTCCAGAACGCGAGCTTCGAGCTGTACGGCAAATCGATCCCAAGCACAGAAATGGGCGGCGACCTGATCGACGTCATCGAGAGCGACGGTGGTTTGGTGGCCTACGTCGCCGATATCTCCGGCCACGGCCTGCCAGCTCATGGGAATGTTGAAGACTGCCATGCGACTCGCCGTGCAGTTCCGCCAAATCCCGGTAGCAGCGCTCGAAAGCGTGGACCGCGTGCTGCCTGATCTCAAGGAACCTGAGATGTACGCCACCCTGGCCCTGCTCCGTTTCGATGGCTCCAGGGAAGCCGAATACGCGTTGGCCGGCCATCCTCCGATCCTCCACTATCGGCACGGCAGCAGAGACACGGTCCGGCTCTCGATGGAGCAGCTTCCGCTGGGACTGATTCCCGGCGGTTCCTATGCTAGTAAGCGCGTCATCTATTCACCGCGCGATCTCTTCTTGATGGTTACCGATGGCATAACGGAAGTAGCCAATGCCGGAGATGAAGAATTTGGGCTGATTCGCCTGCAAGAGCTGCTGACGCGACACGCTACCAGAACCTTGCCGGAGATTTGGGATCTCATCATGCGCGAGGTGCGACAATATGGTCTGCAGCAGGATGACCAAACTCTCCTCCTGCTGCGGGTGCTGGACCCGGCCATCCCTCTGGCGACCTGAACCCAATGGGGTGCAGGAAACCCGAAACCCAGTTGGACGCACAATGAGCGAGCCGTAATGCGTCCCGGGTTTACACAGTGGTTTCTCCAGGATGACTGGCAACTCTGACCGTACCGCCGCGACATCACCCGATCATTGATCGGTGGCATGGAGGCCATCGGTCATGAAGCGGAAACCGTACCCACGAAGAAAACGCACTACCACAAAATCTGTCCTGCGCCTGCCAGACCTCGAGCACGCCAAAGCCGCAGTCTTGAATAGCCTCACCAGCTTGGACGCCCAACGAGGTTATCGTCACGCCATCGATGAATTCGTTGATTGGTACTGTTCGGAACCGCGCTTGGCTCTCAACAGAATTGTGGTGCTGCGCTATCGGTCTCATCTCGAATCCCGTCAACTTGCACCTGGCACCGTCAACCTACGTCTCGGTGCCGTGCGCCGGCTCGCATACGAGGCCGCCGACTGCGGTCTCCTCAGCGCCGATTTGGCGGCTGGTATTCGCCGCGTTAAAGGCGTGAAGAAGTTGGGAGTGCGCCTCGGCAATTGGCTGACCGCGGAGCAGGGCCAAGCTCTTTGGCAAGCACCCGATCATCAACGACTGAAAGGAAAACGCGACCGAGCATTACTAGCATTGCTGCTCGCGTGCGGCTTGAGACGGCATGAAGCCGTGGCGTTGAGATTGGATCACCTCCAGCAACGCGAAGAACATTGGGCCATTGTTGATCTGGTCGGCAAGGGAGGCCACGTTCGAACAGTTCCAGTTCCTGACTGGTGAGAATCGAACTCGACGATTGGCTTGCCGCAGCTCGAATTGATCGAGGAAAACTGTTCCGGCGGGTCAACAAAGTTGGAAGGACATGGGGAGATGGCATGACGGTGAAGGCGGTTTGGCACATTGTGAAGGAATCCGCCAAGCGCATCGGAGTGGCGAAGTTGGCGCCGCACGATCTGCGACGTACCTGTGCTCGGCTCTGTCATGCATCGGGAGGCGAGTTGGAGCAGATCCAATTCCTCTTGGGGCATGTCTCAGTTCAAACGACCGAACGATATCTTGGCTGCAAGCAGCGGATTCGATCACCCGTCAATGATCGCATTGGCATCGAGCCGAATCCTTGAGCCGGGTGCGCAATTGTGGAAGGATTGCCGACCACACGTTCGGAACTGGCCCTTCTTCGGGTCTCAGCGCGAGAAGACTGCGCCGTGAGGCGAGCCCGATCCCTTCCACCCGTGTGGCCACTCGCGGTCGAAGTTGAAGCCGGGTTTTCCGTCGGCGTCATGAAAGGCCTCGTCCATGGAGAGCGCGCCCGTCGCCGGGTTCAGCTTCAGCAAAAAAAGGCGGCTCTCCTCCTTACCGCCCCCGGTGACTGCGATACGTTGCGTTTTCGAGTCGTACGACGTCCAGTGCGGATAGAAGGCGTCGCTGATCTTGATCCTGGACACCTCGACAGGCTTCGCGCCATTCGCAATGTCGAGCACGATTAGGCCGTGGCTATACGGGACAGGCTGAATTAGAAAATGTCCGACGATAGTGAGAACGCCGCAAAGCGGACCGGGAAATGTGTAAACGAGCTTTGACGCTGGCGCGTCGGTGTTCAATCCGGTAATTCGCTGGATGCCACAGGTCGCCGTCGCCACGAAGACCGAGCCATCGGGGCCGAGACGCGCCTCCTGCGGATCGATCTGGCCGTAGCGATTCTCACCTGGATCGAAATAGTCCGTCTTGAGCAGCTTGAGATCGGAGAGCCGCCAGACTTGATAGGTCAGCCCACGTGAGTTGTACAGGTAGTCCATCGAGGTATTCGTAGATACGACGCGGTCCAACTCAGTAAGTACGACTAGGTTGTACGGGGTCAGCACTGCGCCCGGAAACGCCGCGTCGGCGCTGCTGCTGGCGCGAATCAGTTTGCCCTGATCGTCAATCTCCACCAGACCACCACTTACGCCCACCTGTCCTTCGTTTGGGCCATCATGCGAATGCTGGAAGGTGGCGAGGACATGCCCGTTGGCCAGACGCAAGAAAGAATGCGGATGCATGTAGCCACCCATCTCAGTGAACGAAGCCGCAATTTTTGGATGGACCGGATCGCGAAGGTCAAACACAAAAGTCCGGCCAGCATCGTGATCATTGGCGAAAAGCATACCGCTGGCGGGCATTGTATATTCAGTGTGATGAATGAGCTTCGTCTGTTGGTCAGTGACAACGGTGGTCACCAGGTGTCCGTACGAAGCAGAGGAGGGATCGGCGTCGATTACGGCCAGAAAGTCATTGCCCTTTTTTGCCACGTCTCCCGTCCAGGCAAATAAGTAGTGCCCTGATTCCGCCTGCTTTTGCTCCTCGGAAATCAGAGGGATATGGATGCTGCACAGGAGCAGAGCGAGGGTCAGCAGAAAACGTGGCATCAAACCTCCCTCACCGAACCGGAGTCGTTTCTTCTCTAGAGCGCCAGCATATCAATCGGAAGACGAGCCAGGCAAGGTCAGTATTTTCAGACGGCTAATCTAATTCTCTGCCTGTGATGCTGGGTTGAACTGCCGAGGAATCGCGGGAAGACGGGTAGTGTCCGAGTGACGGACTAACCGGAAGTTATTCCGAGTCAGAAGGCACGTTGTGGGAAGTCGCGACCTCTCAGATCAGTTGCCTGTGTAGTCGTAATCGGACAAATTCCTTCGCTGGCCGGAAACGGGGTTGCGGGAAGCAAAATACGAGACTCTGGGCGTGTTATCGCCAATGCGGAAGTTGAAGGCTACAATAAAGTACAATACAGAACAGAGAGACGGCGCAGCCACGCTCCGCACCGCAAATCCACTTGTCGATGTCTCCGATCACTAACTCCTTTGGAATCCGCACTTCCAAAAACACGCCTGCAAACTCTGTGGAATGAGCAGTTCCAAAACATTGGACTTAAAACCCTTTAGAATGAACATTTACAGGAAAACAGGGAGGGGGGGTGGCACCAAGTCGTCGCACTGGCCAATCTCATTGCGCGAGTCCGGCGAGATACAAAGATCGCGCTGGCAGGCGCTCGTAGGCCCACGCTCCGCTCTCCGCGAAAAGCCGATGGGCTCTTAGTAAGCCCAGTAGGGGCCCGCACCCCCTGGCGTATTCTGCCCCTCAATCGCTGTGTAGACAGTGCGGCCAAAAAAGAAAGGTAGTCCCCAGTCGAACATTCCTGGGTTTGGTCCGGCCAGTCCGTTGGCTACGCCGTCATTCAGATTGGCTGTCAGGGTATCGGCATTGCCCACGGTGAAATTGATCGTGCCGCTCGCTCCGTTGCCGAAACCCTGGTTGGTCGCGGAGAGACTGAGCGTCGTAGTTGGACAATACCAGAAGGTAGCGTCGTTACAGATCGGGATGTTCAGTGTGTTTGAGTCGAAATAGAGGGCATTTGAGCCGGAGTCTAGGAAGCCATTGTCCTGATAGGTTACGTTGTTGAAAACCGTGGTGAAATTTCCGCTCGATGGATCGATCGTATAAACCGTTGCGCTTCCAAGTCCGTTATTGGTTTGCGTCCCGATGCCAAAGATCATCGAACCGCTGACGCTCGTCTCCGCTCCTGTAACCGACGGCAATTCGATGATGACGCCGTTATTATCCTTCGGAAACAGAACAATTGGATTCTGCACCTGGTTGGACAGACTCTGTGTCGTGCTCTGTGTCGTGAGTTCACACCCCGCAACTGGACATGCGAAGTACAACCCCGGGTTGGATGGGCCACTCACAGTGCAAGCAGTGCCGCAATCTTGCGCAGCAAGCCCCACTCCCAATATGCCGTTGGCACCCAGAGTGGAGAGATCATCTTCAGGCGCACCAAAACTTGTACAAGCATTCGGTATCGTCGAGAAATTTGAGCTGCCGATAACCTGAATCGGAAGGGACTTCGCCTGCTCACCGGCGATTGTCATATCCGCCGTTTGGACCGGTCCCCATGTGATGCCATCCACAAAGGGAAGGCACTCGACAACTGGATCGCCATTGGACGCTGTCTGTTGCGGCAGCGAAATCGTAAGCGCCGAGGACAATATCCTCAACCCCGGCGAGCCAGTGTCAACCAGAATGCCACCGATCGTCTGACAGGCTGTCGTGCTGCCGGGAGCGCAGACCGTTACGCTCGTGAATGCGCCGTTGATGTAGGGAGAGTTGAGTGGAGGGGCCGCAGTCGGTCCAGTGTTGACCGTTATCGCCTGCACGTTCGCTGTGGAGCCGCCGCCTCCGCCACCGCCGGTGTTACTACCATTGCTGGTTCCACTGCATCCCGCCGTTGCGGCCAGAGCTACCGCCAAACTCAAATAAAGGAATTTTTGCAATCGTACACGTTTCATCGGATATCCTCGGCGTGGACTCCTGCTGGCAACATCTGAGGAACGTAGGCCTTCCCTAGGAATGACCTCAAGTGTCCCGATATTTGGACCACCAAACCAGCCTGCTGGATCAACACAGGACCGTGACCGCGGCGCTGGGAGCGCTGAGCCTGTTCAGCTTGCGCAAACTGGTCAAAGTAGGTGCCTAAAAGCTGCCGCAAGTCAGGATGGAAAGGTCCTTGCCACGTAACGGCAAACACCTTTCCGGCAGGAGAAACATATTCCCTCACCGCTACGCCTGTCGATGCTTGGATCTCATGAATTGTGTACGAATTATTGCTGGACGTCCGCAGGCTCCCTTGCATTTTCGCCTGATCCGTCTGCACCGATGTCACGTCGCCTCCCAGCGAGGCTGACGCAGGAAACGGCAGCAGAAGCATCGCAAATATGCCGCGCGTAATTCTCGAATTCATAGCCTGTCCTCTACCAAGATAATTCCCTCTTTCAGGGCAGAACGTTCCTGAACTCTGTTCATACGGAATTTCCTCGGGGATTTCGCGAGCCGCTAGTCTGTTTCTTTTACTTTAGGGGGACTGGGAGTCCCGTCTTCTTTTCTAGCATCCATTCAGACCGCGGAGCTGTAGGTGTCCTCAGCTGGTTAAGACCCTTCTAGTAAAAGATGAGCAGTAACCGCCGAAGGTTGCTTAGAGCGGGTTGCTCGGGGCCGCACAAGACGGATTTCCGGCGCGGTCTATTTTGAGGTTTCGTGCACTGGAGCCGTTTGCGTGACTCCGTGAAGCAACCCCTCACGGATATGCTTGGCCTTTTCCCCGGCATGCGAATCCTCAGAGACTTGGTAGAGTACTTCTTTCTCTTCACCAAGCTTGAACTGGAGAGACTGTTCCTTTTCCTCGCGGCGGATGCGCACTTTCACAATCTCTCCCGGCTGCCGTTCGCGCACCCATCGCTCGAGAGAGCGCGGCACGTCGCCGCCGTTCCAATTCACAATCACCTCTCCAGAACGCAGCCCGGCTTCCGCGGCAGGGCTGGCATCGTCAACCGCGCGCACTGTCACCGTGCCTCCGGAGTCACGCTCAACCGAAAATCCGAGCACCGCCCTCTTGTGTTCGACCGTTCGCAATTCTAGTCCGGCAAGCCCAAGTATCTGCTGATAAGGAAGCGGTCCTGGTGTCGCAACATAGTCCCTGAAGAATTCTTCAAATGATCCGCCCGCCACCTTCTCTGCTTCTAGCCGAATATCCAAACTGTCGCGGTACGTCTTCCCTGCTTTGGCAAAATCGGTATTCATCGCGCGCAGAACATCATCGAGGCTCTTCTCGTTATTCGTGCGGTCCCGAATCAGAATGTCCAGCAGGTCTCCCAAGACCTGTCCTTTCGTATAATAGGAAACGCTTTCGTCCGGCGCGTTATAGAGCGAATATTTTTCCAGCCACGCATCCAGGCTCGATTGCTCAGCGCTCTGCCAGCGATTCGCCGGACGCGATTCAAGCCCGCTAATCTGTTCTCCCAGATCCTCGTAGAACCGCTCCTTGTTCCAGATTCCGCTCCGCACCAGCGTGTACGCACCGTAAGTGCTTGTCACGCCCTCCGCGAACCACAGCGCCCGGGTGTATTGCTCCTTCGTAAAGTCCACCGGCTCCAATGTCGCGGGACGTATACGCTTGACGTTCCAAAGATGAAAGAATTCATGCGCCGCGACGCCGGAAAGATACTCATCCGACGGAATGCCAATCGCCGTCGAGTTGGCATGTTCCATCCCTCCGCCGCCCGCACCCTTTCCGATGTGCAAAATGAAAAGGTAATGATCGAATGGCGCGCCGTCCATCAACTTGAGTTCATAATTGCAAATTCGGCTCAGGTCTCCTTCGATCTTCCTTTGACTCCACTCCTCGCCATGAACCACGGCGCGGATGTCCACTGGCACTCCCGGCACGCTGAATTCCTTGAAATTACTGATTTCGATCGGAGCGTCTGCAAGCGCATCGTAGCTTTTGGCTTCAACATTAAAAGTGCGCACCCCTCCCGAGGAAACCGTGGCAACATGCGTCGCGCTGGCCACGTTCCATGCCCCCGGAACATCCCGCAAAGCAAGCTGCACATCCTCCCCGCGTCGTTCTTGCACATAAATAAGAATCATCGCCGGATTGATGAAAGCATGTTCTCCGTTGAGCTGGGTGGCAAAAGGTCCAATGTCATCCCAATACGTGGCGTAGCGAATCGTAATGATTCCCTGCCCCGCAACTCGCCAAGTTTCCTTGTCCACTTTTTCAATCGGCGCTATCGCTGATCCCACGAAGGCTACGACCTGCTGCACATGGCTGCTAAAGTCTCGGATTTGATACAGCGCATTCCACGCAGGTATTCGTACCTTGACTTCGCCGCTGACGTCGGGAATTGTCACCGTTACGTGGAAGAGGTGCTGCTCCGGATGACTGATCGACACTTCATAATGAATCGTCGCCCGGCTTTGGCCCGTCCAGCCAAACGCGCACACTAGCAACGCCATAACAGGGCGTAAGGCCCGGCCACGCAACGACTTAGTTGTCACCTGGTATTTGCCTCGGAAGAAACCTGCAGCGGCTGGCCTAACTTGGCTAGCAATTTTTCGCAGAGACCGTCGAAGCTGCCGTTGGACATCACGAGCAGCACATCGCCGGGCTCTACTTCCACCGATACTTGGTCCGCGATGGCGTCGGCGCTGGGAAATGCGCGCGCGCTTTTTCCCAACTCGCGCACGCTCTCCGCCACCGCTTCAGGTTCGAGACGATTTTCGTCGCCCAGCTGTTGCGCACGAAATACTCCGCCCAAAATGACGCGATCTGCCAGCGCCAACGACAGCGGCAATGTTTCCTCAAATACCTTTCGCCGCATCGAATTGGAACGCGGCTCAAGGATGGCCCAAAGCCGCCGCCCAGGCCACCGAGCTCGCGCAGCCTCAATCGTCGCGCGCACGGCTGTCGGATGGTGCGCGAAATCATCCACCACGAGCACGCCGCGCACTTCCCCTTTTAAGTCCATGCGGCGTTTTACGCTGCGAAACGTCGACAGTGCCTTTGACAAATCATCCGCGCCAATCCCGCGCCCGTTTGCCACCACGATTGCGGCCATTGCATTCAAAACGTTGTGACGTCCGCTTGCGGCTAGCGCAAACTCGCCAAACGGCTTGCCTCGAAATGTGACGCGAAAGCGCATTCCGCCGCCGTCAACCGCCAAATCGCTCGCGACCCAATCGTTCCCCGCAGAAAATCCATACGTCTCCACTGGACAAAACGCCTTCTCCGCAGCACGCCGCAAAGCCGGCCCCGATTCTTCCGTATCTCCCCAAATCACGACACGTCCGCGCCGCGGCACGAGATTCACAAGCCGTCGAAACGCCAGCTCATACGTTTCAAAGTCCCGGTAAATGTCCGCGTGGTCGTATTCGAGCGAAGTGATGATCAAATCATCTGGATGGTAATGAAAAAACTTCGGTCCGCGGTCCCAAAACGCCGTTTCGTACTCATCGCCTTCCAAAATAAATTCTTCGCCGCCACCCAATCCGTAACTCTTCCCAAAATTCTCGGCGACGCCACCTACCAGAAAATTCGGCCTCTTGCCCCCTGTGTGAAAAATCCAGGCCAGCATCGCAGTCGTCGTTGTTTTCCCATGCGTGCCGCTCACCACTATCGAGTGCCGCCCCGGCAAAAACACTTCTTCCAAAATCTCCGGCATCGAGCGGTACGGAATCTTCTGGTCCAGCACTTCTTCCAGCTCCGGATTCCCGCGCGCAATAATATTTCCAACCACAACTAGATCCGGTGCGGGCGCCAAATGCACCGCATCAAATGAATGGAAGAACGAAATCCCCAGCTTTTCCAGCAGAGTGGAAGCCGGCGGATATACTCCCGAGTCCGACCCCGTCACGCGATAACCGCTCTCGCGCAGCATCCCGGCAAGCGGCGCCATCGCCGAGCCTCCAATTCCAATCACGTGAACGTGCTTCGCATCGCTCATAGGACAACTGCCGGTTCAAGAATCTCCAGCTCTCCTTCCCCACTCGCTTTGAGATGCGCCTTGACTCCCAACGGTAGCGTCAACATCGGCCGCGGCGTATGCCCCACCGCGGCGCCATAGACAATTGGCACTCCCAGCGCACCCAAAATTCTCGTACACACGTCGCGCACCGAAGCACTGCCGGACATCGGCGGACCGCAATCCGGAAATTCGCCGAGCACGAACCCGCGCACGCCCTCGAATTTTCCCGCCTGCTTCAAATGCATCAACGCTCGATCCACTTGCCACGGTTTCATTCCGCGATCCTCGAGCAACAAAATCGAACCGCGCGTATCCAATTCCCACGGCGTCCCCAGCGTTGTTTCCACCAGGGTCATGCATCCGCCAAGAACACGGCCTGCCGCTTCACCGCCGGCCATCGTTACGCCGCGCAAGTTTATCGTCCAGCCGCTGTCCGTCTTTCCAACCGCGGCAAGCAGCGACTCCCGGTCATAACCGTTCGACACACCCTCGCCCGCATCCAGTCCCGCAGCCAACATCGGCCCATAAAATCCAATCCATGCGTAACGCTTCCAAAGATAAGCCTGCAGCGACGTCAAATCGCTATATCCCAAAATCACTTTTGGCGCGCCTGCGCGTTCTATCGTAAGACCGTCGAGAAGGTAGTTCGACCCATACCCACCTCGAATCGCCACCAGCGCATCCACATCATCGCGCTCTATCTCGCTTAGAAGCTCAGCTCGCCGCCCCGCTAGTGATCCCGCGAAGTATCCGTCAGGCGTGAGCGGCGTCGAATCGGCAACTTGAAATCCCAAGTGGCGCAATTCCTCAGCGCCCACCAACACTTTGGCGAACTCTGCCGAAGACGCCGGCGCAAACGGCATGAACACGCTTCGCGAATTCAACGCGCGCGGCTTTCGCACCTCTACGTCCACGGTCGTGGCCTCAAGACCTCCGCCTCGAACGCTCATCCGTTTTGCCGTTCCACGGGCAGCATTTCGCAGCTGACGCCCGGCTTGCAGAGCGCCGCAAGAACCTTTTCCTGCTGGTGCGTTGTGACTTCTGCATCAAACTGAATCAAATTCTTTTCGCCCGCCATCGACACCTGAAAATTGTCAATTCCCACCTTGAGCTCGGCAAAAATCCGATGCACATCGGTAACCATATTTTCGGCCCGATCTACAAAAATGCGAAACAACATGTACCGCGGCTTCAAGTTAAGCCAATCCTCGACGTAGAAGAGAAGAACTAGGGCGCACAGCACGAAAGCGCAGGCAATTCCAGAAACTGAATACAACCCGCCTCCAGCAGCCATGCCCATCGCGGCAACGGCGAAAATGGTTGCGGCGGTCGTCAGCCCGACCACGCTGCCGCGCTCACGGAGAATCACGCCTGCCCCGAGAAAACCGATCCCCTGAACGATGTTTGATGCAATTCGCGTCGTACTCGTGTCGCCAGTGCGTCGCGCGATTTCCACCGAAACGATCGTAAATAGCGCGGCCCCAAGCGAAACGCAGAATCCCGTTCGCATCCCAGCGGGACGCCGGCGGATATTGCGCTCGATGCCGATGATGGAACCCAGCAGTGCGGCCCACGCGAGCCGCGCGATGATAGTGCTAAGAGGCAGAACGTTCTCCTGCAATTCCCGGCCTATGGCAGGATTCTACACACTACAATTTAAATTGCGTCAATTTCGCGAAGTGCCGTGCCCTGGCGTGTATCTCGCTCCGTTTCAGCACACGCAGCCGGTCCAACCCAAAGCGCTCTACCGTAAAACTCCCCAGCACCGAACCATAGACCATTGCACGGCGAAGGGTCGCGTCGCTCAAATTTTTCGCCCCCGCCAGATAGCCCATAAAGCCGCCCGCGAAGCTGTCGCCAGCCCCAGTTGGGTCGTGTGGCTCCTCCAGCGGAAACGCTGGCACGCAAAACACGCCGCGCTTGTCCACCATCATCGCCCCGTATTCGCCGCGTTTCACCACCAGCGTCGACGGCCCCATTTTGAAAATATGCTTTGCGGCTCGCAGCAAATTGTGTTCGCTCGAAAGCTGCCGCGTTTCCGAATCGTTGATCATTAAAATATCGACGTGCTTTAGCGTCTCGCGCAGTTCCGCGGGCGTCCGCTCGATCCAATAGTTCATCGTGTCGAGCGCCGCCAATTTCGGCCTACCGTTAACTTGCTTCAAAACGTCCCGTTGTAAATCCGGCGCGATATTCGCCAGAAAAACGTACTTCGAGGATTTGTATTTCTCTGGTAACCGCGGCTTGAAACCGGCAAAAACATTTAAATCCGTCGCCAGGGTCACTCGCTCATTCAGGTTCTCCGAGTACCGCCCCGCCCAAAAAAAAGTCTTTCCCGCAGCCCGTTCCAATCCTTCTGTATCGATGTGCCGTCCGCGAAACACCGCCTCGTCTTTGGCCGTGAAATCCTCGCCCACAATGGCGACAAGACTCACAGGCGCAAAAAAACTCGCGGCCACCGCGAAATAGGTCGCCGCGCCGCCTACCGTCCGCTCGACCTTGCCGTACGGGCTTTCGAGCGCATCAAATGCCACCGATCCGACAACAAGTAAGGACACAGGGTTCTCCTAGGAAATATATTTGCCAATGATCGCTTCGAGTTTCTTTTTCGTAGCCTTGGGCACCAATTTCAAGTCCGTGACGAGCGCGTGCTTCAATGCAGCTCCGCACTTGCAGCTTCGCCCTTCAGGCATGGCGCGCACGGCCTCGCGCAAAACCTTCTGCGCATTTTCGGCATTCTGCACCAGCGTGGCGATGATCTGCGAAGCCGTCACCGACTCGTGCTCTGGGTGCCAGCAGTCAAAATCCGTGATCATCGCAATCGTGGCGTAACAAATCTCCGCCTCACGCGCCAGCTTTGCTTCGGTGACATTGGTCATGCCAATCACTTCGAACCGCAACTGGCGATGCATATTCGCTTCCGCCAGCGTCGAAAACTGCGGCCCCTCGATGCACACGTATGTTCCCCTCCGGTGCACCATAACACCACAATGCACGCTCGCATCCGCTAGCACCCCCGACACCTGCCCGCAGGTCGGCTTATCAAAGCCGACATGAGCCACTAGTCCTTCGCCAAAAAAAGTCGAAACGCGGTTCTTCGTGCGATCCACGAATTGGTCCGGCACCAAAAACTCTCCCGGCTGCAAGTCCTCCATCAACGACCCCACCGCGCTTACCGATATGATCCTCTCAACGCCGAGCAGCTTCATCGCATAAACATTTGCCCGAAAATTGATCTCACTCGGCAGTATCCGATGACCGCGTCCATGCCGCGCGAGAAATGCCACGCGCTTCCCCTCCAGCATCCCAAGAACGACGGCATCCGACGGTTTCCCGAACGGCGTCTTGACCGTAACTTCACGGGTCTTCGTCAAACCGTTCATTGAATACAGTCCGCTTCCGCCGATGATCCCAATCTCCGCCTGCGTGTTCGCGCGCTTCGACTTTTCCGCTTTAACAGCCGCCATTCTCTTTTCTCCGTGAAATCAACTGTTGAGATCTACCGGTTCGCAAACAACTTTCCCGTCCTGCTCGTGCAAGGTTCCAGCTGGAAAATCCGGGTCATGCCCAAACGCCACAATCCAGCCATTCTTCAAAAACTCTGCAATCCACTTCCGCTTAGTTTCCAGCGTCGTGAGCGGATATAGATCGTACGCAATGATCCAGGGTAGCGGCAAATGGTGCCGTGTCGGAATTAAGTCCGCCACCATCATCAACTTCTTTCCACCGCCCCGAATCTGCACACCTTGAATCTGCAAATTGTGCCCCGGAATCTTCACCACTGAAATTCCCGGCAGTATCTCGCAATCGCCATCCACAAACTGCCACTGCCCTGCCTCGGTAATCGGCGTAAAGTCATGCGCATAATAACTAGCCCGATCCCGCTCCGTCGGATGCATTGCATGTTCCAACTCCGCCCGCTGCACCACATAATTCGCGTTCGGAAAAGTCGGCACGAGCTTTCCATCGACCAACCGTGTATTTCCTCCAGCGTGATCAAAATGCAGATGGGTATTGATGACCACATCCATCTGTTCCGGCTTCACTCCAACTTTCGCCAGCGAATCCAAGTAAGGATCCCCTTCCGCAAACCCGTAAATGTTGCGCAATTTCGCGTCCCACTTCGTCCCGTTCCCGGTCTCCACCAGAATGTTCTTTCCGCCGGCGCGCACCAGCAAGGAGTTCGCCGCCAGCGGAATCCGATTTCGCGCGTCTGCAGGCATTTTCTTCTCCCACAGCGGCTTTGGCACCACGCCAAACATGGATCCGCCATCCAGCCAGAAAATCCCCCCGTGAATGTGCCGAACCTCAATCTCCCCAAAGTGCATTCTCGAACGCCTCAAACCACAATGCCGCTCTTCGCAAGAATCTCATTCACTGCCGTGAACGGGTCCTTCTTCCGCTCCGCAACTTCTGTCGCCATCTCAGCCAGTCTCGCCTCTCCGCCAGCTCCGCCCAAAACGCGTTCCACGAGCCGCGATTCGATCAAACCAAGCAGTCTCCGCTTCCAATGCTCGACGTGTTTCCGCTCTCGCTCGCCGCTACACTCAAAATGCTTCCGAAACTTCGCTATCGTCTCAGCCAGCGCGTCAATCCCCTTGCCCTCGCTGGCCACCGTTCGCACCACGGGCGGGTGCCAGCCGTCTCGAGGCATTACCAGCGACAACATCGCATGCAGTTGCTGCTCCAACCGGTCTGCCCCTTCGCGATCTGCCTTATTCAAAACGAAAATATCCCCGATCTCCATCAATCCAGCCTTCATGTTTTGAATGTCATCGCCCATCCCCGGCACCAGCACCACCAAAACGCAGTCCGCCAGCCGCACGATGTCGATCTCATCCTGCCCCACGCCCACCGTCTCGATCAAAACTTCCTGCTTCCCGGCCGCATCCAGCAAGAGAGCCACTTCCGCCGTCGCCCGCGCCAATCCCCCCATAAATCCCCGCGTCGCCATCGAGCGAATGAACATCCCGTGATCGCTAGCATGACTTTGCATCCGGATCCGGTCCCCCAGAATCGCCCCGCCCGTATACGGGCTCGTGGGGTCGACCGCAATCACGCCGACCTGCTCGTCATGCTTCCTGTAGTAAGCGGCCAACCGGTCGACCAACGTACTCTTCCCCGTCCCAGGCGCACCGGTCATTCCAGTCAGATAAGCCCGCCCTGTCGATGCAAAAAGCCGCTGAAGCAGATCTTCTGCTTCCGGCTGGTGATTCTCAATCGCCGTAATCGCGCGCGCAATCGCTCGCACATCCCCCGCGCGCACCAGTTCCGCCCACTTCTCAACGGGCAGAGACATGGTTTTCCTGTGAGGCTCTCGAAGAGGCCAAATGCATTTTCCTATTATTTCTTGCCAAGTAGCTGGCGGGCAATCACCAACTTCTGAATTTCGCTAGTCCCCTCGCCAATCGTGCACAACTTCACGTCGCGATAAAATTTCTCGGCCGGATAATCCTTAATAAACCCATAACCGCCATGCACCTGTACACATTCATTCGCCACCCGCACCGCGACCTCGCTGGCGAACAATTTCGCCATGCTGGATTCCCGAGTAAACCGCACATCCTTCCGATCCGCCAGCCAAGCCGCCTGATACACCAAGAGCCGCGCCGCCTCCACCTCCGTCGCCATGTCCGCCAACTTGAACTGAATCGCCTGAAACTCGCTAATCGCCTGCCCAAACTGTTTCCGCTGCTTCGCGTAACTCACCGCCGCGTCCAGCGCCCCCTGTGCCATACCCAGCGCCAAAGCCGCAATCGAAATCCTCCCGCCATCCAATACCTTCAAACTCCCCGTAAACCCCTCACCCTCGGGTCCCAATAGGTTCTCCTGCGGCACGCGGCAATCCGAAAAAATCACCTCCGACGTGTCGCTGGCCCGCATGCCAAGCTTGTTCTCTTTCTTCCCTGGCTTAAACCCCGCCATGCCCTTTTCCAAAATAAACGCGCTAATCCCATGCGAGCCCTTCGACTTGTCCGTCACCGCCATTGCCACGCAAAAATCAGCGTAGTGCCCGTTGGTCGTAAACGTCTTCGCCCCATTCAACACCCAAAAATCTCCATCGCGCCGCGCCGTAGTCCGCGTCCCGCCGGCATCCGAACCCGCCTCCGGCTCCGTCAACGACCAAGCACCAATCTTCTTCCCCGAAGCCAACGGCGCCAGATACTTCTTCTTCTGCGCCTCAGTTCCGAATTTATAAATATGATTACTGCAAAGCGAATTGTGCGCTGCGATAATCAGCCCGATCGAGCCATCCACCCGTGCCAATTCCTCAATTGCGATAACATACTCGATGTACCCCAGCCCCGCCCCGCCATACTCCTCCGGAAAAATAACGCCCAGCAGCCCCATCTCGCCCAACTTCGGCATAATCTCCATCGGAAAATGCGAAGCTTCATCCCACTCCATCACATGCGGCAATATCTCGCCCTGCGCGAACTTCCGCACACTCCGCCGCAACTGCTGCTGTTCCTCTGTGAACGTGAAATCCATATGCTCTCCGGCCCCCTCGATTCGCCCGCAATCTCTTTCTTCTTTTCGGTGTAGTGCCGCACTTTTGCTCAGCGGCAGCTATTTGCGCAATCTATAGCCACCCAAACCTGCACTTATGCTCCATTTTACACGATCGCGAGCAACGTCGAGTCCATCCCTCTACACTGTTCCTGACTCCCGGATCGAAACTCGTCCCACGGACTCGGCTTTCCGCATGCGTATCCCCTATAGTTCAGCATGAAAGATGATATATGATTACGCCCAGCGGTGGGCCCATGCGACGGTTGACGGATTTGTCTGAAAACGTGGCCTTATGCGCGGTGTTCGGCGCCTTCACACTGCTGTTTCTTCCCCAATCTTCCGCTGCGCAGTCCGTTTCCGATCCATCGGCTCCGAACACGCGCGGACTAAAAGATTACGCGTCAAGCGGCCAAATTACCTTCCAAATCCAGGACGCCGGCGGTGCGCCATTTTTCGAAGGCGCCACGATAAGGCTTCTGACGTCGGAAATCGCTACAACACTGTTGATGACTTCCGATCAGTCTGGCCAGGCTCGTTTCACGGCGTTGCCCGTCGGCCAGTATGTCGCGGAAATTGCTGCGCCCGGCTACCGCACTGTTCAGGAACAGGTTCTCGTCTCCGGCACACGAGAAGGGCAGAACATCATTGTCACCCTCGTGCCCACGGCCGTCGGCGCGAAGGTCAAGGCCGGCTCCGTCTCCGCTTCCCCCAAGGCCGTTAAGGAATCCGAAAGAGCCCTTCATGCTCTGCAAGTGAACAACCTCGCTGAGGCGCAACAGCATCTGTCTCGCGCTCTTGCATTTGATCCGACCTTTCCCGATGGGAATTATCTGATGGGCCTGCTTCTTCTGCGCCAGAAGGACTTTCCAAAGGCTGCCGCCTACCTTCAAAAGACCTTGAGCCTCTCCCCGGACCACACGGCCGCTCGGCTCGCTCTCGGCGAAGCCCAGTATCTCGCTCACGACTATTCCGGCGCCACCGAATCGCTCGAGAAGTTTCTGCACGATCAGCCGAACAACCCGCAAGCTCCCTCCGCGCGAAAATACGTCGCTGCCATGAGCACACTGGCAGGCGCCAGGGCACCCGGCGACTCTGCGACCGCGCCGCAAAGTTCAGGCTCTTCGACCTCCAGCCTCGGCGCTTTGAGTAGCGGCGCCGCGGCTGGGGACTCCGAACTCCCGCCCCTGCCAGACCTCACTTCTGATACGGAAGCCAATTGGGCGCCTCCCGATGTGGATTCCGAGAAACTCGATTTTGACTCCGCCGCTTCCTGCCAGCTCGATGACGTTATCAAGTCCACTTCCAGTCGCGTGCAGGAACTCGTTGAAAACGTCGATCGTTTCACTGCGACAGAGCAGATCGAGCATTCCACCGTCAGCCCGTTGGGGCTAGAAACCTCCCGGGAGACGCGCAAATTTGACTATCTGGTTGAGATCCGCAAGGTTGGCAAGAGCGATTTAGACGTGCATGAATACCGCAATAGCAAACATTCTGTCGCGACCCCGGAATTCCCCGGGCGCATCGCCACCGTGGGACTTCCAACACTGGCTCTAATTTTTCACCCGTACTTGCAAGCCAGATATGAATTTCAATGCGAGGGACTAAGCACCTGGCGCGGCCGCGCCGCCTGGGTCGTGCACTTCCATCAACGCGCCGACCACCCGAGCACCATGCTCACGTATCATGTGGGCAATCGCTTCGTCGCTGTCGGGCTGAAGGGCCGTGCCTGGATCGATGTGGATACCAATCAGATTCTTGCCATGGAATCGGACATCATGCGCCCGGCCCCCGAAATCCGGCTCGCGCGCGATCATCAACTCATCGAATACGGTCCGGTAAGCTTCCACAACAGGCCCCTGCAGCTTTGGCTACCCAAGAGCGCCGACTGGTACTCTTCCTTATCCGGCCAGCGATTTCACCGCCGTCACGTCTTCAGTCAGTTCTTGCTCTTCTCCACCGAAACCAAACAGAACATCAGCGTCCCGGCCGTGCCGGAAACGCCTGAAAACCCCAAGTAATCAGTCGGCGCACGTTCTTTGCCGCATCTCGGCCCCTATACCCTTCACGCCCGCGCCGTCTGCGGCCGTCGCACAATCTCCCCCAACGCTGCCAGCGCCCTCTCGCATCCCACTCTATCCACATCGCAATGCGTCACAAACCGCACCGAATACGTCGCCGTATCCAACGCCCAAATCCCCTTCTCCCGCAACAGATCGCACAGCTCCACGGCGTTCTTCCCCGCCCCCTCACAATCAAAAATCACAATGTTCGTCTTCACCTTCGACGGATCAATCTTTAACCCCGGCATCGCCGCAATTCCCTTCGCCAACACCTGCGCATTCTCATGATCCACATGCAGCCGCCCCGGGGACTCCTCGAGCGCAATCAACCCCGCCGCCGCAATCACTCCCGCCTGCCGCATCCCACCACCGAACATCTTCCGGTAAATCCGCGCCTTCTCAATAAAGGCCGCACTTCCCAC
>Ga0206978_1078_pt1 | contig 23059 bp, 17 predicted proteins | sample Alteio_BWMinCont_21_FD_153477 | JGI IMG/M metagenome (GOLD analysis project Ga0206978, IMG submission 153477) | Enriched cells from forest soil in Barre Woods Harvard Forest LTER site, Petersham, Massachusetts, United States -... | ecosystem: Environmental > Terrestrial > Soil > Temperate forest >...
CTTGACGTTGAACGAGTACGCGCTGGCCACGCTGAAAGGCGAGAAGCCTGTCGCGCGCCGCACCGAGGAAGAGATTTACGCGAAGCTGAAGCTGGACTATATCCCGCCCGAGTTGCGCGAAAACACGGGAGAAATCGCGGCCGCCGAGGCGCACAAACTGCCCCACTTGATTGAATTGAAAGATATGAAGGGCGACTTGCAGATGCACACGACGGCCAGCGATGGAAAAAATTCCATCGAAGAAATGGCCGAAGCCGCGCGCAAATTGGGCCACGAGTACATCGCCATCACTGACCATTCGAAGGCCGTCACGGTGGCCAACGGACTGGATGAAAAGCGCATGGCCGCGCATATCAAAGAGATTCACAAGGCGAGCGACAAGGGGCTGGGGATTCGCGTGCTGGCGGGGGCGGAAGTCGACATCATGAAGGACGGCTCGCTGGATTATTCGGACGAATTGCTGGCGCAACTGGACGTGGTGGTGTGCTCGATTCACTCTTACTTCAACTTGGATCGAGCGGCGATGACCGAACGGATGCTCGCGGCCATCGAGAATCCCTACACGCAAATCATCGGGCATCCGACTGGTCGGCTACTCTTGCGGCGCGATCCGTTCGACTACGACATGGAGAAAATTCTTGGAGCTTGCGCCAAGCATGGCGTGGCCATGGAATGCAATTCGTATCCCGACAGGCTGGATTTGAAGGATGTCTATCTGCGGATGTGCAAGGACCGCGGCGTGAAAGTGGTCATCTCGACGGACTCGCATAATGCCGGAAATCTAGCGTTTATCCGCTACGGCGTGACGATGGCGCGGCGCGGCTGGCTCGAAAAAAAGGACGTCATCAACACTTTGCCGACGGAGCAGTTCCTGATGGCACTCCGGCCAAAACCGGGGGCGGCGAAGCAAAAATCCGCGACTCCCAAGAAGGCCGCCGCCAAACGATAGACGTCCATAGAATTTTGCTGTCAGGAGCAGAATAGGACTTATCAGATGATCGGGCCGTGAGCTGCGTCTATTGGGGCAAACTGGGCACAATGGCGCCGGGTGGAACGTTAGAAAGGGAACATTTTGACCCGGGGTGTCGTACCTACTGTTAGAACGCCATACATCGGAGGCTTTGAGCCATGAAACTGCATCCCAACCGCACGATAGTGCTTCGTTTGGGGATTGCTGCTGCTGCTCTGCTTACGGCAGTCGCGCTAGCGCCGCGCGCCGGCGCTACGGACTGGACCAAGAACTACACGATCAGCGGACGCGCCAATGTGCGGATTGATACGAATGATGGCAGCGTGCGTGTGAGCACTAGCGACTCCAAGTCTGTGGAGTTTCGCGTCGAGTACGAAGGCTACGAGTTGGACAAAAACCTGCACGTTGAGGCGCATCAGAATGGCGACCAAGTAGAGCTGGTCGCGCGAGTTACAGGCCATTGGGGATTTTCGTGGGGTACGCACGGGCGGAGGCTACATATTGAAGTGCGCATGCCCAAAGATGCTGATTTGAATGCACATACGGGCGATGGGTCGGTCGAAGCAAGTTCTATCAATGGAAATGTAACCGTGGAGACGGGCGACGGGGCAATCCGAGCGAATACCCTGACCGGGACCATAGATCTCCACACGCACGATGGGAGCATCAACGTGGATACCCTAAAGGGAGATATAAAGCTGCGCACCGGGGACGGCTCGATTGAAGCGCGACAGTTGGACGGAAAGGTGGATGCCGACAGCGGGGACGGGCATGTCAGAATCGCGGGGCGGTTTGACGCGCTGAATATCAGGACTGGCGATGGCAGCGTGGACACGCATGTCCTGCCGGGGTCGAAGATGGCTTCTAGTTGGAACATACGGACTGGGGACGGCAGCGTGGATTTGTCGCTGCCAGGCGACTTCCAGGCCAATATTGACGCCAGCACAGGCGACGGCCATATCAGCGTGGGCTTGCCGGTAACCGTTGAGGGAACGTTCAGCAATTCGCAGCTTCACGGGAAGATGAATGGCGGGGGGCAGTCCTTGACGGTACACACCGGGGATGGCTCGATCCGTTTGAGCAAGGGGTAGGTCGGGGTCGCCATCGCTGGCGATTGGGTCTCCTCCCCGAGAGGCCCTCTTTGGTCAGCGCTAGTCAGTACTATTACTGGAAAAATGTGCCTTCAAAGCGACACTTGTCCTCTTCTGGCGACGCAAATTTGCCCTGTCCACTAGCAAGTTATTGAAAACACAAAGGTTGACTTTGGAAGCGTACCTGCCCTTCTTACCAGTGTCTTACAAGGGGGCTTCCCGTGGTAGTAGTCCTTCTCGCATTCGCAATGGTAGCTCTGGTTTCCATCACGATTGCCAGCACCATTTCCGGCATGAGCAGCCGTCGCGGTTCCTGACCCAGCCTGCTATAGGCAGGCAAAGGACCTGATTTTGGAGCTGCGGATGGCCCGCGTTTTCGCCTGTTCCCTTTACGGATTCTTCCTTCCCGTGTTCTTCTCTTTCGATGATTACTCGTTCTGGAGCATAATCAAGCCCTCAAAGAAGAACTCATGGTTATCCGTCCCACTACGAATCTAGCGCCACAATCGACGCGCGCGACGCAGCAGACGGGTGTGCTGGGGCTCACGCGCGCGCAGGGGTGGGGGATTCTTTTTCTCGTCTACACGGCGCTCTTCGTGCTTTTCTTCGGTTACCACTACCTCGACGACCTCTCACGCCAACGGCCTGGAACTTTTGCGGTGCGTTTTCTGGAGGAATTCACCGGGGTCTACACGGTATTCCTCCTTCTGCCGCTGGTGTTGCGCGTGGCCGACTTTTACTTATTCAAAGTTAAAGGATGGATGCGTCAGGTTGCTTTCCATCTGGTAGCGGCAGCAGGATTTTCTTTTTTGCACACAAGCTTGATGGCGCTCAGCCGGTGGATCGTGGCTCCTCTGATGGGCCTCGGAAGCTATGACTACGGCATTATGCGTTTCCGGTTTCCGATGGAGTTCTCGAATGATTTGATGGGCTATACGGTGATCGTGCTGGTGTACTACTTCTTTGAACGGCTGCGGATTGCGCAGGCGCACCAGCTTGCCGCCGCGGAATTGCAGGCTAAACTGGCGCGGGCGCAGTTGGAGAATCTGAGGTTGCAGTTGCAGCCGCACTTTCTGTTCAACACTTTGAATACGATTTCTTCGGTGATGTACGAAGACGTTCCGGCGGCGGACGCCATGCTGACGCAATTGAGCGAATTGCTGCGTTTGACGTTGCGGACGGCCAACTCGCATGAAATTCCGTTGGCGCAGGAACTGGAAATTACGCGGCTCTATTTGCAGATTATGCAGAAACGGTTTGAATCGAATTTGCGGGTGACTTTTTCCGTTGATTCGTCGCTGGAAAATTCATTGGTTCCTCAGCTGATTCTGCAGCCGCTGGTGGAGAATTCTTTGCGGCACGGTTTGAAGGATGGCGGGGCGGGGATAGATATATCGATCGGGGCACGGCGCGAGAATGGCTCGCTGATTCTGAAAGTTGCAGACACAGGCGCGGGGCTGGGAACGCAGAGCGTTGACGTGGTGATGAATCGCGGCGTCGGGCTAGCTAATATTCGGGGGCGGCTGGAGCAACTGTATGGCGCCGAGCAAGAGTTTGCGATTACCAACGGGGCGACGGGCGGGGCCGAAGTGACCTTAAGGGTTCCGTTTCATCTGGAAGAAGAGCGTCTTCAACCAGTTGGTTGAATGCGAGCCAAGCTCCAAAAACCGAGAAATTCAGCTAAGACATTGGTGCCATGCTACTTATATGAACGCACTTCAGGTAGTAGTTGTCGATGATGAAGCGCCAGCTCGGCGCAAGATTCTAAGGCTGTTACGCGAAGAACGGGACGTCGAAGTTGTCGCCGAGGCTGGCGGAGCGGAATCCGCTATTGCCGCGATTGAGAAACACAGGCCTGATCTGGTTTTCCTGGATGTGCAGATGCCGGGGATGGATGGATTCGGCGTCGTTCAGGCGATTCCAGAAAGAGAAATGCCGCGAGTTGTTTTTGTGACTGCGCATGATCAATACGCTTTGCGAGCGTTCGAGGTGCATGCGTTCGATTATCTGCTCAAACCGTTTGGCGAAGAGCGTTTTCGCACAGTTTTGCGGCGTGCGCGTGAGCAGAATGCGCAATCTGGCGAAGGATTTGGGGCCCGCATCCAGGATCTCTTGCGTCAACTGGAGCGCGAGCGTTCTTTTCCGGACCGGTTGCTGGTACACGAAAATGAGCGGGCTCATTTTGTGCCGATTCGGGAGATATCGTGGATCGAAGCCGATCGAAACTATCTGATATTGCATTGCGGTGCGAAGGCGCACACTTTGCGTGGAACTTTGGATTCACTTTCGGGAACGCTTAACCCGAAAATTTTTGTGCGCGTGAACCGCGGGAGCTTGGTTCGGCTGGACGCGATACGTGAGCTGCAGCCGTCGTTTCACGGGGAGTACAAGATCGTTTTGAAGGACGCCACGGAATTGCGTTGGAGCCGGCGGTACGTCAAGCAGCGTCCTGAACTGCTGAAGGCGCGTTGAACGGCAATATCGTGCAACGCTAGGCAAACGGCCCGTTTGTCCCTGGGCTGAGCCCGGTCGTCCCAAGTGCTTTGCGGCCGGGAGTCTTCTCGCGATAATCATCCCACCATGAACTACAAACATCCTTTCAGCTTTGCATCGCGGACTTCCTTGCTCTCATTATGGTTTCTGGTTCCAGCGCTGGTGGGGGCGCAGACGGCGCCTGACGCTGGTTGGGCGAATTACGGTAATGATCCGGGCGGGTCACGTTACTCCACTGCAAAGCAGATTGACCGCGGCAATGTGGCGCAACTACAGGTGGCGTGGACGTATCGCACGGGAGCGTTGCCGTACGACGAGGATCTCGACAAGAAAGCGGCGTTTGAAGCTACGCCCATTTTGATCGACGGGAAACTTTTCTTGAGCACGCCTTACGATCACGTAATCGCATTGAACGCGGAGAACGGCGCGAAGATTTGGGAGTTTGATCCTAAGCTGGAGCATCCGTACGGCTTCTCCGAAGTGACGTCGCGAGGCGTTTCGGCATGGCGTGATGCGTCGGCGAAGGCTGGCAAAACTTGCGCATTGCGCATCTTCATCGGCACGTTGGACGCAAGGCTGATGGCGCTGGATGGCGATACCGGAAAGCCGTGTGCGGATTTCGGAACGGGTGGAGAGATCGACCTTACGAACGAAGTTAAGTTGCGCGACCCTGGCGATTATCAAGTGACTTCAGCGCCAGCGATATTCAAGGATTTGGTGATTACGGGATCTTCGGAAGGGGACAACCGCGCGGTCACTCTGGAGCGCGGGATCGTGCGGGCGTTTGATGTTCGCACGGGCAAACTTCGCTGGACTTGGGATCCCATTGCTCCCTGGGCTTATCAAACCTCTCCGCGCACAGGAGCCGGCAATGCGTGGTCGACGATTTCTGTCGATGCGCAGCACGATCTGGCGTTTATTCCGACGGGAAGCGCGAGCCCGGACTACTACGGAGGATTTCGCAAGGGCGACAACAAGTGGGCCAACTCGGTTGTGGCGTTGCGAGCTTCGACCGGCGAGTTTGTGTGGGGATTTCAGGTGGTGCACCACGATCTTTGGGATTATGACGTGGCATCGCAGCCGACTCTTTTTGCGTGGAAAGATGGAACGCCGGCCATCGCGATTACTACCAAGATGGGGCGCGTTTTTGTGTTGAACCGGTTGACTGGAGTCCCACTGCTGCCAGTCGAAGAGCGTCCTGTCCCGAAGAGCGAGATACCTGGGGAAGAATCGTGGCCTACGCAGCCTGCTTCGACTATTTCACTCGTGCCAGAACAGTTGTCAGTCGATGATGCGTGGGGAAAGGATGAGAAAGAGCGGCAGTGGTGCGCGGATCAAATCAAGGGGGCGCAGCACGGAGCTGACCACGGATATATCTTCATGCCACCGAGTCTACAGGGCACGCTGGTATTTCCGGGCAACGTGGGCGGAGTGAACTGGGGGAGCGCGGCCTACGATCCGCAGCGCCATTTGCTGTTTGTAGATACAAACCGGCTCCCGATGTTTGTGAAAATGATTCCGCGGGCGGATCTCGATGCAGCACGGAAGAACGCCACAGAGTCCGACCGTCTGCACGGCGAATTTGGGCGGCAGACTGGCGCACCATATGCGATGTTTCGCACGCCGCTGCTTTCGCCGAGTGGACTCCCCTGCAATACGCCGCCGTGGGGCACGGTTGCGGCAGTCGACCTGTTTGAAGGGAAAAAGGTCTGGGATGTGCCGTTGGGGAGTTTTATTCCGAGGATGAGTACCGGAACGATCACACTGGGCGGGCCGATGGCAACTGCGGGAGGAATTGTTTTCACCTCCGCGGCGATGGACGGATTTCTTCGCGCGTTCGATTCAGAGACAGGCAAGGAAATCTGGAAATATCAGCTGCCCGCAGGCGGGCAAGCCACCCCGATGACCTACAGCATCGGCGGCAATCAGTATGTCGTGATCGCGGCGGGCGGGCATGGCAAGCTGGGGACGAAGCAGGGGGATTACGTTATCGCGTTCAGATTGCCCTGAGAACTAGAAGAAAAAAGTGGATGATTTCAGGCTCATAAGGAGAACTGCAATGGAATGGGAAAAACCCGACTATGTTGAAATATCGCTGTCGTGCGAGATCAGCAGTTATGCGAATGCCGAATTGGGCGATGCCCCAACACAAGCGGAACGGGATGCAGGATCAGCAAGCGAATGAGTAGCACAAACAACGATATCAGCATGCGGATATTCTTTCTCGCTTGCTTGTTTTTCTTGGTATCCCCGAAGATTTCCGCACAAGACGCAACTGACGGCGGTTGGCCGTATTACGGACATGACGCCGGGGGAATGCGGTACTCACCGTTGACGCAGATCAATCGCGACAATGTGAGCAAGCTCAAGGTTGCGTGGGTCTTTCATACGGGCGAGTTGCAAGAAAGCAGTGGAGATATAAAGCGAAGCGGCTTTGAAACTACTCCGATACTTGTGGACGGCACGTTGTATATCACGACGCCGTTCAACCGAGTGATCGCACTTGACCCCGCCACTGGAAAACAGCGATGGGCTTATGATCCCTTGATCGATCGGACTCTGGACTACGGCGATGGACTGGTGAACCGTGGCGCGAGCGCTTGGCTGGACGCGACGCGAGCCGCCGGGAAACCGTGCCGCAGAAGGATTTTTGAAGCGACGCAGGACGCTCGACTGATTGCCCTGGACGCTGCGACGGGCAAACCCTGCGCGGATTTTGGCGATAGCGGCCAGATCAGCCTGCGAGAAGTGCCCGGCTATCTCTCTGGGTGGTATCACATGACCTCGCCACCCGCGGTAGTTGACGATCTCGTAGTGGTAGGATCGGCCATCGATGACAACCATCGCGTGGACATGCCTGCGGGAGTGGTGCGGGCGTTCGATGCCCGTTCGGGTGCTTTGCGGTGGAGTTGGGATCCCATTCCGCGAAATGCGGCCGGCGGCGATGAAACAAATCCGGCGAATGCGTGGCGAAGTGGCGCGGCTAACGCTTGGTCGATTATGACGGTGGACCTTGAGCGCGATTTGGTGTTCGTTCCCACGGGCAGCGCAAGCCCGGATTACTATGGCGGTCTGCGGCTCGGCGATAACAAATGGGCAAATTCCGTGGTGGCGCTGCATGCCAAGACCGGGAAAATCGCGTGGGGATTCCAGCTTGTTCATCACGATCTCTGGGATTACGACACGGCCTCACCGCCGCTGCTGACGACACTTACGCGCAATGGAAAGAAAATTCCCGTCGTCATCCAAGGAAATAAGACGGGATTTCTCTTTGTGCTGAACCGCGACACCGGCGAACCCGTTTTCCCGGTGGAAGAACGCGCCGTACCGCAGAGCGACGTCCCCGGCGAAGTGGCATCTCCGACGCAACCTTTCCCGGTAGCGCCGCCGGCACTGGTTCCGCAGCGGCTTACGGCGGACGATGCTTGGGGACCGACGCCAGAGGATCGCGAAACTTGCCGGAATTGGATTAAGAGCTTCCGGAACGAGGGCATTTTCACTCCGCCGAGCGTAAAGGGCACGCTTGCGATTCCCGGGAACCTCGGCGGCATGACCTGGAGTGGATATGCTTTCGATACAGAGCGCAGCCTGCTGGTGGTGAATAGCAACAACATTGCCGCCAGGGTGCGACTCATTCCGCGCGACAAAGCCCAATCCGACAATGAAGACGGCGAATACGGGCCGCAAAGAGGGGCGCCCTACGGTATTCTGAGACGCTTTCTGCAGTCGGCATCGGACCTGCCTTGCAACCCGCCGCCGTGGGGCACGCTCGCTGCAGTGGACATGACAAACGGCAAGATTCGATGGCAAGTTCCTCTTGGCACGATGCAAGACTTCGGCGGCGCGCACGCGTCTCCCATTCCGCCGGGATCGATCAGTCTAGGCGGACCGATCGCGACAGCGGGAGGATTGGTTTTCATCGCCGGCACAACCGACTCTGCGATTCGTGGGTTTGATGTGGAGACGGGGAAGGAACTTTGGAAGTGGCAACTTCCGGCCAGCGGTAACGCCACGCCGATGACCTACCTCCTGAGTTCAACCGGCAAGCAATATCTGGTGATTGCCGCGGGCGGCCATCCCAAGATCACGGAAGAGTCTTTGAGCGACGCGCTAGTGGCCTTCACGTTGCCCTAGACGTGCGAAGAAAGGAACGCGGAGTATATGAGAGCGAGGGCATTGCAAAGATTCAAATGACGGACACTTCCGGTCGAGCGCACGATCCCACAAATAAAGTTCAGGCTTTCTTGGCGAATGGCATGTTGATTGTTATCGCCATTGCGTTGGGAAAATTCATTTTCCATTGCTACTTCAACAACCAGTACGGATATTTCCGCGATGAATTCGATTACATGGCTTGCGGGAATCATCTGGCCTGGGGGTATGTCGACCAGCCGCCCCTGATTCCCTTCTTGATTCACATTTGCCGCGCCGTGTTGGGAGACTCGCTGCGCAGCATTCGCTTTATTCCGGCGGTAGCTTCTTCCCTGCTGGTGGTACAGACCGCGGTACTCGCGCGCGAATTGGGTGGGCGTCGTTACGCTATGCTATTGAGCGCCATCGCTGCCGTCATCGCGCCGCAGTATCTCTCCAACGGAAGCCTGCTCGGCACCAATTGCCTGGAACCTAACTTGTGGCTGGGATGCGCCTATTTCGCGATACTCGCCATTAAGCGCGACGACCCTCGCTACTGGCTTTGGTTCGGGGTGGTCGCGGGAATCGGCTTGCAGGAGAAGTACTCCATCGCTGTCTTCGGATTCGGCATGGTCGTCGGCCTTCTGTTGACCCCACAGCGGCGGGTGTTTCTGAATCCGTGGATCTGGCTCGGCGGACTGGCAGCGTTCCTGATTTTCCTACCGAACCTGCTTTGGAATATTCGCAATCAGTGGCCATTTGTTCAGCTGATGCACAACATTCGCGCAGATGGGCGCGATGTGGTGCTGCCTTTGCCGCAATTTTTCCTTCAGCAGACCCTGCTGATTGACCCTATCACCGCCCCGATCTGGATCCGGGGATTGGTTGCGCTTTTCGTTTCGCCCGGGCTGAAACCGTACCGCGTGCTCGCGTGGTGTTATCTGGTTTGTTTTACGGTTTTCTTTATTCTGCACGGCAAGAATTATTACCTGTCTCCGATTTATCCGATGTTGCTAGCCGCCGGAGCGGTGTCGATCGAAGCGGCGATCGAGCGTAGAAAAATTGCAAGCGCAGAAGCTGAGAGTGTCCGCGTTGGTCCGAACCGGCTGGTTTGGCTGAAGCCGGTCATTGTTGTTCTTTTGCTGGCCAGCGGCGCGCACCTCGCTCCGCTTGCGGTGCCAGTCCTTTCGCCGGACAAGCTCCTTGCCTACGTGAAATATTTGCCGATGAAACCGCCGGTGATGGAACACGGCCACGAACGGGCCCCTTTGCCGCAGTGGTACGCCGATCAGTTTGGCTGGGAAGAGATTGTGGCGGAGACGGCGAAGGCATATAACCAGCTCTCCCCGGCCGAGCGGCCGGGCTGCGGAATATTTGCGCAAAACTATGGACAGGCGGGGGCGATTGATTTTTTTGGTCCGCGCTACGGGTTGCCTCCTGCGCTCAGCGGGCACCAGACGTATTATCTTTGGGGGCCGCGCGGTTATTCAGGCAATTGTCTGGTGGTGCTGGACGATTCGCGGGAACGGCTAGAGGAGTTGTTCGAGCATGTGGAATATGTGGGAACTTCGGCAGACAATCCTTATGCGTTGGAGCGTTTGATTCCCGTTTATATTTGTCGGGGCGCGAAGTTTGGATCATTGGAAAAGATTTGGCAGCAAGTGAAGAGATGGAGATAGTGATCGCTTGTGGAGATTGGTGTCGGCATCCGTAACTCGGGCGCCCCGACCCGGTCGGGGTGCCCCTGCGATAGAATTCGCGAGCTGGTTAGGAAGGAGAGAAATTATGGACTGGAACAAGGCTATCCAGTACGCGCAACTGGTGAACGCGGCGTATGACGTGTTCGCGGGGAAAGCACCAGTTACACCCGGATATGATCTGCTCGCAACTCTTTATGCGAACGATTTGGCAACGGACTCGAATCCGGAGCGAGGCAATACGCGAGTGAAGATGGGCTTGATCCTCCAGGCACAGGACAATGGCGAAGCAGTCTTGGCGATCCGCGGAACGGAGGGGATCAAGGAATGGGTGCAAGACGCGCAATTTTTGGATGAAGCGTTCACGTTTGTTGCCGGAGGAGGGCGTTCGGAGGACGGATTCACCGACATGTACAGATCGATGTCTGTGGAGGAGGGGCTTGGCGCCCTATCTGTTGTGAAATCGCTGGGGACGGTCGCGTGGAAGCGAGATGTAAGTTCATTAACGATCTGTGGGCACAGCCTCGGAGGCTCAATTGCGACTTTGGTGGCGCTGGATGTGGCGACCAACGCACCGGCTCCGTTCAACAATCCTACCGTCTATACCTATGCCAGCCCGCGCACGGGAAATCATGACTTCGCCGTGAAGTATCACCAGACAGTCACAACTACCTATCGCTTCGTCGACACCGTGGACCTGGTGCCAAAGTTGCCGGGAATTTTTCCTTACAGGCACGTCACGGATGCGATTTTGTTGGATTCATTGACGTTGATTCCGCCGAGGGCGCGGCTGCAGCCGAACCCGTTGTGCTGGCACATTTTGTCGAGCTATTTGTACTTGATGTCGCTCTACTCGGGCGGAGCGGTGCTGAATCCGGAGGCGGAATGCGCTCCGGCCGGGGCGATTGAAGATATCCTGGGAAAAATCGAGACGGAGTTGAACGACCAGAAGAGTATCGCGGATATGTTCACGGCATCGCCGCGCAGGAGTATAGGCGGGACTGTATAGCTCGATTCCAATGCATTTGATGAGAGACGCGTTGCGTTTGAGCATCGCGCACGGCTAAACTGCGGCCATGATGAAACGTTTACTTACATTTTTCTTCTTTGCCGCGTCATTCATTTTCCTTGCACCCGTTGGCTACGGGCAGCAACCCAAGGCACTTTTTTATATGACGCGTGAACCGAAGTCGGTTCGATCGTTTCTGGCGCATGCGGACAAGATCGACCTGCTGGTACCTGCGTGGTACAGCGTAGATGCGGACGGGCTTGTTTCTGGCGGTCCGAATCCGTTGGTTCTTGAGACCGCGAAGCAGCACCACGTTCCCATGATGCCGCTGGTGGCAAACGGCGATTTTGCTCAGGAAGACTTTCATAAACTGCTGAAGAGCGCCGCGGCGAAAGAGAGCATGTTTGCTGAGCTTATTCGCGCTTGCAAGGAGAACGGTTACACGGGATTTCAGTTTGATTTTGAGAACGTGCATTGGACGGACCGCGACGCGCTGTCGGACATGGTTCGCGATGCGGCTACGGCGTTTCATCGCGAGGGATTGCAGCTCACGATTGCAACAGTGCCCAACGCGCCGGGCGAACCTGGGGAGGGCGGATTTTCGGCATGGATTTATGAAAATTGGCGCGGGGCTTATGACTTGAAGGCGCTCGCGCAATCTGTGGACCTGATTTGCTTGATGACTTACGACCAGCATACGCGGTGGACGGCGCCTGGTCCGGTGGCAGGTTGGGCTTGGACTACCGGCAACTTGGACTACGCGCTTAAATTTGTGCCTGCGCAAAAGCTATCGCTGGGGATTCCGCTCTACGGCTATCACTGGTTTGCGGGGACTCCGGTCAAATCGGATGACAAAGCCGGAGATAAACCCAACCCGTCCGCAGAGTATATCGGCACCAATGATGCGGTGGACCTCGCTAAAGCGTACGGCGGGCATATCGAATGGGATGCCACGGATCGCGCGGCGTGGTTTTATTTTTACCGGGCGGACATGCGTGAGTGGATTTTTTTCACCGACGCGCACACTTTCCGCGAACGCTATACACTGGTGAAGGAGCGCGGATTACAGGGATTTTGCTCGTGGGTTTTGGGCACGGAAGATCCCGTGATCTGGGATCAGCTACCTTCACACAAGTAAATCACACAAGTAAATTTCCCTTCGAAACAACTCACGCAATTGACTGCAGACCAATTCGGAGAGTACTAGTGACGGCGTAGTGGTTTTGTGGTTTAAAATGAAGGCAGAGGGATGTTTTCCTCTTGGGGTCCTGTCCTAAGCTATTCGCTCACCGGCTGGTGAGGCGGTCCGCCGGTAAGGTGCCCCATTTTACAAACTTGGGTGACCCCAGCTCCACCCCGAAGACGTCGAACGAAGACGACAAGGGGGAAACGTGAAACTCCATAATTCGATTATCCTTCGCAGCATTTTGTTCGGACTGTTCTTAGTTCTTGCGGCGCATGATTCGTTTGCCGCACCTTCCAGCAAGTTGATCGTGAGCAACAATCCCGCGGTGTGCCCGGCCGCGAAGTTCACCTTAATCCAGGATGCGATTAACGCGGCTTCGCCGGGAGATGAGATTGTCGTTTGCAATGGCATTTATGCGGAACAGCTTTCGATCAATAAATCTCTGGACATCGACGCCGATTCGGGAGCGTTCCTGGTGCCGGCTTCGATTCAGCAGAACGCGACAAGCCTGGCAACCGGAGATGCGATCGCTGCCGCCGTCCTCGTGAGCGGGGCGACGAATGTTTCGATTTCGGGGTTGACGGTCGATGGGATCAACAATGGAATTACGGAATGCGCGCCGAAGTTGATTGGAGTCTACTTTCAGAACTCTTCGGGGAGCTTGCGGCATGCCGCCGTTCGCAACTTTACGCTTGGAGCTGCATTGAACGGATGTCAGAGCGGGACCGGCGTTTTTGTGGAGAGCGGAGGCGGGCAGGCCTCGGACGTGGAGATCGCGGACTGTTCCATTCACGATTATCAGAAGAATGGAATCACGGCGAACGAAACAGGAACGACGGCAAAAATTCACAACAACGTTGTCACTGGCATTGGACCCACTCCCGGAGCAGCGCAGAATGGCATACAAATCGGGTTCTCTGCTGGAGGAGCGATTCGCGAGAACGTCGTGGCGAACAATGTTTGGTCACCTTGCACGGCTGTCGCGACCTGCGTCACGGTGGCTACGGATATTTTGGTGACGCAATCGGACAACGTGCGCGTCGCGGACAATACGGCGGGGATCAGCCAAGTTGGGATATTTGTGGATGGAAATAATGCCGAGGTGCGCAGCAATAAAGTGTTCGCCGCGAGCGTCTTCGAAAACATTCGCTTGCAAGGCAATGGCAACCGCGCTGCAGAAAACACCGTGTTTAACGGCGGTGACGCGGATATTTATGTGCAGGGCAACAACAATTCCGTGGTGCGGAATTCGATTTCGGAAGCGCCGGTTGGAATACTCGAGGCACAGGGATCCACTGGCAATCAGTTCACAGGAAATACATTTTTTAATGTGAGCATTAAAATTCAGGACCCGGCGGCGAACAACCTGAGCAAGCGCGTTGCGCCCGACCGGTAGTTTCCACAAGCAATCGTTCCAACCGTGATTAGGACGTGACACGGTTACGCACGGGGAACAGTGTGTCCTCGCGGCTCCTAGCGCCTTGACCGGCCTTGTACAATCTAGTGGAGTTCAGCCTGCCAAATGCCTAAGGCGCAATCACACTCGCGCGGCTTGATGTTGATCGCGGCCTTCAAACTTTTGAAGGGAATCGCGTTGATTGCTGTCGGCGTTGGTGCATTGCACTTGTTACACAGAGACGTGGCGGCCGTAGCGGACCACTGGATCAATGCGTTTCGAGTGGATCCTCACAATCGGTTCATTCATTGGCTGCTTGCGAAAGTGCCGTTGGTGGACGACAAGAAGTTGAAGGAACTGAGCGTAGGGACGTTTATCTACGCGGCGGTTTTTTTGACTGAGGGGACGGGGCTGGCGCTGCACAAGCGCTGGGCGGAATATTTTACGATCATCACGACGGGCTCGTTCTTGCCGCTGGAAGTGTACGAGGTTATTCATCATGCGACGGTTGCGAAGGGCGTCGCGCTAGTCATTAATATTGCGGTGGTTATTTACTTAGTGCGGGAGCTTCGCAGGTATCCGAAGGCGTGAGCACTCGGCGTGCTGAGCGGCGGTATGTAGTGAGATTCCGGTCATAGCGCGCGGCCGGCGGCTGCTGCCGAGGCCCAGGCCCATTGAAAATTGAAACCTCCTAAGTGGCCGGTGACGTCGACGACTTCGCCGATGAAAAATAGTCCCGGGACTTTGCGGCTTTCCATTGTTTTGCTCGATAACTCATCCGTGTCGATGCCACCCGCGGTGACCTCGGCTTTTTCGTAGCCTTCGGTATCGGCGGGGACGAGAATCCACTCGTGCAGATCGCGTTCCAGCCAATCCACGTCCTGGTTGGTCCAGGACTGCGGCGCGTGAAGCTCGAGCCAGCGTTCGGCGAAGCGTTTTGGCAGAACGCCGAGGAAAGCTGTGCGGGCGGCGGATAGGTTTCTGGTCTTGGCTTCGCGAATGGATGGAGTGACTTGGCGTTCGGGAGCTAGGTCGATGCGGAGAGGCTTGCCTCTTTCCCAGTATGAGGAGATTTGCAGGATGGCTGGGCCGCTTAGCCCGCGATGCGTGAAAAGCATTTGTTCGCGAAACGAGTGATGATCCGTGGAGACAACGACGCCTGCCGAGACGCCCGCCAGGTCAGCGTAGAGAGTCTGCTCCTTTTTTGGTAAAACGAGCGGGACGAGCGCGGGGCGCGTTTTTACAATCTTCAGGCCGAATTGACGCGCGAGATCGTAGCCTTGGGCGGTCGCCCCGATTTTGGGAATGGAGAGGCCACCAGTGGCGACGACCAGGACTGGAGCGCGGAATTCTTTGGAGTCGGTGCGGGCGACGAATTCGGCGGTGTGTTGAACTTCCTGTATTTTGGCATTTAGAAAGATTTGGACATTGGCGTCGCGGCATTCGGCTTCCAGCAGATTGGTGATGTCCTGGGCGGAACGATCGCAGAAGAGTTGGCCAAGGGTTTTCTCGTAGTATGGAATGTGGTGCTTTTCGACTAGCGCGATGAAGTCCGAGGGGGTATAGCGGGCTAGCGCGGACTTCGCGAAATGCTCGTTGGCGCTGAGGAAATTCTCGGGGCGGCAATGGATGTTCGTGAAATTGCAGCGGCCGCCCCCGGAGATGAGGATTTTCTTGCCGACGCGATCGGCGCGCTCGAGGACTGCGACGCGGCGTCCGCGTTTGCCGGCTTCGGCCGCGCAGAAGAGTCCCGCGGCGCCGGCGCCGAGGATAAGAGCATCAAATTGGTGCGTTAGCGGAGCCAAGATTCAGTCGAGCCTCGCGTTGCAAACTGTCCCTGCGTTCGTTCCTCAGGTTAAACTAAGAACAGGAGAAGACCGAGAGAATTGCCACCAATCATCAGCGCCCAGGGACTGTCAAAAAGGTACGGGGTCGCTCCGCTATTCAAGAATATTTCGTTCACTGTGTCCGAAGGGGACCGGATCGGCGTGATTGGCCCGAATGGGTCGGGCAAATCGACGCTACTGGAAATGCTTTGCGGAAAGACGAAACCGGATAGCGGCGACGTCGCAGTGCGTAAGGGGACGAGGCTGAGTTACGTCAAGCAGATCTCCGAATTTGCGGCGGGCATAACGATACAAGCGGTGATCGAGAGCGCGCTGGATCGAGTGTCCATGCCGCAATCGGAAAGGGCGGCGCGCTCGGCGGAGACGCTTGGCCGTGCGGGATTCACGGACCTCGAGATTCCAGCGGCAACATTGTCGGGCGGATGGCGCAAGCGGCTGGCCATCGCCGAGGCGCTGGTGCAGAACCCGGATATCTTGCTGCTCGACGAGCCGACCAATCATTTGGATCTCGCGGGAATCGAATGGCTGGAAAAACTTCTTCAGCGGGCCACGTTTGCGAGCGTAGTAGTGAGCCACGACCGCTATTTTCTGGAAAATGTTACGAATGAGATGGTGGAGATTGACCGCGCGTATGAGGACGGGGCGCTGCGCGTGAAAGGAAACTACAGCACCTTCCTTGAGGCTAAGGAAGAGTATCTGCACGCGCAACGAAACCGGCAGGAAGCACTTGAGAATCGCGTCCATACCGAGATCGAATGGCTGCGCCGCGGCCCCAAAGCGCGGACATCCAAAGCGAAAGACCGCATCGACAAAGCGCACAAGATGATTGGCGACCTTGCAGAGATGAAGGCTCGGACCGGCGTCAGCACAGCGCAAATCGATTTTTTCGCCACCAATCGGCAGACAAAGCAATTGATCGAGCTAAATGGGGTGACGGGCGCGGGCGGCGATCGCGTGCTGTTCGAGAATCTCAGCTTTACAGTGACTTCGGGAATGCGCGTTGGGCTGGTTGGGCCGAACGGCAGTGGGAAAACGACGCTGCTGCGCGTGCTTCGTGGCGATCTGCAACCTGTGGCAGGCAAGATTCGCAAGGCAGAGCCGCTGCGCATGGTCTATTTCGATCAGAACCGCGAACTTGATCCGGATTTGCTGCTGCGGCGAGCGCTGGCGCCGGATAGCGATGCGGTGATTTATCAAGACCAAGTGATTCATGTGGCTTCGTGGGCGGCGAGATTTCTGTTCACGGGAGAAGATTTGAACCGGCGCGTCGGAAGGCTTTCTGGCGGGGAGCGCGCTCGCGTTTTGATCGCTCAGCTTATGTTGCAGCCTGCGGACGTTTTGCTATTGGACGAGCCGACGAACGATCTAGACATTCCCACGCTGGAAATTCTAGAAGAGAGTTTGCTGGAATTTCGCGGGGCGCTGGTTTTAGTGACGCACGATCGCTATATGCTGGACCGCGTGTCAACCATTGTTCTCGGATTCGATGGATTGGGCGGCATTGAGCGGTTTGCGGATTATTCGCAGTGGGATGTTTGGCAGGAATCACGGCAGGAACAGAGCGACAAGGCGACCTTCCCTGCACCGGTCACCCGATTGGGGAAGGCGGCGGATGCAGCACCTCAGCCCGAGGCGAAAAGGAAATTATCATATAAGGAAGCGCGTGAACTTGAGAGCATCGAACAGCGCATCGCGGAAGCTGAACAGGAACTCCACGTGCGGCAAGCAGCGCTTCAGGATCCAGCGATCATGAGCGATGGACCGCGGCTTCACAGTGCTTCTCTACAGCTGGACGAAGCACGAAAAACTGTGGACCAGCTCTACGCGCGATGGTCGGAGCTCGACCACAAGAAAAGTTGAAGCACCAGCGATTTGCAAGTATGGAATCACTTCGGACGTGACCGCCTCTTCAACGTCAGTTCCGGCTAAAATGTAAGCGTGCAGAAAAAGATTTTCTGGCTCACCTTCACGGGATTGGGGCTGGCCGCGGATTTAGCGCTGCCCTTCTGGTGGGCTGTCTTTGCGACCATTCCTATCGTGTACGCGAGTTGGTGGGTGGCATATCGCAGCGATTGGTTTTAACCGGCAGTGGAGAGACAGATTGAGCAAGAAATAGACACGGGCGACTAAGAATCTGCGGGGCACTTGAAGGACGGAAACAGCAATTGAGTGTGGCCCAATTCCCGATTCCGCTTTCCCAATCTGGCAACCCTCCTATATTGGGAAAGCGAGCAAACCAACAAATCGCAGCGTCCGCGGAAAAAGCAAGAAACAAGATTAGAACTCACCAAGAGTGAGTTGTTGATTTTCTGTCTTATCCCATAGTCGCAGCAACCTGCTGGAATATCCCTGACGATACCTACATCAGGAGATTCCGGACTGCTTTGGCGTCAAGGACCTGACCGAAACCCCACTATTTAGGGCCTTTGGGGTGTTTATTCTGCTTCCCGCTCTGGCGGAAGGGCAGAAAAATACGGGAAATACGTGCCGGTGGTTGCAAGTGCATCGGTGCGGCTGGCCATTAAGACCCAGGTTTGGTTGCCCGCGAAACCGGCCGAGGCGTTCGCAGAACGCTTATTACGGCTTCAGGTTAATTCTTCAATATGCGGTGACGTTGGCCCTCGCAGTGCTCCCTTTGTAGTTCACAACTGTGCCATGCCTCACCTTGGCGCACGGAGACCATTATGAAAATCGCGAGTTTGAACCGCCGTCTGTCTCGTCGTCTTTCTCTTAAGACTCCGTTGCGTGTGCGCATCTGGAAATCCGCAGCGGCTGAAGAAATCGCTGAATCGCTCAATCTTTCTCAGAATGGAGTTTATTCCGCGACAAATTCAGCCATTCGCGAGGGCGAAATCGTCGAAATCCTTTTGAATATGCCGGCGGAAATTACTGACGAGCCGTCCGCGGGATGGAGATGCACGGGCCACGTTGTGCGAGTGGAGCGTGTCGACTCAGAGTGGGGTAAGTCTGGCGTGGGTGTGCAGTTTGATTGCTATGAAGTTTCACGCGCGGAGAAAGCAGTGGCGAGCTGAGATTCCGCATCCGGGTGGCCGGCGAGAGTCATGTTCGCAGCCAGAGATGCAACCCCGTAGGGGAACAGCTGGCGGGACCAAGAGGACGCGATGCAAAGACGAGCTCTAGTGGTTGACGATGAACCAGCAACGTGCGAACTGATTCAAAGAGTATTGTACGCCGCCGGCGTCGATGCTCTGACATTGACAAGAAGTGGACAAGCCGCGAGTTTCCTGGAAGAAGGCAAGTTTGACATGGTGTTTTTCGACTTGCACATGGGATCTCCGGATGGCATCGAACTTTCGCGCGAGATGCGCCGAGGGGGATCCAACCGAACGACGCCGATTATCTTGCTGAGCGATGACCTGCGACCGAGCGCTATGTCCCAGGGATTTGCAGCCGGGGCAAGCTTTTTTCTCTACAAGCCCGTCGACAGAGAGCGGCTCTTGAAGCTCGTCAGGGCCACGCAGGGACGATTGGACCATGAGAAACGGCAAACGCGGCGCGTTCCGCTTCTTTCCAAGGTGCGGCTGCGATTTGGATTTGAGGTCGTAACTTTTTACTTCACAGCAGGGCCAGGTGGTAACAAAAAGCCCGACATATCCACGTCACGCGTCCCTCCGGCCTGAATTTGAGTTACGGCATGTTTTGACTGCGAGGGGTACCGATATCTACCCTGCGTCCTGGTTGGGAAGAACTCCTGCCTAATGTCGTGAAGTCTCCGCGGTTTTTCAGACGGGTGAACGGCGTTCTACGCAACGCCGATTTGCAAATCCTCCGCTCTTCGCTCATTATTATTGGTTTGTCCGGGCTGCGGATAACCATCTGCTGCCGGCCTTGTTGCTCGCAAACCTTTATCATCGAGGAGTTGCATGGAAAAGCCAGAGAAAATCGCGCCGCCGAAGGGGAAACTCGGGATACTCACACCCGGCATGGGCGCCGTCAGCACGACCTTCATGGCAGGAGTGGAATTAGTCCGCAGGGGCAAGTCGCAGCCGGTCGGCTCGGTGACTCAGCTCGGAACCATCCGACTAGGCAAGCGCACGGACGGGCGTTCGCCCCTGGTCAAAAAGTTTGTGCCGCTGGCAGAATTGAAGGATCTAACGTTCGGCGGCTGGGACATTTTCAGCGACAATGCGTACCAATCCGCGGCAAACGCGGGTGTGTTGAATCTGCAGGATCTCGCGAAGGTGAAGACATTCCTTTCTGGCATCAAGCCGATGAAGGCTGCTTTTGATCGTGACTACGTCAAGCTACTGGATGGACCGAACATCAAGAAGGGCAAAAATAAATACGAGTTGGCGCTGAAGATTAAGGAAGACATCGCGAATTATCGAAAGAGTTCGCGAGTTTCGCGCCTGGTCATGTGTTGGTGTGGTTCGACGGAAGTGTTTGTAAAGCCGGAAGAGGTGCATTCGACGCCCGAAAAGTTTGTGGAAGCCATGAAGTCGAATCATCCGGCCATTGCTCCCTCCATGCTGTATGCATGGGCTGCGATTACGAGCGGCGTGCCATTTGCCAATGGAGCGCCGAATCTGACGGTGGACATCCCGGCGATTCAAGAGCTTGCGCAGGAACACAGCGTGCCGATTTGCGGCAAGGACTTTAAGACGGGGCAGACGCTGATGAAGACAATTCTTGCGCCGGGGTTCAAGGCGCGCATGCTGGGACTTGACGGTTGGTTCTCGACGAACATTCTGGGCAACCGTGACGGCGAAGTTCTCGAGGATCCTGGATCATTCAAAACCAAGGAAGAGTCCAAGCTCAGCGTGCTGGAGTACATCCTCCAGCCGAAGCTCTACCCGATGCTGTACGGCAAGATGCATCACAAGGTGCGCATCAACTACTACCCGCCGCGCGGCGACAACAAAGAAGGCTGGGACAACATCGATATTTTCGGCTGGCTAGGGTATCCGATGCAGATCAAGGTTGATTTTCTGTGCCGGGACTCGATTCTGGCCGCGCCCCTTGTTCTGGATTTGGTTCTTTTCCTGGACCTCGCGCAACGCGCGGGAATGAAGGGCATTCAGGAGTGGCTGAGCTTTTACTTCAAGTCGCCGATGACCGCGCCGGGACTGTATCCCGAGCACGACCTCTTTATCCAGTCGATGAAGCTGAAAAACACGCTGCGATGGATGATGGGCGAGGACTTGATCACGCACCTCGGGCAGGAGTATTACGACTAGCGCGGTTTTGGGAGCTGCAAGGGGACAAATTGTCCTGCTCTCGATTCATTTTTTCGATGGCGCGAAATGATTTTTCGATTTGACGCTTGCAAGACTGCCGCGATACCCTACGGGCCGATGAATAGCGCCTGCACGCCCCGCAATTCTGCCCCATACCTTATTTCATCCTATTTTGAGGAGATTCATGTCGAACGAACTGCGTAATTTCCTTGCTCTTTCCTATGATGAGCTCGAAGAACTGAACCTGAAGGCGAAAGAGCAGCGCAAGAACCGCATTGCCGCGCACAAAGTCCAGGAAGAGCGGATCAAGTATCTGACGGACGAGAAACGGATCAAGGCCGTAACGGTGCTGTTCAGCGACCTCGAAGGCCGCTTGCACATGCTGGATTACGACAAAAAGTTTCTGATCAAGAGCTGGGACAACCTGACGTTTGACGGTTCTTCGATCCGCGGTTTTACGGCGCAGCGCGAGAGCGACTTACGCCTGGCGATGGATTGGGGCGCGTTTTATTGGGGACCGGCCGATGTTTTCGGGTCCGGCAAGGTGCTGGTGTTCGGCGAAGTGATTGACAAGGATGGTTCGCCCTACAGCGCGGACATTCGGGGTGTGCTAAAAGGGTACGCCGGGGCGTTGCACAAGAAGGAAGGCTACACGCTAAACGCGGCGAACGAGATCGAGGGCTTTCTGTTCAAGGGAGAGAATGCAGAGCGGCACTACCACGAAACGGGGAAATTTGAGTACGTCAATACTGGCGGGTACTACCATTCCCTTCCTGGCGATCCGTTGAGAACGTTTATTGACACGACCGCGGAAGTGCAGCGCGCCATGGGCTTTCAGAATGAGAAAGATCACCCCGAAGTCGCGCCGTCGCAATTCGAGATCAATTATGGCTACGGCGAGGTGGTGCAGGCCGCGGACCAGATTCAGCTTTACAAATTGATTTGCCGGCAAGTGGCGACGAACATGAACACGACCGCGTGCTTTTTGCCGAAGCCGGTTGTGGGCGTAAACGGCAACGGGATGCACACAAACGTTTCCATCAGCGAAGACGGCAAGAATCTTTTCTGGGACCCGAAGGGTGAAGAGAAACTCAGCAAAATGGGCTGGGGCTTTGTGGATCGCATTTTGACACATGGCAACGACAACTGTTTGTTGCTGAATGCCAGCGTAAACGCGTACCGGCGCCTGGACCCGCACTTTGAGGCGCCCAATCAAATCAAGGCGTCGCCAGTGGACCGCGGCTCGATGATTCGAATTCCCATCGGCAACGAAAAGAGCATGCGCGTCGAGGTGCGCTCGGTGGCGCCGGACGCGAATCCGTATCTGGTGATGTATTCCATTTTCAAGACGGGGCTCGATGGAGAGACCGCAAAGATTAAGAATTTGCGACAAGCGGAGCGCTATTTGCCGGACAATATTTACACAGCGCTGGAGGACTTCAAGAAATCGGAGTGGACCACGAAACTGCTCGGCGCGGATGTGAAGGGGCGCTACGCGGACTTGAAGCAGGCTTCGGCGGATCGCTGCTCGCGGCTTTTGGGCACGTTTGTGAAAGCGCCTGAAGTGCAGTATCACCACGAGGTTTACAATCAGTTCCTGTGGAATATGTTCTAAAGCGCCTCGCGGCTGGAATTGGTGCAGTTCGTCAACTTGGCATCTGAACCGCAAAATGGCTGACTGCATCACACTTGAACGCCCTGGCTTCGGCTACGGGCGTTTTTGTTTGGCAGATGCAATGGCGCCCCATTGCGTATGCATAGCCCTGCAGTCAACCCGGTGATAGATTATCCCAACCCGTAACTGCCCTCAGAACACCTACTCGGAGGAAATACCATGGCCACTCCTGGCTTTGCCTTTGCGAACCCGAAGCCCTCTCCCGATGATTACAACGAGTTCGACCCGCAAGACGTTGCCGCCGACTCCAGTGTCGCAGAACTCCCGGTCACAGAAGTCATTCCTGCGCCGTGGAAAACGCCGCCGGTAATGTCGCTAAGCGATGTGGTCGGGGCTAACGCTTCCCAGCAAATTCAGACTGCCGGG
>Ga0206978_1079_pt1 | contig 23029 bp, 23 predicted proteins | sample Alteio_BWMinCont_21_FD_153477 | JGI IMG/M metagenome (GOLD analysis project Ga0206978, IMG submission 153477) | Enriched cells from forest soil in Barre Woods Harvard Forest LTER site, Petersham, Massachusetts, United States -... | ecosystem: Environmental > Terrestrial > Soil > Temperate forest >...
AACAAGGCAGGCCCAGATATTTCATTTAGACGCAATCTTGCTTCCACCCTATCGAGAACCTCAGTAGCCCCCGTACCAATATTTGGAAAAGTCTGCCTCACCAATTCAACCCATTGGAGGATATTAGCAGCTGGCTGAGCCAGTTCGATTGCCAAGTCAAAACAACGACCAAGATTTTTAGTCGCTCTTCTCGTCAGCTCCCATTCGTCCGGCAAACCATTTGCTATCGTCGAACTGACAAAAATAATTACGGAAGGGTTCGTCAATTTATCTATCGCCTCCTCGTAAGATTCAATTATTGGCATCATTACTCTAGAGTCTGGCGGCAAACGCTCGGCATTTCCAACCAGCGCAGCGCTATATGCTCTTACAGGCCCCCATGATTTAGCTATGCTCTCCGCGCTTCCAGCCGCACCGGCGCGCATTTCCTGATCCATTCGTCTGGCCCCTCTTAAGCAAGCTTCACTTGCGCGCCTCAGTTTCCCCTCAACCATTCTTTCACACACTTCAAATAACCCTTCGTAAGTGGAGCTAGTTTCGAGTTGATGAGCCGTATCAATGCAGACATGCGAATGCTCTTCTGTTCGCGACAATTTTTCTAGGACGAGATTAAAAATTACACGCGCCCGCTTATTCAATTCAGGATTGTCGTATGGATCGCAGTGAGGATAAATATTTTTAAGAAGCTCAATAGCCGCCAGTTGAAAAATAAGGTTCTTTTCTTTGCCGAGATGTGCCGCCAGACGGAGAAGATGTTCGTGTAAATAGGCTTGAGGAGTGATCGGTAACGACTGGCCACCGAGAATGGCTCGTTTCATTTCAGCGTAATCAATGCCGCCCAAATTTGACATTCTTCCTCTCAAGTACTCAAAAGAAAGTTTTGTCTGCCACAGGTTATTTTTATGTCATTTACTGTAAGCACCGACAATAGCCATAATTCAAGCGGCCGCGATTTACCCCCACTCCGGCAATTGACGTCCCCTTATTACCCGCCTAATCTCCCCCTACCAAGATTCGGGAGCCCCCTCATGAAACGCCTTAAGACCGCACTGGAAGATCTTGACGAAGAAATATCGGTCTTGCAGGACAAGATCGGTCTCGACAATGGTAACCGCGCCGAAAATTCTAAAAAACAGGCTGAGCTGATGAAGCAGACCCGCACCCGCGAAGCCGGTGTGTTGGCTGTTGCGCAAAAAGTCGCCGCCCGGCTCGAAAAGACTATTCAGCACGTCGAACAAGTTCTGAGAGACTGAGGGAAACACTATGTCCAAAGTCGCCATCACACTTTACGGCCGCGAACATTTCGTCAATTGCGATCCCGGTGAAGAAGACCGCCTGCGCGAAGTGGTGAAATTGGTTGAAGCGCGCATGAAAAAAGTGGCCGAGCGTGCCGGCACCACGACTGTCACCGACACCAGGCTTTACGTTCTTACCTGCCTAAGCTTCGCCGATGAGCTTTATGAATTGCGCAACAACGTCGAAAAGAACGGCCGCATGGAAGAAGACATCATGGTGGCCGCCGTCGACCATCTGCGGCAACGCGTGGCCCATATCGCATCGCAGGTTGGACGCGCCTGAAGACGAGGCTGGAAGCTAGAGGCTAGAGGCTGGCAGAATCTATGGCTCAGGCTGCATTTGCAAATCTGCAAGTTTGGGAAAAGTCGGTAGACCTCGTTGCCCTAGTCTACAAAGTCACAAAAGCCTTTCCTAAAGAAGAAACCTATACGCTCACCAGCCAAATCAGGCGTGCAGCGATTTGTATACCTTCCAATATTTCCGAAGGTCGAGCTAAGCGTTCGACGAAAGACTTTATGCGTTTCGTTAACATGGCCTGTGGTTCAGCCGCTGAATTGGAAACACACGTAGTGATTGCCGAAAGGCTGCAATACATCACGAACCAACAAAAAGGTGATTTACTCAACGAAATCGGCTCTATAGCTCGAATGCGTAATAGGCTGCATGCCAGCCTGGAAGCTAAGTCTGCAAATAATCCCTAGCCTCCAGCCTCTAGCTTCCAGCCTCGCTTTTGTGGTACACTTTACCTGGAAGGCTTCTGCGCGGTACGACAGGCAGCATAATCCCCAGGGCCGATAATTAAAACTCCGGGAGCTGTCCCTGGCCTCGACCGTGGTCTTGGCCATATGGCGCCCACCTGCTTATGCAGGCCGTGGAGGATATCAGCCACCGTCCGATGTGGGGCCTTCCAATTTCTTCTCCTCCCATGAACAACCCGCCCTCCGATAAGCCGGCTTTGCGCCGGATCATGAAAGAGCGCCGTGCGGCCGAAACGGCAAAAAATCCCAGCGCAGGGGTTGCTTTGCGCGACCTGTTTCTCAAGACCATAACCTTGCCTGCCCACGCCGTTGTTGCGGGCTACATAACCTCCGATAACGAAATAGACCCTGCCCCTCTGATGGAGGCACTTCATCGGCAAGGGCATAAGCTCGCTTTGCCGGTTGGAGGCAGCAAGGATCAGCCGCTTCTGTTCCGTCACTTCACACCTGGCGATGCGCTGGTGCCTGGGCGCCATGGAATAGCTGAGCCGGCGGCGACGATCTCCACAATCGAACCAGATGTAGTGCTGGTGCCCCTGCTGGCTTTCGATAGCTATGGCAACCGGCTTGGCCGCGGCGGCGGTCATTACGATCGCGCACTGATATTGTTGCGGCAGCGCCGCAAAATTTTGGCGATCGGCCTCGCGCTTTCTGTGCAACAAATGCCGATAATTCCGACCGATTCTCTCGATGCGAGGCTTGACAAAATTGTCACGGAGACTGAGGCTATCGAAATCTTAAAAGATTCCTAACCATCGAAGTGCCATACGACGCCGGAGTCAAATACCGTAACGTCGCCTACCAACCACCAACAGACCCGGGAGAAAACGTCCATGCATAAGTCGATAAAATTACTCGGTTGCCTTGCCCTCCTGGCAGCCCCCGTGATGGCTCAGCCAGCCCATGCCGAGACATCCGTTCCCCAAGGCGGCGACTGGCGCGCCCAGCACGCCGACATGGAAGGCGTACGCGGCGATCGTGAAGAACTTCAGGGCGAACGCGATCGGCTCAAAGAGCAATGCATGGATGTAAAGGGACAAGACCGCTCCGCTTGCGAAGAAAAAATGACCAACCTGCGTCAGCGCGAATTAGCTCTGCACGACAGAATGCAAGGCGTTCATGAAAAGAGAGAAGCCATGCACGAAGAAGGTCACGAGAAAAAGTGGAAGGAGCACAAAGCTAGCTGGAATAAAGGCAAAGCGCCTCAGCACAGCAAGTCGGCAACCGCCAAGCCAACAACACCGGCGCATAAGAAGAAAAAGGCTCCGCCTGCCGGCAGCGACGCTCCAGCCGCAGAGTAACTAAGTTTTCGGAACAAGCCGGCGTTCGGGGAGAATCTCTCTCCGAGCGCCGGTTACCGAAGATGACTTTAAGAAATGATCAACCAAAGGCCGCCATTTCGGCGGCCTTTTCTTTCGCCTTTAAGGCCATACGCGCAGCTTAAAAACCAAAATTTTAATTAAAATCTCTTTAAGGATTAGGGGCGTTAAATAGGCTGAAATATTGGCCTTAAACATGGTCGGCTGGCTTTATGCCAATCGATTGATTCTTAAAAGAAATTGAGAGGATTGATTTGAAAAGCCCTCTCGGAAACCGAGAATTTATGAAGGATCGGAAAGACATATTTCCAATCCTTACCGCTGCGCAAGGCAAAAGCGGCGAAAATCTCCGTATTAACGGATACTTGAGCACAACTGCGATAAAACCGAAGCGGAGGACCCGCTAATGCCATTGTTCGGTACTAAATCCAGTAAAAAGCCTTTGCCCCGTGGGAAACAAAATGCCCCGGCCGAAAAACCGTTTGTTTCGGTCGGTTCACTGTTCAACCCCAATATCGGCGCCAGCCTGCGGCCCATGGGCCAAACCGGCAAAATGCTGGTCATGCTCATCGCCTCGATTTTCGCGGCCCACGGCCTGTTTCCCCGCAATCACCCAGCCCTGCTCGGGGTCAACGGCGCCAGGCTGACGCTGGCGGAAGTGATCAGCACGGGCTGGCGCAATGTCAGCTTCACCAAAGAAAGACTGCCGCAAGCGCTTATCTTCTGCGCGGTTATCATTTCGCTGGGATGTTCGGTGATCGCGATTTTTGCGTTTCTTTTGGCCATGGTCAGCGGATCGGCTCACGCGCAAACATTACCCACCGGCCCCAGTATGTTCGTGGCGCCCAGTCCCGATACCGATCTCGCCCTCGGTTGGATGAATTGGCTATTTCTTGCCAAGCCGATGGCAACCGATTATCTCAATGCATTACCATCCTCCACGACCACGGCCGTTGGTGGCTGCGCTGCGGGCGTTCAATGTATGCCCATGGGCGCCGGCGACAGTATGGCGCTTTCCACCATAATCCAAAAAGCTTTTACGTCAGTGCTGGGTTTTTATAGCGATGCGATACTTGTCATCGCGGCGGTTGTTCTTTTTTATCACCTGACCTCGATGATCGTGGAAACAGCTCATCACGGCGTAGCGATGGGCCGCCGTGCGAACCAAGTTTGGGCGCCGATCCGCCTCGTTGTCGCCATTGGCCTTCTGGTCCCCATCGGCGCGGCCGGTCTCAATTCAGGTCAGTATATTCTTCTGCAAATCGCCGCCTGGGGATCGGGTCTTGCCAGCAACGCATGGGCTTATTTTCTCTACAATCTTAAGGAAGATACATCCGGATATGTTCCACCCAGTGCTCCCTACGACCGCGCCACAGTCCAAAATATATATGCGGCGGCGGCTTGCCACATGGCTTGGAATACAATCGTCGGGTCAGGCACGGTCCCAACGACCGCCCTAATCCCCGATGACGGTTTTCCAGAACCCAATCCCGACGGTTCGATAAAATGGTCATATACCCCTGTCGGCGATCCCGGCAGCGTGGATCCAACATGGGAAGATTTGTGCGGGTTTTATGTGCAGCCAGCACCGGCGGGTAGCGCCGGATTTACTACCATCGGGAGCGATACCACCATTGCAGGCAATGTTCAAACAGCGGTGGAGAAAGCGTTTACTGACATGGCGGCAACCGCTGTCACTAATGGTGTACAAGACGTTCAATGTTTTATGCCTTCAAGTTATTTTCCAACCGGTACAACCAACGCTAATTGCCCGAAAGGGGATGTGGGTTGGGCGCCGCCGAACCAAGATCTTGAGCCGATGATTTCTTCGTATGAATCCAATTTGCAAACCGACCTTAGTACCGCAGCCGCAGGGCTCAGTGGCAGCATGGACGCCGCCATTGCAATGTCGACGGACTGCGGTTGGGCTTGCGCCGGGGCCTATTGGAATACGTTTGCACGCTTGCAAGGTGAGCTTACATCTTTGCCGCATGATATGTTGCCGAAAACCGCGCCGCCGCAAATATTCCGTCTAATACGAGAAAACAAAATTAAAAGGGACACGACTGAAGCCGAAGTCGCCAAAATCATGATGAAGTTTCAGCAGTGGGTGGACAGGGGATACAATTCAGCAATATCAGGCGTCATGGTTCCGGCAATGACCGGCGCAACGGATCAGCAGTCGGCACTGCTGACTGCGGAAGCCGGCATCATGCAAAACGGCGCACAGGACAAGCCGCATTACATGGATTACATCTTTGAAGGAGTCGATTTTATCGCGTCCATGGACGGTGTGTGGAATGCCAATCCGAAAACCTGTTCGACCGCCTCATGCTTCACGCTCGGCGTGCAGTTCACATCCTATAATCCTTTGGCCGAAATCGCTGCCTTCGGCCACTCCAACCTGAACGCAGCCTACGACATTTTTGACGAATATATCATCCTCTCTGCCGCCACAAGCGGACTAAAAGATGCGTCGGCGGCCGCAGGAATTATCGGCGGTTTAAGAGTCATCGGCCCCCTGGCCAAAGCTTTTCAGTCGGTCAGCACGGGGGCATCCGGCGTTACCGAAGCCATCGGCAGCGTCATTGGAACAATTGTGGTGGTGTTTTTTACGGCAGGATTCTTGCTCGCTTACTTCCTGCCATTAATTCCCTTCTACCGGTTCCTATTCGGTATCTTGAGCTGGTTTTTGTCGCTGCTCGAGGGAGTGGTTTCTATACCCCTGGTCGCACTCGCGCATCTGACGCCGGAGGGCGAAGGCTTTATGGGCGATAAGGCTAAGGGCGCTTATTATTATACTTTCGATATTTTCCTCCGGCCAATTCTTATGGTGTTTGGGCTTATCGCTGGCTTCCTTATCTTCGATCTTGCCGCCAGCATCATGAACTTGCTCTACACAACGGCCGTGGCGGGCGCAGGCGGCATCAGCAACGGCCACTTCACACTGGCCCGGCTTACCTACAGCATCATCTATGTCGTTATTCTTTACATCAGCTGCAACAAATGCTTCCAGTTGATCGACTGGCTGCCGGAACATGCGATCAAATGGATGGGCGGATCGCCGCTGCAGCACGCGCCGATGGGCGATCCGATGGACGTGGGTGGCTATATGGGCCTGGCCAGCGGCTATGTGGAGCAGCAAATTGTGGGCGGCGCCGGTAAAGTGATGAGCAGCCCGATGGGCGCGGCAGCGCTGGGCGGCTTAATGGAAGCCGACAAGAGTGGCAAACCGCAAGCAATACTGCAGGGCGCCCTTCAAAATATGCATAAACAAACCGGCGCACCCGTAGAAGGTTACGCCGAGAGATTAGTGGATGAATTTAAGAATAAATTTCATAACCCAGATGGACCCCCTCTACACCCAGCCCGTCCAGGCGGAGATCCCTCTGATCCAGGAGGAAGCCCCTCCGGTCCAGGCGTAGGTCGCTCACCTATTACTATTCCAACGCCGCATCGTGGTGACCCAGGTCACGACTAGTCTAGGTCTAGGTCTCGATCTTTCCCCATAGGATATGATCCTGCCACGCGCCGTCTATGCGCAGATATGATTTGGCGTAGCCCTCCTCGGCGAAGCCGAGACGCTGCAAAAGATGTTTGCTTGGCTCGTTATTCGGCAAACAACTTGCTTCCACGCGATGCAATGTGAGATCGCGGAAAGAAAAATTGCAGACAAGCTCGGCCGCTTCCGTCATCAGGCCTTGCCCTGTAAAAGGCTGACCGATCCAATAGCCGAGCGTAGCCTTCTGGGCGATGCCGCGCCGCACATCGTTGAGGCCGATGCCACCGATTAAATTCCCTTCCCCCGACGAGGAAGCGGAAGGATTGTTATTTCGCAGAAAAATCATAAACGCATAGCCAATTCCTTGCCGCCATTCGCGTATTTGCCGGCGCAATAAACCATCGAAGAATACGCGCGATAGGCCCTCAGGCGGCCAGGCAGGCTCCCACGGCTTGAGGAAATCGTGGCTCAGCCGGCGCAAGGCACGCCAGCTCGACCAATCCGATGGCAGCGGCAGCCGCAACACCACGCGCGGGCCAATAAGGCGCACATCCATAGCCGGCCGCGGATCGCGGGGTTTGGGGGCGAGGAAGGAGGAAAGGATTTGCATGGGCATTTTTATGGTTAGGCCTTTATTAAAGCGACTACCCCAAAAAGGCAAAAGCCGCCGGAAAGAGAAACGCTTCGTCACAATCTTTTGAAATCATGCCGGAAAAAGCAACATGGTTACTTCTTTGTAAACACCAGTAAAGCCTGCACAAAGGCGATGAAAGTATTTCGATTTTGTGATAACATATAAGTAGATCGACGAGGATTTTTATTTAAGGAGCAGCATATGGCCTCAACCGAAGATAAATTAAAGGAACTGCGCAAAGAACGATTGGCGCGATTGAAGACACATCCTGCCGAAGCTACTGTAATCAATGCCGAAGTTCAGGATATCGATCTCCAGTTAGCCCAGATCGATGCGGCAAAACAGAGAGCCAGCAACTCAGTCGAAAGCAGGGGCAGCAAGGAACTTGAACAACATCTTCAGAGAACTTCACAGGCGGCTCAAAAGCAAGCGCAACGTCACGATGCTCTCAAAAATCATGCGGGCAGTGGGATGGCTCAATATCCCGGCCCCCTTACGATATTGACAGGAATGTTTGTTCTTGTTGGCAATGAGTTAAATCATTGGGTTCGCGTTGCCGGCATAAAAGGAGAAGAATTGGGCGGTAAGTTGAATCATCGCATTAAATACAGAGGCATGTATCCTAGCCGCAGACAGCGCGGCGGACCGCAAAGAAGATGGTACAATCGGCAAGCCAAAAATAGTAAAAAGTTTAATTCTGATTTCAGTTTTGGATAAATTTCATAATTTGGGTTCTAATTTTTATCTCAGCCGCCCCGCGATCTTCCGGTAATCCTCCAAATTCTTAAGCGGCCCGAGCGCGGTGAGAATTGGCCGGGCGCGGAACAGGCGCTTTGCGATTTCCTTCACATCCGCACGCGTCACCGCCATCAGGCGTTCCAAAATATGTTCGATCGCTATCGGCTTGCCGAAAGCGAGGATTTGATGGCCGAGCGTATTGGCGCGGCGCATGACGTCTTCCTGCCCCATCAGCATCTCCGCACGCGCTTGGGCTTTGGCAAGCCTTAATTCCGCTGGCGTAATGCGGCGCTGGACATCGAGCAGCTCGTTACATATCACCGGCACCAGTTCCTTCACCCGGGCAGGATCGGTCGCGGCGTAAATTTCGAAAATGCCGGCATCGGCAAAAGCGATATGGCTGGCCTGCACCGTGTAAACCAGCCCGCGCTTTTCACGCACTTTCTGAAACAACCGCGAAGACGACGTGCCGCCGAGAATGATGCTGAGGATCTGCGCCGGGTAAACCGCCGATGCATTAAAGCTCGGCGCCGGAAAGCCGAGGATGAGGTGCAGTTGTTCGATATCTTCGGTCTTGCGCAGATTGCCGCTTTTCACATACGCCTTATCGGCTTTGGAGGCACGTCCACGCGGCAGCTTACCGAAACGCTCGGCCGCCATGGCGACCAGGTCTTTGTGCCGGATGCGCCCTGCCCCTACGATCACCATATTGCCGGCGTGGTAATGCCGCTTCACATAATCGACGATCGCACTGCGCGGCAATTTGGCGATGACTTTGGTTTCACCGAGGATCGGACGGCCGATGCGCTGTTTTGGAAAAGCGAGCTCATGCATCAACTCGAACACATAATCTTCCGGCATATCGCGGTCGCTGCCGATTTCCTGAAGTATAACTTGGCGCTCACGCTTCAATTCCTTGTTCGAAAACAGCGAATGCAGCAGCATGTCGGCAACGATATCGCAGGCAAGCTCGGCATCCTCCGGCATCACCCGCGCGTAGTAGGCGGTTTCCTCGCGCGTGGTGTGCGCGTTCATGGTGCCGCCGACGCGCTCGATATCGGCTGACAGCGCGTAAGCCGAACGCTCGCGCGTGCCTTTGAACATCATATGCTCGACAACATGCGCGACACCATTGGCGCCCCACGGCTCGTGCCGCGTGCCAACCCCGACCCACGCACCGATGACAGCGCTTTCCGCCTCCCGCATGTGATCGGTCGCAACGCGCAGGCCATTGGGGAGGGTGGAGATTTCGATGGGCATTTATGCTGCCTTGCTGGATATAAATTGTGTAACAGCGTCTATTCGCGGCGGCAATACGGTTGTACGTTCTGGCTTCTGCAGCAGTGCCGCAATGGACGCCGGCAATTCCGGCTTAATGCCAATAGCCCGCTCAATCGTCTCTGGAAATTTGGCGGGGTGCGCAGTTGCCAGCATCACCACCGGCTCAGGCAATTCCTTCGCAAGTTGGCGCGAAGCTGCCACCGCGACCGCCGAATGCGGATCGAGGATGTAGTTGCTTTCTTTATACATGTCACGAATGGTTTGCAGGGTGAGGTCGTCATCGGTGCGGGCGGCGGTGAATAGTTGCCGTGCCTGGGCAAGCTGTACTTTAGACACCGAAAACTCGCCCTTGTTTTTCATGAGATCACGCAGGCGCGCGGCATCGTTGCCGCAAAGATCGAACAACAATCGCTCAAAATTGCTGCTGATCTGAATATCCATGCTGGGGCTGAGGCTGGACTGCACCGGTGCTGGCTGCATCGCGCCTGAGTTAAAAAAGCGCGTGAGGATATCGTTGCGATTGCTGGCGACCGCCAATTTGGAAATCGGCACGCCACATTTATGCGCCACATAACCGGCATAAACATTGCCGAAATTACCGGTGGGCACCACGAAGCTGATCGGGCGTGGCGAAAAATGTGCTGCAACGGCGATGTAATATACGGTTTGCGCGAGAATGCGCAGTATGTTGATCGAATTGACGGCAGCGAAATTATATTTGGCGCGCAACGCCACATCGGCGAACAGCGCCTTCACGATGGCCTGACAATCGTCAAATGTGCCTTCAATGCCGATGGCATGAACATTGGGAGCATCGACGCAGGTCATTTGCTTACGCTGAATATCACTGGGGCCATTCTGCGGGTAGAGAACGAAAACATCGATGTTTTTACGATTGGCCAGCGCGGCAATAGCGGCTGAGCCTGTATCGCCCGACGTCGCACCGATCACCGTCATGCGCTCGTTCTTTTGCGCCAGAAAATATTCGAAGATATGGCCGAGCAGTTGGAGAGCTATGTCTTTGAATGCCAGCGTCGGCCCATGGAACAGCTCCAGCACCCAATGGCGGTCATCAAGCTGCTTAAGCGGCGCCACCGCCGGATCGGCAAACACGGCGTATGATTTTTTGAGCAAATCCTTCAGCACGTCACCGGGAATATGCGGCTCGACAAATGGGCTCAGAACCGCATGCGCGATGTCGACGTAGGATTTGCCTTGCAGCGCCTTAACATCGAATTGCGGCCAGGTTTGCGGCACGTACAGCCCGCCATCCGGCGCCAGGCCCGCTAGGGTCGCGCCACGAAAATCAAGCGCCGGCGCCTGTCCGCGCGTGCTGATGAAGGAAATGCTCATGCCGGCTTATCTTCAACCGGTTTTTCTGTTTCTTCAACCTTCTTCGGCCGATCCAGCCGCCAGTTGGAGACGAAATAGATAAACGGCAAAATCAGGGCCAGCCAGAACCATGTAATGGCGTATTGCAAATGATGATTGGGGATATCGAGACGCGTTTGCCCACCGATGGGCCACGCGCCATCATGCGGCGCATCGTCGGCTTCCAGCATATAGGGCGTGAATTCTTTAACGCCGGCCGAAGACGCCATGCTTTTTAGGTCGATCCAGTACCAATCATTTTTGCCGGGATTGTTATCGGGCCGCATCGACGGTTTTGTATCCGGCGGCAGGCGTAAAACGCCGGTGACGGTGACAGGCTTTTGGGGGCGATATATATCGCGGTCGCCAACACCAGTGGCTCGATCCCAATCACTGCCGCCTTTTTCATCTTTTTCCGCATAAGGCATCCAGCCGCGATTGACCAGCAGCGCGCGGCCGTCCTCGAGCAGCAACGGCGTCAACAGGTCGTAGCCACCCTTGCCGTCGATCGATATTGCGTTGAGATAAAGCTCATGCGCATTGTCGAACGTCCCTGTGGCACGGCCGGGACGATAATCGAACTTAGGAATGCTTTCGTCGGCAATGGTGGAAAGGCCGACATCGATTTCCGGTTCCTGCATCCGCGACTTGATTTCGGCGATGAGATCTTCTTTCCAGTGCAGGCGCTCGACTTGCCAGATGCCAAGGCCAATCAAAAGCGTCAGCATGACGCCCGCAATAATCGTGGGGATCAGGCGGAACGTGAAAGTCCCCGAGGCTATATGTAGGTTTTTTGGTCCCATCAGATCGTCATACTAACGAAAAGCAATGTCATAGAAAATGACTTTACTTAGAGAGTAAGGAAAATCTATATTTGGGCCTATAGGCAGATTTAATTACATACTCGGAGTAATGACTTTGAATGTCGTATTAACAACAAGTTTGGCTATACAAAAACCATATATTGAGTTTGCCTCGATACATTGGAATGCTATCTTCATGGGTTATTTTTCGGGTAATGACGCCGCGGATAAGAAAGCTGGCAAAATACTCGAAACAATGCACCAGACCGGCCGCCCTTTTATCGCCTGCAGAGGCATGAACAGAACACCAGACATCGTTAAGCTCGAGGAACTTGGTCTTTTAAGGATGGTCTGTATTCAAGAAAAGTCGGGTAAACAGTATTATTGTTTTACTGAAAAATCGTTTTTCAAGATGAGTGGCATAATCCAACGGCGACGTGGAGACTTTCCCATGACGCCTGAAGCTTTTGCAGTAGGAGTAATCGCAAGAAGAGAGCTGATAGACCCTGTTTAACGCGACCCATACCAATAAACAGATATAAACAAAAACAGCCACACCACGTCGACGAAGTGCCAATACCACGCCGCGGCTTCCAATCCGAAATGGCTGTCCTTGGTGAAATCGCCACGCTTCGCGCGCCACAAGCATACGGCGAGGAAAATCGTGCCGATAATGACGTGCAGACCGTGAAAGCCGGTCGCCATGAAGAAGGTCGAACCGAAAATGCCGCTTTTGAGGCCGAATTCCGCATGCGCGTATTCGTAAGCCTGGCAAACGCTGAACGAGAGGCCCAGCGCTACGGTACAGGCCAAGCCCTGCACTAATCCCTTTTTATCACCATGTACGATGGCATGATGCGCCCAGGTGACCGTCGTGCCCGACAGCAAGAGGATCAGCGTCATCATAAACGGCATGTCGAACGGATCGACCGTCTCGGCAATATTGTTGGGCGGCCAAACGCCGCCGAAAATTGCCGGGGGATAAAGCGCTGCGCTGTAATAAGCCCAGAAGAACGCGGAGAAGAACATCACTTCGGAAGCGATGAACAGCGCCATGCCATAACGCAAACCGATTTTGACGATCGGCGAATGAAGTTTTTCGAAGGTGGCTTCGCGGATTACATCGCGCCACCACACCGCCATGACGGCCAGTACGCCGGCGAAGCCGACCAAAGGCCAGCCCCAACCGAGATCGATCGAACCGATTTTATCCTTATGCATAAAAAGAATCATGCCGCCCATCATGATCCCGGCAGCCAGCGCACCGATCAGTGGCCAAACCGAGGGCTTCACCAAATGGTAAGGCTGCGGAATGCCGCTATCTTCGTAACGGATGGTATCGTGATCGGTGCTCATAGAGGCCTCATTGGGAATGGTCAGCTTTATCGGACGAACTCGTGTGCATTTAGTTAATGGCTTTCACCTGATCTTTTGCCAGATAAAACGTGTAAGACAAGGTTATATCCGCAACATCGTCAGCGTTTTTGTCTTTGGCCATTTCTGGGTCGACAAAGAATTTTACTGGAAGCTCAATAGCTTGCCCTGCTTTTAGCGCCTGATCCTTGAAGCAAAAACATTCCAGCTTATCGAAATAAAGCCCCGCTTTGTCGGGCTGAACATTATGCACGGCCGTGCCGACCACTGTGTGATCGCTTTTATTACGCGCATAGAATTTGACGGTTTTTACTTCCCCCAGCTTTACGCGCACACTTTTGACCTCAGGCCTGAATTCCCACGGCAAAGCGGAATCGACAGTGCTGCTGAAAGCAACCGTAACCGTACGGTCTTTGGTTTGTACGGGCGCGGCGCTGGCATTCTGCGTGGTGCCGTTCAGGCCGCTGGCGCTGCAGAACATTTTATAAATCGGCTCCGCCTGCGAGACGATGCCGATCATCACGCCGATGATGGCGGCGAGTGCGAAGAGTGTGACGGTGTTTTTGCGCGAATTTTTCATGAGCTAGTTTTCACAACTGCTGTGCGGCACTTGAATATAGTCATCGCCATCATGTTTAAGATAGAACACATCTTGTGTACCGATCAGGCTTTGTGGCATTTCTGTTTTTATAGCCTCACAATTGAGAGGATTGTCCGACCTTATAGGAACGTTGATGGTAACATCGCCATTGGGCGCCCCTTTTATTAGACGTACGACTTCGACGACCTCTTGACACTCGGCCGAATTGCGACCGAACAGATCGGCATTGCAGAAACAAGACGCACTGGCGATCTTCCCTTCTAAGACAATTTCCGATGAGTCTTCCATTTGAGCCGGAGTGAAAGGCGGGATCCCCGGAGGACAAATCGGCGCAGCCCATGAGACGGAACAAGCCATTCCATCAATAACCGCAGCAAGGGCAAAAAAAGTGAAGATTTTTTTGGACGGCATCTTCACGGCCCATACCCGGCTTTAATCTTCACAATCGTGATCGCATAGACCAGCGCCACAAAAAACCCCAGCGCACCGAACAGCGCCCAATTGCGTGCCCGGCGGCGGCACAGGCGTTCTTTACTCATAGCTGGCTTGGATTTCACAACAATATTCCCAAAAATGGCTGCGCCATATGTGCGGCCAGCAATAAGCTCAGCAACAGGAATAGATAAAGAATGGAATAGCCGAACATTTGTTTTGCCGCCTTATGCGTTTTGTCGCGCAGCACGCGACTGGCGCAGACGATAAAGAAACCGCTCAGCAGCGCGGCCCCCGCCAGATAAACCTTGCCGCCAATACCTGCCCAATAAGGCGCTAGGCTCAAGGGAAACAAGATCAGCGTATAAATCAGCATCTCGATTTTCGTGCGGCGTTCACCCTTGACCACCGGCATCATCGGCACCCCTGCCCGGCGGTAATCGTCATTGCGATAAAGCGCCAGCGCCCAGAAATGCGGTGGCGTCCAGAAGAAGATAATCAGGAACAGGATAACCGCCGGTAATGCGACATGCCCCGTTGCGGCGGCCCAGGCGATGACCGGCGGAAAGGCCCCCGCCGCGCCGCCAATGACAATATTCTGCGGCGTGCGGCGTTTCAGCCAGACCGTATAAACGAAAATGTAAAACGCGGCTGCCGCGGCCAGCAGCGCGGCCGCCAGCGCATTCACCGCCAGCCACATCAGCATCACGGCCGCAAAAATCAAAGCGCCGCCGAAATCCCGCGCGGTTTCGGGTTCGATGCGCCCTTGCGGCAAAGGCCGCGCGCGGGTGCGGTTCATAACGGCATCGATATCGCGGTCGTACCACATATTGACCGCGCCACAGCCGCCGGCGCTAAGGGCGATGCAAAGGATCGTCACAAACGCCAGCAACGGATGCATATGCCCAGGTGCCACCACAAGGCCGACCAACCCGCTAAACACAACCAGCGACATCACGCGCGGCTTGAGAAGCTCAATGTAATCCCGAACGCCAGGCCCAGCAGCAACAAGCGCAGGTGCGGCAGAGGAGGACGAGACGCCCGTGCTCATTGGGCTTCCTCCTGCGCTTGAGTTTCGTTCTGCGCTTCGCCGGCGCGCTCGATCAGGACGTTGGCCGTATTGATTACGGCTTGCGGTTTACGGCTGTCGTTGGCCTGAGTCAGAACACCCCTAAGCTGGGCAGTATCTTCAAAAGAAAGAAGGATTGGATTTTCGCGGCCATTAAAAAATCCAGTATTACCGTTGCCATCAAAATGAATCGCGTAACGCGAGATGAGCGCAAAAAAACCGCCGGCATTGTCGGCGAAAAAGAAAGCGGGCTCCTGACTAAAGCTTCTCATGAGCGTCGACTTATGTCCGCAGGTGTGGCTGGCAAGGATAGGATGCGGTGCAGTCGATTCATCATCGGCGGCATTTATGGTCTCCGGCTGATCGAGCTTAAAATACAACGCGCGCTGTATGACGGACGCGTCCGGGCGCTGAATGGTTATGAAAGCGGCGTAGGGGTGAAAGCACACACCCTTTGTATCGACAAAGTTGAAGACCTTTGTTCCGTCCGAGAGCGTAATCATCGGCAAATGTTCCAGTTTCGAATAGCCATCCTGCGCAAATGTTTTGTCTTGCTCGATCGCCGCTTGCCGGGACGTAAGATCTTCCGGCAGCATCCAGCCGGTTTCCGTATCGTAATAGTTGATCCGCACGGCGCCATCGTCGAAGCTGTCGGTCTCGAAGACCATATGCCCATCGGGCGCAACAAAACTATTATCGAGCACCACGCGATCTCCCGGCGCTGGGATTTCATAGCCATTGCCGGCGCCAGCAAAGTCAGGCGGTGTGGCGGCCCCTGCGGGCATGGAAATTAGAAGACAGATGGCAAATGCCGAAAGTATGCGGGCGCTTTTATATGGTCTGTCCGCGGGCATCGGCTACCGTCATTCATCCACCACTTCCGGCAACGTTCCATAGGTATGGAACGGCGGTGGCGAGGATTGGCTCCATTCAAGCGTGGTGGCGCCTTCGCCCCAGTAATTGGCGCCGACCTTGCGGCCCCAACCGATCGTGTAGATCGCAATGCAGATGAACCACAAGGTTGCGCCAAACGAGACCAGCGCACCAACCGAGGCGATGTAGTTCCAGCCAGCGAAGGCCTCCGGGTAATCAGGAATACGGCGCGGCATGCCTTGCAAACCTAGGAAATGCATCGGGAAGAAGGTGAGATTGACGCCGATGAAAGTCAGCCAGAAATGCAGCTTGCCGGCCCATTCGGGATAGGTGCGGCCGCTCATTTTGCCGATCCAGTAATAAAAGCCTGCGAAGATGCCGAACACGGCGCCCAGCGACAGCACGTAATGGAAATGCGCCACGACGTAATAGGTATCGTGCACGGGGATATCGACCGCCGCGTTCGACAACACGACGCCGGTTACGCCGCCGACGGTGAAAAGGAAAATAAAGCCGATCGCCCACAGCATCGGTGTTTTAAAATCGAGACTGCCGCCCCACATCGTCGCGATCCACGAGAATATTTTGACGCCGGTCGGCACCGCAATAATCAGCGTCGCCAATTCGAAATAAGCGCGCGTGTCCACATCGAGCCCGACCGTGAACATATGGTGAGCCCAAACGATAAAGCCGATAAACCCGATCGCAACCATTGCGTAGGCCATGCCAAGATAGCCAAAGATCGGCTTACGGCTGAAGGTCGAGACGACTTGGCTGACAATGCCGAAGGCTGGCAAAATCATGATGTAAACTTCGGGATGACCGAAGAACCAGAACAGATGCTGGAACAATAACGGATCGCCGCCGCCCGCCGGATCGAAGAAGCTGGTGCCGAAATTGCGATCGGTCAGCAGCATCGTGATCGCGCCGCCCAAAACCGGCAGGGAGAGCAAAAGCAGGAATGCGGTGATCAACATCGCCCAGATAAACAGCGGCATCTTGTGCAGCGTCATGCCCGGCGCACGCATATTGAAGATGGTGGTGATGAAATTAAGTGCGCCCAGGATCGACGACGCGCCGGCCAAATGCAGCGCGAAAATCGCCATATCGACCGAAGCGCCGGGATGTCCGATAGCGGATGAGAGCGGCGGATAAATCGTCCAGCCGGTGCCCGCGCCAGGCCCAACAAAAGCGGAACCAAGCAAAAGTGCGAAAGACGGGATCAGCAGCCAGAAGCTGATGTTGTTGAGGCGCGGAAAAGCCATATCGGGCGAGCCGATCATCAACGGAATAAACCAGTTGCCGAAGCCGCCGATCAAAGCCGGCATCACGGTGAAAAACACCATGATCAGCCCGTGGGCGGTGATGAGAACATTCCATTCCTGCCCGCCATGGATCAGCTGCGAACCAGGATGCATCAGATTAAGACGCATCAGCACGGACATCGCGCCGCCGATGAGGCCGGCCACGCACGCAAACAGCAGATAAAGCGTGCCGATATCTTTGTGATTGGTCGAGCAGAACCAACGCACAAAAAAGCCCGGCTTGTGATCGTGAGCATGGTCGTGGCCAGGCGCGGCGGTTTCATAATGAGTGGTGGTCATTGTTTATTCCCTATATCAGCAGATGCAAAATTAGGAACGGTCGTTGTCCGTGCGGACGATTTTTTCGGTTGTTTCGACTGTACCCATTCGGCGAATTGTTCCTTTGATACACCCTCGATCACAATCGGCATATAGCCATGCCCCTGCCCGCAGATCATCGAGCATTGGCCGTAATAGATGCCTTCTTTAGTGATTTTAAACCACAGCTCGGAATTGCGGCCCGGCACCGCCATGCGGTTGACGCCGAGCGAAGGCATGAACCAGGAATGCTCCACATCGCCGCCGGTGACATCCACGCGAACAACCTCGCCGACCGGCAATACTAAGCGGTTATCGACTTCTAACAGACGCATCGGGCGATTTTTGATGATCCAGTTTTGGGATGCCTCATCGACCAGCTTGTTTGCCTGATCCCAGGTGACATCGGAAGAATCCCAAATCGCGTGGCTGTCAAAACTGATGCCGCCCTGATCGGGGTATTCGTAAGACCAATACCATTGATGCCCGGTAACCTTCAGCGTGAGATCCGGCGGCGGGATACGATCGGTGTAATAAAGAAGGGGAAACGATATGCAGCCGAGCGCGATCAAAATAAAACACGGCACCAGCGTCCAGACAACTTCAAGTTTAGTGTTGTGAGCCGTCCGGCTCGCATGCGGGTTGACCCAGCGGTTGTAGCGCACGACCACCCAGATCAGCAGCCCGAGCACGAACAGCGAGATGATCGTGATGACCACCAGAAGAAGGTTATGATAATCATTGATATGCGCTTGCACCGGCGAGGCCGGGTCTTGCATACCGAGACCCCAGGCTTCAGGGATGCCGTTGGCGAGCGCGGCAGGCGCACCGGCCAAAAATTCCGCAACTCCGGCAACAACGGCAGCGGCAAGATTCATAATGCCTGTCATACGGCGGCGATCGGACACGGGGAGCTCCGGATTTGATAAAAACTACAGATGCGCCACGGCCCGACAAGGACCGAGAAACTCGCAACAGTATTACGGGCGGTTTATAGCCGTTTCGGCCTGTCAGGCAAAGATTTACTTAAATTGTTGGATAAATTAAGACGTTTTTTAACATGAGCGTAACCTGGAGGCCCTATGAACACGAGACAAAACAAGGTTTTTGGGTGCGCTGGGTAATTGCATAGGCCATAAAATCAGACTTATCCAACAATTAGCAAACTCTAAATTATATCCTGCGACAATCGTCAAAGTTTTTTATAAGAATGTAGGGAACTTCATGAATACATGGAAGATTAAGCTGGCGGGAGCGCTCCTTTGCAGCGTTGCCATAGGGTTGATATTTTCGACGCCTGTTCATGCGGCCGGTACACAGGGCGGCCTAGACTCAGACAGCGACACGTTACCGATTTCTGTTAATGGGCAACCAGCGTTCACGCTCACGGCAAGCGATCCGGGAGCGCCGGTGCCATCAGTAGCAGGGGTTGCCGTTTTGATGCCCATCACAATAGGTGGCACAACCGTAGCAGAAGACGGAACCATGACGATTGGAAGCAACCTGGCCACGCCGCCTACGTATGCTCTGAATGTGAGCGGCAGCATCTTGGCCGCAGGCGTTACAACGACCGGCGCTGGCGGGGTTGCAACGACAACAGGCGGGGATATAACTGCTTATGGAAATATCACCGCTACCAATGGATATGTGCAGCCAGCTGGCTATGCGGACTCTGCACAACCATCTTGCGGCCCGCCCAATCAAGGCGCATTGATCTACAGCACCTCACAAAATGCGACTCTGTTCTGCAACGGCAGCACTCGACGGTGGGAGGCAGTCCCCGGCACGGTGCCCTCGGGATCGATGTGCGGTTTCTATGCGTCTCCTAACGGCGGAGTGGGTACCGGCATGCCTTGCAAAGGCTATCCGTTGGGCAGCTGCCCAGTTGGATACTCCTATGTTACGGTAGATATGGGCCGCTATATTAACTTTTTTGGCGGCACAAACACTGTCGAATTCTCGACCTGCATGGCAAACTAATATTTGTCAACAGGCGAACTCTTGCGTCTTACCCCTAGTCTCGGCGACGGCCAAGGTTTTGCATTGGCAGATGCAACCAACATTCTTTGGTTACGTTTCGTCCTAAATACCAATTACTGAATGCCAAGAACCTGATAAAACCAGAATGTGTTTGTGGTTGTGTCATCAACGCAGCCGACCAATTTACCGTTCAACGCGGCCGGCCAGGTGCTGCCTAAATTGGCGAGGTCATTATTCGAATTGGCCGGATCGCCGATGGCACCGGCATCATAATTGGCCACAGTCGTATCAAGGCCACTGGCTTTCGCATTAACCTGATCGCAGACGCCCTGCGCGACTTGCAGCATCGCCAAGCGGTCTGGGGCGGAGGTGCCAAGCGAGGGAACGGCGCCAAGCGGATAAACCCAGGCATTATTGATCGGATCGTTGGCCATGGAGGCCACGGGAATGGTAATGCCGCCGCCGGTCGGAGAAAACAGGTCGGTCGAGTTCGAGGTGTTATTGGGACTGATGATGATGCTGTTAAAATCGATACCGCCTTCCATCAAGATGCGGTCCATACCGACTTTGAGATTTTCACCGATCTGAATGAGCGCGGCGGCTTTTGTACTATTGCCCTCACTGGCGGTGCCGTTGGTAAAAGAACCGCTGCCGGCGGCGATGGCGGCTGCCAGAATACCGAGAATGGCGATAATGAAAAGGATCGGCCCGATGGCGATGCCGGCATCGGCAGCTAATCTATCCCCTGGCAGATTCTGTAACCTTTTCATTCTTCCATCCTCCGTGCAGAACTTCCTGTCCCGGTCTCTCAGTGTTTTACCCGTTTCGCAAATCGACAGACAAAACTTTTTAAGAAGTGTGCCAGATCCGGCGAGACGGCAAAGCATAATCTTCTGATTCACAAAAGAGAATCCCCTTTTTGACCTCATAAGTCAACGGCGATCCGTATTCGTTCTATACCGATTCAATGCTTGTCTCCGGACTCCGGCGCTTCAAAAGTTACGACCTCTCCCACCATCTGGGCCCTCATCAAGGCGCCCGTGCATCGTCCAACGCAAAGCTCCTTGATTATCCATCGGTATTTTGGCGACGCGATGTCGACATAACGCACGACATTCAGCCAATCGTGGAATTTTGCGCCGTCGGTGCTTGATATGGCGATGGAATTATCGTTGCCAATGGTAAAACTGATCCCTGGATAGCGGTGCTGCAGGCGATCGACGAGCGGCTTGACGTCGCGAACATCCATCGGTTTGCGCGCGATCTTGGGCAGAATGGGCTCACTCGCTGCGGCAGCTTCATAAGCGCGCCGGGTCGAGGCCGAAAGGCTCACGGCGTAAAGCGCAAACATAATCATCAGAATCGCCGCGCCCCAACAAACACTAACCACCACCATGGTCGCGCGGTCGAACGTATGGATGGCTTTGGAGACAAACCGCCCGCTCATCGACTTCATAATGGCTTTGAAGTCATCGCTCATTTTCTACCTTTTGTCGCTTCGTACTCAATTTCCGCAGCATTGCCTATGGCGACGCCGGTCGACGTCGTCTCGATGGTCTTACCGCCCATTTCGTTGATGCGATCGGCGGTAACGTTCGAGGGCACGATCGCGCGCCAACGCGTTTTTCCGGTCTTGATTTCGTAGACCTCCAGAAAGCCATTGACGGCCAACAGCCCGTCATTGATATCGGCAAAGGCCGTCATCTCGTCACGCACGGGGCTGGCGCGCAGATCCTCGGCGGTGCGTAGAAGCTCCGTGCTTTTATCCTCTGCGCGGCGCTCGGCTTCAGACAGATTAACCTTGGCGCTGAGAATGACCATCGCGGTTAAAAGCCAGATCACGAAAGATAGCGCTATGAGAGAAAGCGCACCGACTACCGCCACGGTAGCGAGAATGCGCCGTGCGCGCTCTTCGAACAGCGAGGTGGAATACCACGGCGCCGGGGTAAGCTTCAGGATGCGTTCGGGCACCAGTTCGATGATCGGCGCATCGCCAAGCTCGCGAGCACTTCGCTCAGCCTTCGCGCGCACGACTGAGCTCATGCCGCGGTGAATTTGCAACCCGTCGGGCATAACGGTCATCATCGTGGCGGCTTCATCGCTATAGAAGGTGTAGCAAACCGGGGCCGGCTGCGCGTCTTTCATACCTGGCAACAGCGCACCGAACGGACACCATGTGTTGGGATGGGAGGCAAGCTCAGAGCTGCGCACGGCAAGATACCAGATGCGATTTTCGATCGCCTGCCAGATCACATGCACGCGTTCGCTGTCGCAAGCTTCGGCGGCAGCATTCCACACGATTTCTTCTTCCTTGCCGGCCACGCGCGGACAACAACCGCCGATCAGCTCGGAAGGAAAATAATAATCGCCCAGCAATCCCGGTGCGCTGATCAGAACTTTGGTCAACGAACTTTTGTTGCCGGTCGCCTCAGGCCGGCTTTGATCACCGGCACCGGCGCCACCACCGGCCGCCGCAGACGTTTCGAGGCTCGCGAACAGCTTTTCCAGGCTGGCGACCAAGCGCTCGACTTTCTTTTTGATAAAATCGTTTGCCATCAGCTGCTGCTCCGCAAACTGTGAAGGCTGTTGAGAAAGCCTTCGTTCTGAATCATGAGCAGGTAAATCATGGTCAAAACCACGGCACCAAACAGAAGCATCATAATGACGATGCCAAGAACCGTAATGCGCCGCTGGTCGGCTTTTGCCATCATTTGCCGTTCGCCGCCAATGGCCTCGTACACTTCTGCCAACTGATCGACCGATTGAATGGTGGTGATCTGATCATACTCGGCCTTGTTAAGCGGCCAGCGCGCCAGCGCCCGGGCAGGATCGACACCGGCCATGACGCGATCGCGGCACGAGCTCCAATAGCTGCGCGTCGCGGGCTCGACGGTGCCGTCTATGATGATCGACAGAGCTTCCGCCAGCGGCACCTTGCCGCGCAAGAGGCGCGTCATCAGCTTGCAGGTATCCTGCAGCGAGACGTTCCGTAAATAGCTGGAGAAAATCGGCATCTTCATCATGATGCGCGACGTGAAATGATCCGGTTTGTGGCGGTTGAACCAGTAAAGGAGGACCAGAACGACGGCGCCTATACATATCCCGGTGATGAGAACCAGCAGCGTTCCGTTAATAATGGTTGCGCGATGAATGGCGGTATTAAAATGTTCGATCGCTTGAGGATCTTTGCTGGTCATGGGCTGGCTTTTCAGCCAGGGAATAAAGCCGAATTGCGCACCCCATACGGCTCAGCGCCGCGATGATGGTTTTGTACTGCTTGCCTTTTTCCTCGGTGTGCTCGATGGCGTGCTGGATGACGCCCTTAAGATCGCCGGCACGTTCGCCGGCCGTGATGATCGCCATAGTGGCGGCATCC
>Ga0206978_1080_pt1 | contig 22953 bp, 23 predicted proteins | sample Alteio_BWMinCont_21_FD_153477 | JGI IMG/M metagenome (GOLD analysis project Ga0206978, IMG submission 153477) | Enriched cells from forest soil in Barre Woods Harvard Forest LTER site, Petersham, Massachusetts, United States -... | ecosystem: Environmental > Terrestrial > Soil > Temperate forest >...
TTGCTTTTGGCATGGCAGGGGATCGGAAGCATGGTGTTGGGGGTGACTTTGGGTTGGATCACTTACCGGCTTTTGTGCAGCATCGACGACTATAAGGTCGAAGTGCTTCTCACTTTGGCGCTGGTGGCCGGCGGCTATAGCCTGGCTGAGCAAATCAAGATGTCGGCGCCAATCACGATGGTGGTTGCCGGCCTCGTTATCGGCAATCACAGCCGCGTTTTCGGTATGTCAGAAAAGACGCGCAAAAATTTGGATGTGTTTTGGGAATTGGTCGACGAAATTTTGAATGCGCTGCTATTTCTATTTATTGGCTTTGAGATGATGGTCATTACAACGACCCCCCATCTCGCCATCGGCCTTTTGGCATTCATCGCGTGTTTGGCGGGGCGTTTTATTAGCGTGGCGATACCGGTACTTGCCATGCGTCTGCACTATCGTATCGAAAAAGGAACGATCCGCCTTTTGACTTGGGGCGGGCTGCGTGGCGGCATTTCGATCGCCATGGCGCTGGCCTTGCCGCCCGGCCCGGAAAAAGAACTGATCATCGCCATGACCTACATCACGGTGGTTTTCTCGATCCTGCTTCAGGGCACGACGTTTTCTCGGGTTGCGCGCCTGATCGCCAGAACGAAAACATAGCTGTAAACCGGGCGGCATAAAGGCGCAGCGTCTGTTTTCGTGCGACCCTTCTTTACAAGGAATAAGGGGCAGTCTAGAACCGAACTATGAGAATCTCCCGCCTTGCCGTTCTTCTCGCTCTCTTTATTTCATCTTGCGCAAGCCCGGCTCCCGCGCCGGCGCCGCTCGATTATCCGCAGCTTGGCAAGATCAGCCTGGATGTGAAGGATTTGACCTTTGTCGATCGCGGCATCGAACAGATGCCGGCGGCACCGGTCGTGAAGAACTTGCAGCCGAGCGTCGCGGATGCCTTACACATCTGGGCATCGCAGCGTCTGCAGGCCGTGGGCGGTGACGGCATTGCGGCGTTCGTCGTGAAGAATGCCTATGTCACGGAAGAAGCCTTGCCGGCCGAGAGTAGCTGGTTCCAGCGTCCGCAAACCGGCAAGCTCACGGGCCATGTCGAGATCGAATTTGATGCGCGCGGTAAGCAAGGCTATGCGCTGGCGACCGCCAATGCCGCTCGTTCTGTCACTTTGTCCGAGAATCCCAGCGATGGGGAAAAACAGGACGCTTATAATACTTTGCTAAGCGGGATGATGCAGGATCTCGATAAATATCTTGATCAGGCCATTCATGACCATATGAAGGATTTCATCGTCAACGATCCCGTGATCGGCAGCCGTTTGCCGACGCCTGAATCACCAGGCCAATCTCCTTAAAAGCTTTTCTGCTGACAAAGTTTGCCTGATCGGCTTTGATAAGCCATGAGCGACGTTCGCCTTTTGCCGCCCCCATCGCATCGTGCGCGATGGCTTGCCTCTATGCTTTTGGCTGTTGTGCCGATGGCTTTCGGCGCGTTGGCGATTGCGCTCGGGCAGGATGCTAATTGGGATCTGCGCAATTATCATTGGTACAATGCCTACGCGTTTTTGAACGGCCGCTTCGGTTTTGATCTTTTGCCGGCGCAGACGCCTTCTTTTTATAATCCTGTTCTCGATGTGCCGTTTTATCTCTTGGCCACACATGTGCCGGCAAAAATCGCCGGCTTCGCGCTTGGCTTTGTCCAGGGATTGAATTTTATCCCGCTTTTTATGCTGGCTTATGCCGGCCTGATCGTGAAAGACCCTTGGCGCAAAACGGTGCTGTGCGCGGCGCTGGCTTTGCTCGGTATGCTGGGTGGCGGCGGCATTTCCGTCATCGGTACTACCTTCTACGACAATGTGACGAGCCTCGGCTCTTTCGCTTCGGCGTTGCTGATCATCCGTTACCGTGAGCGGCTGATGAAAGTGCCGCCGGTAACCGTCCTTTGGCTGGCGCTTGTGTGTGGCGTGCCGGCCGGATTGATGATGGGCCTGAAACTACCGAACGTGATTTTCACCGTTGGGTTTTGCTTCGGCATTTTGTTCATGGGCGGATCGCCGCGGCGGCTTTTTTTGATCAGTCTTGCTTTCGGTATCGGCGTCCTGATCGGCGTCGCCATCACGCTCGGTCCGTGGGCGTGGTTTCTACAAACGCATTTCGGCAATCCCTTATTTCCTTATTTCAATGATGTTTTTAAATCGCCTTTGGCGCCGCAAGGGGATGCGCGCGATACGCAATTTATCAGGCGCGGGTTTTTAGATAATCTTTTGTTTCCGTTCATGTTTGCCAAAAACCCTTATCTGGTCGGCGAAATCGATTGGCGCGATTGGCGCGTTCCTATTCTCTACGCCTTGTTGCCGATTGCCGTGGCTTTGCGCCTGGTGTTCGGTCGCGACACTAAAAAAATGATCGCCGAGCCGCATGCTGCGCGTTACCTGCTGGCGGCTGCGGCGATTTCTTACCTTGTCTGGCTGCGCATGTTTTCAATCTATCGCTACGCCATTCCGTTCGAAATGCTGGCGCCACTTCTAATCGTGATGGCGGCGGATCTGTTGCCAATCAGATTATCCTGGCGCGCAGGAGTGGCGGTTTGCCTTTTGATTGTCGCCGTCGTTTCCATTGAACCCAGCAACTGGACCCGGCGCGAAGCGTGGCTCGATCGTTTTGTCGAAGTCGAAGTCCCGCCCTTGCCCGATCATAAAGACCTTATGATCCTGATGGCCGGCATCGAGCCTTATTCGCATGTGATACCGGAATTTCCGCACGATATTCCCTTTGTACGCATTCAAAGCAACTTCACCAGCCCCGAAGAGAACAAAGGCTTTAACCAAATCATCCGTGCGCGTGTAGAGGGCCATAAAGGCACGTTTATGCTGCTGATACCGTCTTTTCAGGAAATGGCCGGCGACGATGCGCTCAGCCTTTTCGGTCTTGCGCGCGCGCCTGAGCCTTGCCAAACGGTCATAGATCGTCTTTATGGTAATGAATCGCTAAGCCTTTGCCGGGTTGTTCACGTTCAAACAGGGTAAGCTATGCCGCGCACCGTTGTTCTTATTCCTTGCTACAACGAGGAAGCCGCCATCGCCAAAGTGGTGATCGATTTTCGCCAGGCGCTCCCGGGCGCGGCCATCTATGTGTATGACAACAATTCCAAGGATCGTACCGTCGAAGTGGCGCGTTCGGCTGGCGCCATCGTTCGCAATGAAACTTTGCAAGGTAAGGGCAATGTCGTGCGCCGTATGTTCGCCGATATCGAGGCTGACGTGTATGTGTTGGTCGATGGCGACGATACATACGACGCCGCCTCCGCGCCCAAAATGATCAAGGCGCTGTGTGATGGGCCGCTCGATATGGTGAACGGTGCCCGCGTCACGACGATTGAAAAAGCCTACCGCCCCGGCCATCGCTTCGGCAATTGGCTGCTCACCAGCATGGTCGCTTGGACTTTCGGCAACCGTTTCCACGATATGCTGTCAGGCTATCGCGTGATGTCGCGGCGCTATGTGAAAAGCTTTCCCGCTCTGGCCGCCGGCTTTGAAACCGAGACCGAACTTACTGTGCATGCGCTGGAACTGCGCATGCCGACGGTGGAAATACTCACGCCCTATAAAGACCGGCCGGTCGGTTCGGTGAGTAAGCTCAGCACCTTCCGCGACGGTTTCCGTATTCTCTGGACCATCATCGTGCTGGTGAAGGAGGAACGGCCGATGCAGTTTTTCTCGCTGACGGCCGTCGTGCTGGCCATTATTTCGGTCGTACTGATGGTGCCAATCGTGATCGAATTCGCTCAAACCGGTTTGGTGCCGCGCTTTCCGACCGCCATTCTGGCGATGGGCCTGATGATTATCAGCTTTCTTAGCCTCACCTGCGGCCTCGTGCTCGATACCGTCACGCGCGGCCGCCGCGAGATGAAGCGCATGCGCTATCTCAACATTCCGGCGCCGAATGTTGGGGCGACGGGAGATCCGCCGCAATGATAAAGCCGACCGGGGCGCAACGCGCGTTGATTATCCAATTTCTTAAATTCGGCGTGATCGGCGTGATCGGCTTCGCCGTCGATTACGGCTTTTTTCATGTGGGATTGGATGTCTTGGGCTTCGGGCGTTATTGGAGCGCGCTTTTTTCATTTCCCTTTGCCGTAACCATCACATGGCTTGGCAACCGGCAATTTACTTTTCGCGGCCAGCATAAAGGCCGCGCCAGTGCGCAGTGGGTGAAGTTTTTCATGACCTGCGCCGTCGGCCTGGTTCTTAACCGCGGCACTTACAGCCTTATGATCACGGCGTTTCCGTTGGTGTATCGCTATCCGGTGCTTGGCTTATTGGGCGGCACGGCTGCGGGCATGTTTTTTAATTTCTTTGCCGCGCGCCGGTTGGTTTTCCGTTAGGAATCCTGCTTGCGCTGTGCCGTGCGCACAAAGCGTTGCGGCAATTTGCGGATGCCGGCGATATTCGCGGCTATGCTGAGACGCGCCAGATCGGCGGTCATAGCTTTTTTCTCAGTAACGGAAAAACCCTGCACCAGCGCGAGAAGATCGTGCGCATCAAGCGCATTATAGGAACAAATATCCCGTTTGACCGGCGCCTGATAAAGATAATTGCACAGCAGCCCGAGTGCATGCGCCGGATTATTGCCTTCGGCCAACTTGCCGATGCGGCGTGCGACTTCGGAAACGGGCAGGGTTAGCGCGCCCTGCGCGCGCGGCGGCAGGCGGCCGTTTTTACTGTTGCGCTCAAAGCCGAGCGTAAGGCTAAGCGCATCCTGCAAACCTGCTGGAATACTCTCATTCTCAAGCGCCGCCAAAATATCGGCCTGCACGCGCGCCACATGGTAATAGGCCTGGGACGCGAATCCGGCCTTCAACAACGCGCTGGCGAGGCCTGTTTCTCCCGTGACAATCTCATGCAGCCGTGCCGTGGTTATGGCGTCATTGTGCCAGAACTCTTCGAAGGCATCCGCTTTGAAAACAGGCGCGCGCAGTATCTGAAAAAAACTTTGCGGATGCGCGGGCAGCGGCGAACTTTCGAACAGGCTTAGCCAATCACCTTTCAGCGCCAGCATTTGTCCGATGGTTGAGGAAATACGCTTCGGATAATAAAGGCTGTCATTGGCGATGGCGAGCTTATCGATGCCTTGCAGCGCATCGTTCTTTTTGATCCATTCCCATCCGGTTTTTATGGAGCCGAAATCGGGCCTGATCGAAAATTTTTCGATCACATGATGGCAATGCGACAGAACGGAGTTTTTTAAATCAGGCGGCAGCTTTCTTGCCGCCACGGCAAGAATAAAAAAACCGTTTTCAGCCAAACCGTTCATTAAATTGACGATAAACGGTGCGGCATGGTTATCCGAACTAAGCACGACAATCGCTACCCGCCGCGCCGAAAATCTTACCGCCAGACCGCCTTTTTGTTCGTGGCTTCGGGTTTGATGACGCTTCTGCAGGCGCAAAACGCGCGTGTGCGCGAACTGGTACGCATGGCGGGAAAGCTTCAGGAGGATGAGCAGGAATTGTTTGAGCGCTTGCAATAACATTGAAAATCCCGGTTCAAAAAAACGGCGTTACCAACGCATATAAAGCCTTATAAATCCAACAATATGCGCGGAATGCCGCATGGTCAAGTTTGAGACCGGAAGAGCGCGCTTTTGGTTAATTTAATTTCCGATTTTCGACAGATCTTCTTTTTGCGCAACGCCAAGCTGCGCCCGGCGATGTTGCCGATAGGCGCTGCGTACCTTGGCGTAGGGATCGAGCGAACCGGCGCGCAAGGCATCGACCGTTTCTATATATTTCTCCCGCCGCAACAGACTATCGGTGCCGATGTAGGCTGCTTCATACTGAATTAGACTTTCCGGTCCGCCTTGGAAGTAAGCGACATATTGCCAGGGCGACATGGCAAAATCGATGCCGAAGCCAAGGGCGTCGCGGAAGTTGGATGGCCCGAAGAAGGGCAAAAACAGATAAGGGCCTTCATCCACGCCCCACGAGGCAAGCGTCTGTCCAAAATCGCCGGTTTGTTGCGGCAGATCCCATTCGTTCGCGAAGTCCCACATACCGCCGACGCCGATCGTCGTGTTGATGCCGAACCGCTCGGCGGTAATGCCGGCTTTATCGAAGTCGCCCTGCAGCACATCATTGGCGAAAACGACCGGCTCTTTCATGTTGCTAAGAATACCGGAAAGGCGATCGCGAAGGCCGGGCGGTACCGTCGCGCGATAAAGTTCAGCCAGCGGCCGGACGAGCAGCCGGTCGAGAAAATAATTATTGTCATAGACGCGCCGGTTCATCGGCTCGAGCGGATCGCCCGCATCCCCGGCGCCCGCGCGCTCACCCTGCGGAAGCTCCGCACAGCAAGACAGCAACAGCAAGAAAGACAACAGGAGCGAACGGGGAAGAAGAACTTGCTTAGGCTTCATGTTTACAGATTTGTTTGTGCGTAGAGAATTATCAATATGTTTTTTGGGGAGAAGCTAGTCATAAGAACCCGCCATCGCACAAACTCGACGAGGCCTGGTTTAGTGCGGTTCGTGCTAGCCGCAGCAGCACTTTATGTAATCGGGTAATAATCGTTTCTTATTCATAACAAAGCCCCCTTGCCATGAGAGATAAGTAAGGCAGAGAGGCCGCTTACGGCCTCTTAAATTTAATTAACTATCCCACCCGCCGGGTAAGGTCTTACATGTACGCCCGTAATTCCGGCTTTTGGCGACTATTGATGATCCAAAAAAAGGCGAGCAATCCAAACAGGTTAACTCCTTATAAACCTTAATGCAGGAAACTGGGCCTGAGTTCTGCCCTCTATTTCCATCTGGTGACGGGGTGCTTTTTCATGACTACGAGAATACTCATCGTCGATGACAATATGATGATGCGCCAGATTCTGAGCGCGCAGCTCGGCACCATGGGATACACCAACATTTCCAAAGCGGTAAATGGCGTCGATGCCTTGAACCAGCTGCAAGAAGCCCACGCGAAAAACGATCCTTTCGAAATAATCCTACTCGATTGGAGCATGCCGGAAATGGACGGCTTCAATTTTCTTAAAAAATGCCGCGCGGATAAACGCTTCGAACATACGGCCATTCTTATGATCGCTGCCGAAGGCGAACAGCAAAATATCGTAAGGGCTCTCGAGGCGGGCGCTACATCTTATCTCGTGAAGCCCTTTGCTCCCGAAGTGTTCGAGGAGAAGATCAAAAAGATTCTGCAATGCCTCAAGCCCCCCGCATCTTCCGGGCAGACCGCACATGCTTGAATTTAACTATGAATTTACGCAGAGCGTGGAGGAATTAATCCAGGCTTCCGTTACCAGCACCATATCGACGTTGTTTAAAATCCCCATCGATGTATGCAGCGGCATGGGTAAAGTCGGCTCTTCCGACAATTATTTTTGCTGCGGTGAATTCGTACAGGATGATACGAAAGCAACTCTGCTGTTCGTATTCGATCGCGCCCTTATCAAAAAACTTACCGGCATCATTTTTCCGGCCGATAGTGTGAATAGTCCCGGCGTGTGCGAAGCAACGGCCGCCGAAATCGTCAACATCGTCAGCAATCAGCTCAAGACGCATCTCAACGTCCATGGATACAAGCTGCATCTCGGCCAGCCATGCATGCTGGATCGTGCGCAAGCCGCACTAAAAGAGAGACCGCTCATCCATATGGCCTTCTCGTTGAAAAACGATGTGGCGATGGGAGTCGATTTCTATTTACGCAGCGCCTAAAATTTAATTCTATCCCAATATCCCCGTCTGAAAATTCCATCAGAATTAAAAAGAACGCCAGAGATCATCGGGGTGGGTCCCTCTTGCCTTTGCCACCCAGGCAGTGTGAAGCGGAGGCCGTCATGTACAGAATCCTTTTTTTGCTGACCGTAATCTTTCTGTCCGTTCCTGCTCATGCCGCTACGAGCGAGCATGCGACCAAGGATGAAGCGGTGGCGATGGTGGATAAAGCCGTGCGCTTTATTCAGGAAAACGGAGCGGACAAGGCTTATGCCGCATTCGACAATCGCGCCGGGCCGTTTGTCGATCGTGACCTTTACGTTGTCGTTTATGATCTTAACGGCAAATGCTTGGCGCATGGCGCAAACCTCAAATTAATCGGCATGGATCTTCTTGATGCCCAAGACGTGGACGGTAAGTTCTATGTCAAAGAGCGCGTCGAAACCGCAAAAACAAAAGATGGTTATTGGCTGGACTACAAATTTGCGGACCCCGTTACCAAGAAGTTGGAGCCCAAAAGCACCTATTGCCGCCGGTTGAACGAGACGGTGGTTTGCGCCGGGGTTTATAGCTCACCCTAATTGAGAGACTGCTTGTGTTGCTAAGAATATTCTTCTTAGGGTGAGGCTTCTTTGATCCATTCTAGACATCTTTCTCTGCGCGCTAAAACCCTTCTTATCCAGGTTTTTGTCGTATTTATTTTCGTCGGTTTCGGCTTCTATTCTTTTTGGCTGCTGCAGAATGATCAAGAGCGTCTTAATTATCTCGATTACAATCTCTTGCAAAATGCAGCGCGGGTTGATGATTTTCAGTCTTTCGTACAAGACACGATCACCGATCTTTATCAGATGACCGGAACGGCAAGTACAGAATCCGACAAGGTCAAATTGAAGAATTTACAGCAGAAAAGCTTGGAAGAAATAAATCGGTTGGTAGCCGAGTATCCGTCCATTCGGCAAACCATGGTCACGGTCGGCATTGCAAAAGATGAAACCGACAAATTTGCCGTACTCATGGAGGCTTATACTAAGGCCGGCAAAAATGTGATCGCCATGGCCGATACGGATGCCGCTACGGCAATGGCTTGGATGACGCCGACGCAAGCAAGATTTTCTGAGCTCGACCAGCTCATGGACGATGTGGCCAAAGCACTCGCGAAGGAAAAACAAATACGCATTGCCGAACTTACGGCCGATATGGAAAATGCCCGCGGCATTTTTGCTGCAATCACTCTGGCCGTGTCCTTGTTAACCGTCCTGCTGTCTTTTTGGCTCAGCAAACTGATGGCGGCACTCGAAACCTTGCATGCATCCACAAATGCGATGTTGGAGAGCCTGGGGCAGGGGCTTTTCTTTTTCGACGCGCATGGACTCTGTTCGCCCATTCACTCAAAGTCGTGTCTCGATTTGCTTGAATGCGATCCCACTAAAAAACACATCGCGGACGTTCTTAAGCTCACCGCCGAAGACCGCGAACTTTTCCAAACCATTCTTGAGATGATGTTCACCGGCAAGATGGCCATGGGGTTCGATGAATTGGCGGCCCTTTCGCCGGCCACGTATGCGCATAGCAAGGGTTTTTATATAAGCTTGGCCTACCGCCCAATTTTTAAATCTGACGGCACTTTAAAAAACGTGCTTGTCGTCGCGACCGACCGTACAAAAGAAAAGAAAGCCGAAAAAAGATTGAAGGAAAGCGAAGTCGTCGCCCAGCGCACCATACGAATAGCGCGCAGCCGCAATTATCTCATGCATTTTATTCACAATTTTGATGCCTGCATCACGACTCCCAAAACCATAACCGGCGCCGAATCCATCGAGCAGGCCCAGCGCGATATCCATACGCTCAAGGGCATGGCGACCATGTTTCAATTCGCCGAGCTTGCGCACGCGCTGCACACGCTGGAGATTGAAACTTCAAAAAATTTGCAGGCTACCGAAGCCATGATCGTCAAGCATCGCGAAAGGCTGATGCGATTATTTGAAGAAAGCAAAGCCTATGCGCGCGAAATTCTGGGCGACGATTTTCAATCCTCGGGTCAAATTCGCGGTGTCTCCGAACAAAAACTTTATGCCTTTGCTGGCCAACTGCAGCACCATCTTGGAGCTAGCGCCGCGGGTAGGGAGTTGTATGAGGCTTATTGCCAAACCATACTGGCCGTGCCGCTCTGGAGCTTGCTTGAAGATTTTACCGTCACCTTGCAGGAGTCGGTGGATCGCATGGGAAAGCCGCTTAACCCATGTTCTTTCTCCGGCGAAAATCTTTCCGTCTTGCCCGATGTCTACCAGCCTCTTTTTACATCCTTTGTTCACATTGCCCGCAACATTGCCGATCACGGCATCGAAGCCACCGTTCTTCGCAATCAAAACGGAAAAAACCCGAAGGCAACGGTTGCCATTCATACGGAAGCCTATAAAAGAGATTCTCGTGACTGGTTTTTTATCGAATTCACCGACGATGGCGGCGGGATTGATCTGCCTCAATTGCGGAAAAAACTTGCGGAAAGCACGCGCGCATCCGATCTCGAAAAACTCGACGATCATGCGGTCATTCAGAAACTTTTCGATGCAAAAATTTCTACCCGCGACCAGGCAACCATGGAATCAGGCCGCGGCATAGGCCTAAACGTTGTCAAAACGGAAACAATTAAATTAGGAGGGATCGTCACGATCTTTTCTAAACCGGGCTTTGGAGTCAGGTTGAGAATCGATTTGCCGCTCGCCCATATTATTCCGGCACCGTCAGGTACCGCGAAAAGCTTATAGAACGGCGCGTTCCTTTTGTTTCGATAACGTTCGAATCGATCGTGCATGGGCCATGTGATGAAGTGATCACAGGCGAAAACTTTTCACTGATATTACCACGATGTTAATTTTCGTATCCGCAGACTCGTCCTGCCTGCAAGCCAATCTGAAAAGTCAGGACTCGTTATGTTCATGTTGGGAGAATGCAGACTTGCAAGGCTAGCTCTGCATTTGGCCATTTTGGTTTTTGTATTCCTTATGGGAATGGCGCCTGCCTATGCGGCGGATGCGATTAGCCAGGGTATTCAACAGAGTCTTGAGGCTCGTCAAAGGCAACTAGCATTTTATGGAGTCCCGCCGCAGCCCGTTGTGTCCGCGCCCCAAATCGGGAAAGAGACGGCCAGCGAGGAGCCGTCTTCCATCACAGCGTTGCAGGAACAAATTTACAATCTGCAGAAAGAGATTGCCCAACTGCAGACCGCGCAACAAACCGCTCAGCTTCAAACGGCGCAGCAAACGGTCCAAACCCAAGCCGCGCAGCAAAATATCCAATTTCAAACCGTGCCACCGCTTGCCCCGCCGCAAATGGCGCCGAATGCGGAAGCCGAGAAACTTTCCCCCCATGAAACGCCGGCCAGCGCTGGCAGTGCGGCATCGGGCGGCGATCGCAGCAGTGTTCATGATACGATTAAACAAAAAACCGGTGTCGATGTAACTCTGGGCGGCTTTTTTGACGCGACCACAATTTATCGCTCCAAGAACGAGTCCGCCGACATCACATCAAATTTAAATACAGGCGTTCCCTTTAATAATGTCGCCAACGCGCATCAATCGGAATATCGCGAAACCGCGCGAGGAACCCGCGTTACCTTGAAAGTCGAAGGCGAACCGGACAAAGATACAAAGTTGGGCGCTTGGCTGGAAAGCGATTTTAATAGTGCGGCGTCAACCGCAACCTCAACCAGCACCAACAGTTATACGCCGCGTCTCTATCAAGGCTATCTGACCTACGATCGCAGCGATTGGGGATTTCACGCCTTGGCCGGTCAGGCCTTCAGTCTCTTGACCATGAACAAGACAGGCATACTGCCGGATAAAGTAAACAATGTTCTCACGATCGATCCGTCTTACGTGGCGGGTTTTAATTATACGCGCAACCCGCAACTGCGCGTGGTTGAGGATTTTGACGATAAGAAACTGTGGCTCGGCCTTTCGGCAGAAAGCCCGCAAGCCGTCACCTCCGGCCTTCCCTGTACGGCGAATGCGGCATCGGGCACCTGCTCCGGCTTTAACAGCACGTATTCGGTCACCAGCGCGCCCAATTCATCCAGCTTTGCCAATCCCCTTTCGACCGACACGGCGCCGGACATTATTATGAAGCTGGCCTACGATCCAGGCTGGGGACATTACGAAGTCTTCGGCATCACCCGTTTCTTTCATGATAATGTCGGCACTAGTTTGCACAACAATGTCTATGTGGGCGGCGGCGGGGGCGGAAGCATGATCCTTCCCGTGGTTGCCAAATATCTCAGCCTCCAGGCGCAGTTTATGATGGGCAACGGCATCGGCCGTTATGGCCCTACCCAGATGCCGGATTTTGCCATCATGCCGGACGGCGCCCTCAAACCGATCCACGAACAAACCGCCATGGTTGGCGCGGTCGGCCATCCCACCTCGACCTGGGATGCCTATCTCTATGCCGGTGAGGAAAAAGTATTTCGCGAAAACTCCAGCACCACGGCTTACGGTTATGGCGATTTCGGCACCAGCAACAGCGGCTGCTACACGCCTGGCGGAACATGCTCGGCTTCGACCTCAAGCGTCGATGAAATCATTCTAGGTTTTTGGAAACGTTTCTACGAAGGCAATTACGGAAAAATGCAGGCGGGAATGCAGAACTCCATTCTCCGCCGCAATGCTTTCAGCGACGCCAGCGGCAATGCCCCACATGCCTATGAGGACATCGCGATGCTGTCCTTCCGCTATTATCCGTTCTGATAGATGTCTAAGGAAAAGATTGGTTGCGGGGGTTAGATTTAGCCCAAAGCTTAACCCTGAAAGGCCACCAGCCGGTAATTACACTCCCCAACCCGGCAGCGGCCAAAGACAAAGCACCCCTTAGCCCCTCAGACTGTTAAATGGCCGCAGGTTCCGCAGCATCCTCTACGGAAGATGCACTCGCCCCTCGAGAGAGGCTTGGCGCATGGCTTAAAGACTAAAACGCGCCAATGCCTGATGCATCTCTCATTGTGAGCCTATGTCTTCTTTAGATTTGTACGTTAACGCCGACACCGGCACTATCTGGTGCTTGTGCGTTCGTTGAGTTATTTGCTGAAGGCTTCAATGGATTGTAAGGCGCCACAGCTGTGTGGCCAGGTCCCCATGTGCCATCATTGTTACGGCGAAATTTTGATTCAGTAACGATGTTTGCACCGGTGCTAGCGACAGCAGGTTTCGCTGTTTGCGTTGGTGTTGGCGCTGGCTGCGTTTGCGCGGCTTGGGTGGTTTGAGCGGGTTGTACGTTTGCATTCGGAGTTGCATTCCCTTTGGTCGCATCCGTCTTGGCAGCGGTCTGCTGTACCTGAACGAATTGTTGCTGTGAGGTAGTGCTTGAAATCGAGGATGACATTGGGAAAGCTCCGTCTGGTTGCTGTGCGAAGTTCGGATGAAGTCGCACACGGAAGATAGAGCGGCGGTACTTAAAAATGAGATAAGAAAATTGATTTCAAAAAACAGAATTTCAGAGCAAGATTAAAGTCTTAGGGTTATCTCATCCTGATTTCATTTTCGCCTAAGTTTGAGCATCGTTCGCCTAAGTTTCATCTAAGCTTCAAATCATAATGTGTTCGCGCAACAACACACACGAATGATCGGTAAAAAATAATGCGGCTTCTTTTAATCGAAGACGACTCCATGATTTCGGATGGGCTGGTAACAGCGCTTCGTCAAAACGGCTATGCCATCGATGCAGTGATGGATTCGCAAAGTGGAAAACTCGGTCTTGCCAATGAAAAATACGACCTCGTTCTTCTCGATCTTGGCTTACCGGATGGATCAGGTCTCGACGTACTAAAAGAAATACGCAATCGCCGTGACCCTATTCCCGTCTTGATTTTGACTGCACGCGACACGCTAAAAGATGTAGTTGAAGGCCTTGATCTGGGCGCCGACGACTATATGATAAAGCCTTTTGCTCTTGAGGAATTAGAAGCACGTATCCGCGTCCTACTTCGCCGTAACGAAGGTCGCGCATCGCCAATTATCACTTGGGAAAATATTCAACTTAATCCTGCGACACACGGCTTTACCATCGACGGCAAGCAAATCATTTTATCGGCGCGCGAATTTGCCGTTATTCATGCGCTGATGGAAAATCCCGGCACAATTCTTTCTCGACAAAAACTTGAAGAAAAAATTTACGGATGGAATCAGGAGATCGAGAGTAACACGATTGAATATCACGTTTCCCAAATACGAAAAAAACTAGGCCGGAATATTATCCGCAACATTCGTGGCGTTGGTTATACTATGGAGAAAAAAGCATAATGTCGATACGCCGTACCTTGCTCGTCTCTCTACTAACCGGATTATTGACCTGTGCAGTCATCATTACCTTTACCGCGTACTTTAATACTGCCCATGAAATGCATGAACTATTCAGCGATGGCATGAAGCGCATGGCTATTGTCATAAGGGATCAAGTGTTTGTAAAAAAAGACGGACAAATTAGTGCCAAGGACGTCAACTTTGATGAGCTTGAAGAAAGCTCCTTAATCCAAATTTGGGATGGCCAAGGCAAACTGCAGCATTCTTCGCCTCAAAAAATCGAATTGCCTCTACAACCGAAAGACGGATTTAGCACGTTCACTATCCATGGCCAAAAGTGGAATATCTACACTTTAAAGGCTGGCAACGACGGTTTTGTTCAGATCGCTCAGCCGCGTCGTTTAGTCGCCACAATGATTGGTGAAAGTGCAACACGCACCTTAATACCTATCGCAATTTTATTTATTGTGCTCGGTTTTGGCGCATGGATTATCGTAGGCAGAAGCGTTTCGCCTCTTTCTGATCTTTCAAGGCTCATTGCTAACCGTAACGTTGATCAATTAAGACCCCTTTCTATTCCAGATGTGCCAAACGAGGTTCAGCCCATCGTGTTGGCCCTCAATGAGCTTTTGAAGAAACTTGACCAAGCCATGGTGTTGCAACGCCAGTTCACAGCTGACGCAGCGCATGAATTGCGCACACCACTAACTGCAGTAAAACTGCAAGTGGAATTGCTTAGCCGTGCTCAGTCCGCGTCAGATCGCGACGACGCCATAGAGAAACTTTCTGAGGGAATAAATCGAAGCATCAATATGGCATCTCAGTTATTAAGTGCGTCGCGCGCAGGAGCGGTCAAATCAACTCCGGATTTTCAACCCATCAATCTCTATAAAATACTTCTTTCATCTATCATGAATTTCGTCCCTATAGCATCCACGAAAAACATCAAACTTATTTTTGAGCCTTGTGATGAGTGCACCATAAACGGTGACGAAGATGGCATGCGCACCCTTATCAACAATCTGCTAGACAATGCTGTGCGTCATACCCCTGCAGATGGACAAGTCACGGTGAGTCTATACAAACAGGACGGAAAAGGCGTTTTGAAGGTTACCGATACTGGCCCCGGCGTCGCTGATGCCGAGAAAAATAAGATATTCCAACGCTTTTATCGAGTACCTGGAACATCCATGTCTGGCGCGGGGCTTGGTCTTGCTATTGTCAAAGACGTTGCCAATAACCACGGGGCGATTGTGACCGTAGCAAATGGTCCCCGTAACATAGGGACGACATTTAGCGTCGTCTTTCGCTACCAGTCTACGGATCGACTGCCTGACATAAAAAATGCTTATGAAGGCTTTGATGGAGAACACCCTGAAGAAACTTAAAATGAGCAAAGTTCCGGAAGTTACCCTGGTATTTTGGATTATTAAAATCCTCGCCACAACGCTAGGGGAAACCGGTGGGGATTCCGTTACAATGACTCTTAATTGGGGTTATCTGATCGGCACTTCTATATTCGCAAGTATACTTGTTGGGCTATTCATCGCGCAGATCTCTGTGAAGAAATTTCATCCTTTTCTCTATTGGGCTACGATTGTTGCATCCACAACTTTCGGCACTACGATGGCCGATTTCGCCGACCGTTCGCTGGGCATCGGTTATACCGGCGGATCGACCCTGCTGTTTGTCTGTCTCATGAGTGTGCTTGGCCTTTGGTATCGATCACAAGGCACTATTTCAGTTAACACCGTAAACACTCCTAGAGTGGAAGCATTCTATTGGGCGGCCATCACTTTCTCGCAAACGCTCGGCACAGCGCTCGGAGATTGGGCGGCCGATACGGGCGGGCTTGGTTATGAAGGCGGCGCACTTGTGTTTGGTGCGGGTCTAGCAGTTATTGCGGGCCTCTATTTTGGGACGAATATCTCGCGCGTGCTGTTATTCTGGACTGCCTTCATTCTCACACGACCACTCGGTGCAACCGTAGGCGATTTTCTTGATAAGCCGGTGGATCATGGCGGTCTGGCACTCAGCCGCCCGCTGGCCTCGGTAGTGATCGCCGTAATTATTCTCGGATGCTTGCTGGTGATTTCACAAAAAGCGGGGCAGCACCTTGGTCGCCGTAAATCGAAAACACGAACTGTCTAATCCAATTCTCACTCTCGAAAGGAAACCAAATGCTCGCACAACTCCGTCATTTCGCCATGCTTTCCGCATTTGCCGTTATTATGATTTCGGCCAACGGAGCTTCCGCAAGTGCAAGCAGTCCGGATTATAAATTGGCCAGCACATTACATCTCCCAGGATCAACGCGTTGGGATTTTATTGCGTTCGATCCGGATCATCGGCGCCTATACATCACGCGTGGCGAAAGTGTTGATGTTCTGGATATTGCGACGCAAAAAATAGCCGGCTCGATCACCGACTTGAACGGCACGCATGGTATTGCGCTTGCCTCGGCGCTTAATGTCGGCTTCGTCAGCAACGGCAAAGCCAATAACACCACTATCTTCGATCTAACTTCTCTCCAACCGATTGCAACGATCCCCACAGGAAACAAGCCCGATGCCATCGTTTACGACCCGGCAACCCAACTTGCGTATGTGGCGGATGCGGACAGTGATGATGTGACCGTAATTGACGCTAAAAAGAAAGAAGTGAGCGGTACCATTAAACTTGATGGCGACCCGGAATTTATGGCTCTCGATGGCGCCGGGCATTTGTATGTAAATCTGGAAAATAAATCGCAAATAGCAGTCGTCGATACGAAAACTTTAAAGGTTCTAACCAATTACAATCTCGCGCCAAATTGCGAAGGACCAACAGGCCTGTCGATTGACGTAAGCAAAAATCGTTTGTTCGCCAGCTGTGCCAATAAGGTTATGCTTGTCGTGGACGCTACGGCCGGAAAAATCATCGACACTTTGCCGATTGGCGATCACAGCGACGCTACCCTTTTCGATCCGGCAACCAAGCTCGTATTTAGTTCTAACGGCGATGGGACACTCACAGTGATCGGTGCTTCAAGGGCAGATCATTACAGCGTGTTACAAACCGCCAAAACGATGACTACGGCGCGAACCATGGCTCTCGATCCTGCGACTCACCAAATTTATCTTGTTGCCGCAGAAACCGAAGGCTTCGATCCACCCAATGAAAAACATCCCACGCCGCGTCCGCACATTAAACCGGATACATTTATGGTTCTGACGGTAACGCCGACTACAAAGAATAAAACAGGTCACTAGAGGCACAGATATTAAAAGAGAGGCGACGGCAAAAATTCTGTACCGAAACTAAATATCGGGGACGGGATTTAGCTCAAGCTAAATACTCAAGTCTAGGAAATTCAGAGCGCTTATTAGCTCAAACTTTAAGTCCGATGATGGACTTAAAGCTAGATTGGTTGCGGGGGCACGATATAGCTCAAACCTTAACGCCGAACCGCCCTATCTAATAGCCTGTATTGCTTACAAAGGCCACCAGCCGGAAATAACCCTCCGCCGACCCCGCCTAGCGGCTTAAGAGCTGCGCACCCCTTGACCTCCCTAGGAGGCAGGGTGCGCACTGCGCACATCAAGAGGGCTCGAAGCCAATAGCAGTCCATTGCTCACGGCCCTCGAGGTCGGCAGGGTCTATCAGAATGCCTGTATCTTCGATGATCTGGCCTCCCATGCGGGCGGCTCCGGCTTCAGTCGCCATGCGCCGTGAGATTATGACCTTGTCATTTATGACATCGTAGAGTCTAACCTTGTAGACCCTGACAGGCAGGCTATTTAGTCCCTTTGGTTGCATTTTTACCTCCGCGCAACTTGATATTTTCTGATTAATTTTTCGACCAGAATAATGGATTAGGAATTTGAGATATGGAGGCCTTCTTTTTCAATTTCACTGCAGTAGACGTGGAATATGACAAAGTTTGTGCGTTAATTTCGCACGCCACTTTGGCTTACGTAGGTCACATTCCCAAACATCAACAACCTTCCATCCCAATTGTCTTAGGTCTTTTTTATTTCGTTTATCACGGGCGACATTTCTTGCAATCTTGGTCGTCCAATATTCGATATTGGTTTTAGGGATACGACTCCCTCTAGCGCATGAATGGCCGTGCCAAAAACATCCCATTATGCGTACGACCGTATTGCGCCGTGTTAAAATTATGTCAGGTTGTCCCGGCAAATTGGCATAAGATTTAAATTTTATCTTCTCGGCTCTTAGAAATGCTCTTACTAACAATTCAGGCTTTGTATCCCGAGATTTAACCGCCTGCATAATTGCAGAACGCTTGGGCGACGGCCGCCGCAACCAGATTTTATCCTTCTTCGCCTGTCGCTGTTTTGTCATCGGCCAACGCTTGTGCCTCAAATGGTTTGTAGCGAACTTTAGCTAGCCATTCCAAACGCTGTGCCTGAACCAGCAAGGTACGGCGCAGTCCGGGTTGCACGTCACGCTCGGAAATGACCTGCGCAAGGCGGGAAATTGTATAAGCACGGCGCGCCAAGCGAACGTCCGGGTGTCCGCGCAGTTCCTTCACTTCGTCCGATATAATCGCACCTTTTATTGATTTAGGGATTTTCACTGTCTTGCCCGGCAGCGGCACTTTTTCATTCAGTACGGCGTGGAATTTCGATTCTTTCATTAACTGCTTAAAGACCGCTCCTTCCAGAGCATCCAGATGCGCCCGAACCTGTGCGTCTCCGGCAGTACGATTTTCAAATTCAGGCAGCGGCCAAATGGCAACCGCATAAACCTCAAACGGATCAAGGACGCTCATCGCCACAGCGTCGGTGCGCTGGTTTGTCAGGTGCCGGCTAATACGGCTGGATAATTTCTCGCGCGTCTGTCCTACGTAAATCGGTTCGTCGTCATAATCGTAGAAAGCATAGACGCCGAATTTATAACCACCAACACGGCGGACATTCGGTGCGCGCGGATCGTTGACTGGTTGGTCAAAAAACCGCCTAAGCCCTTTGCGCAGGGCGTCCGTATCAAACGGAAGAGCAACGGTATCAAGTGCAGCCGAGGGCGAACGCGAGTTAGAAGACATAATCGGAGCGTATCCGATTCCGGAGAATTACAAAACGCTATTCCGCAGAGCTTAAAATGGACGTTTTCGATATCTGGTTATCAATATTTTCAAGCGTAGGTTCAAACAACTGTCTGGCTAAAAACCGCACAACGGGTACAGCCACGCCGTCGCCGCACAAATGATAAGCGTCATTATATTTAACGGGCAGTTTATAATTGTCCGGCAAGCCCATCAAGCGCGCGGCCTCCCTCGGCGCCAAGAGCCGCGAGCGGACGACATTCTTTTCGACGATAACAACCGTCTGCCGACTGCTACCGCCTGTGGCTGTGCGCAAGCAGCCCGCTATGCCATCAAATCTTATTTCGGCCCGCACCTTGCCTTCTCGGGTTCGTTTATAAACCATCCCGATAGTTCGTTTGCCATGGGATTTTTGCTGCTCAACTTTTAGGCGGTTCTCTTTCGACATTAAGCCGAGCAAGTGCTTTGTTTCTTCGGACGTATGCCATTTAACTCCTTTCGGGTTGTTTTCGATTATGTCGCGCAGGGAAATCTTTTTCTTGGGGGGCGTCGGCAGATTAAGCCAGAACCACTGCGCGCGGGCTTTTTTAGTTAGGTGCTTATGGGCACGAAGCAGCGATTCAGGATGCCAGAATGGATTTGGCTCAGGGCTGGTCGCAAACTTAACCAACTCAACCGGGCCTCGAACGCCAATGAGAAAAAGACGTTCGCGGCTTTGCGGCAGAAAAAGCGACGCATCGATTACAGCTGCTCCGAAACTATAGCCTAGCTTGGCAAGCGCCTCGCATATGGCAGCGAAATCTGTGCCTGCATTGGCCGTGAGCAGACCGCGCACATTTTCGATGCAGAGGATGTCGTAGGGTTTGCCGGCGTTGGCCATCCCCTCCACCACGCGGCACCACGACCAAAACGTGCCGCTTCGCTCTCCGGCTAGGCCGGCATAGCCGCCGGCCAGCGATGTGTCTTGGCAAGGGAAACTTGCCCATGCCAACCGTGCCGACTTGGAAGCGACCACGCTAATATCGGCCACATCACCCTGAATAAGATGTTTGGCCCCAAAATTTTGGCGGTACGAACCACATTTTTTCGGATCAATATCGCAGGCGCGCACACATTGCCATTTTGCGCCAAGTCCAATCCGAACCATGCCCGCGCCGCTAAAATCTTCATGGAAGGTGAGGGAAGGATTCGACATTACGGCTATAGTACCTAAATTTGGCCTAAACCGCTATTGGAAAAGATTAATTATGCTTGGTAGGCAGGCATTAGCTAGGCGGCAGCTGTTAGTTCAGCCCTTTTCTGCGTTTTTACGCTTTCCTTTGGCATGAAGTGTTCAAACTCAAGCTTTGGCAAGAGGGCGATTAACTGCTCGCCTGTGATGGTTTGAATATCGAAAGTAACGTCGAGCTGTTCTAGGATTTTAATGAGGCGAACAATGCCACCACGGCCCTCGCCACGGCTTCCGCGACGGTACGTTTCCCGGCCTTCATCCCAATATAGCTGATAGATTGCCTCAGCCAGACTGTGGCAGTAGGCAAGGCCCTTTTTGATGCGCGCCGGAACTTGTTCTTCGAGTTTTGAAGCTTCGCAAGGATGCTTGGCTAAAAACACTCGTCCCTTTTCACCATAGTGGCCGATGAAAAATACTGCTGAACGCACAAGATGACGCCGGCAGTGCGAATAATTCTTCCACCCAATATCGAGAGCGAGGACGTGCCGCGAAGCTGTGCCAATGAAAAGCTGCCCTTTGCTGTTCAGCATCGTACTAGTATGAAAAGCAAGCGATAACCAGGGCATCAGGCCCGCGTCATTGATATGCGCTTCCCAATTACTGCCAAGGGCAACGAGTACGTGTTTGCCCATTTCATATTTGTTTGTGAACGTCTTGATGCCAATAGATCCGAGGTTAGGGGCTACCTCAGTGAGATTAGGATCATCTAAAAGCGCTATAGGCGGCTCTCCCGGTTGTGTACGATTTTCATCCAGCCAATGAGAAAATGCTTCCAAACCCTTAAGGTTAAAACGCCTAATTTGAACATCCGTCATTATTTGCCTCCAAGTTCACGCGAAAGCGTTTGTTTTATTCGTCCCACCAAATTATGACGGTTCGCGAATGTGCGGGCTGCTTGATCTATACATTGGTCTAACTCTTCCGGACTTGAATTTTTCTCGATATCAGCAAATGAAGGCGCGAGAGATCGCAAGAAAGTCATGCACTTTCTTCCCCATTCCGTATCCTGGTATCTTTCTTCGTTCATTAATTTCTCGGCTATGAGGCGAAGTGCGGCCGGATAAATCATGCATTGAAATTTAGGGTCATCCCAAAGATATATTCCTTCGACCGGAAGGCTCTTCTCGATTTCGATAAAAGCGCCATCTTCCTCAACGGTAATGCGCCATAATTCACCTCCAAGAGGCCTATACCGGACGCGTATAAATTCATGAGGGTTTTCGTCTGCGCCCGCCATAATGGTCTTTACGCGATCGATTTCGGCTATTAATCGGCCTGTTAGTTCGTCCGTAACCTTGAGACGATAAGTCATCCCGATTGGATCATCGACACGTCGGAATTGACGCATCGGCCCGAAGTGGGGATTGCTCTTGAAAGTTGTCGCGTTACCAAAATCAAAACGCTCATATTCGCCGGTTGAACCGCGATAGGCTTCCACACTCACTTCCGCGTCATCCGGTATTCGCTTGCCAAGTGAAAGGTAATCTATACGGAGCGATGGGGGCATAGCGTCTGTTATCACCGTGAGGCGAACATCGCCTTCGGATAGATGGCGAAGGTTCGTATAATTAAGCCGTTTCCGCGCCGACTTTCTGAGTTCGACTTTTTTTTGAGGTTCTATCATGCCTCCTCCGCATCTTGCATATTCCATTCAACCGCTATTTCACGGTTGGGGTCGAAGCCTGACGCTGCAAGAATGAAGCCTTTGTCCACGCCCCGAATATTAATGACGTTGTTGGCCGCGCTGTGATCTTTTGCGCCCTCACAATCGTAGTTTAATCCCCCTTCATTAAAAGCGAAGTCATCTTTTGAGTAAGCTCGAAATGGGTCTGACATTCGCACCCTATAAGCGGCGCGGACACGCAGATCAAAGGGAATGATGTTCTCTCCTTCTGGCGTGATCTTAATCTTGAAGCCATTTTTACTCCGCCGAATTTTTATGGGCGCCGGCCGGGCTTGTAATGGTTCGACCTTGGGAGTGCTAGTATCAACCGCGTCTTTGTGTTTGCGTTCGGGTTCATTGATAGAGAAAAACTCCTTTAGTGCCCCCTCAATAGTATCATTATCCTCGCCGCCCATAACGACTTCATACAGGTTAGCCAAAGCGCTTTTTACGGCACTAATCGTTTGGGGGGCGTAGGAATAACTGTCTTTAACGTACTCGCTGAGCCAGTTTTCATGGGATGGGCCTTCGGCATCACCAAGAAAACCGGATAAAACATCGCCTTTGGCTACGAGAAGCGCCACGGCTGATCGTGTCCACCGAACGGCATCAGGAACCGTTACGTCATCGCGTACACAGGTTGCACAACCACGTTCGCTCTCATTCAGGCGCTGAACAGCTATTAGCAGATTCCCAATTTTGGGGTCAGGCGAATCTTTTTGCCGAACTAAAATCTTTGCCTTAACGATAATGGGTTTATTCTGCCCCCATATCTTCGCAACCTGCGCGGGTCTGAGCCGCAAGCCGGACGAGCGTGGACTCTCAATTGCAATCTTGTGGCCGAAAGACGAATTTTCGGTGGATTCGATTCGCGCGGCTTGCCTAGAAGAATGCCTTTATCAAATTGCTTCGAAAGAGCTTCAAGTTGAGATCAACGGCGAACTTATTGATGCAATCACCTTACCGGCTGAGCTTGACAAACTGATTGCAGCAAACCCGAAGCTCACATATC
>Ga0206978_1081_pt1 | contig 22938 bp, 19 predicted proteins | sample Alteio_BWMinCont_21_FD_153477 | JGI IMG/M metagenome (GOLD analysis project Ga0206978, IMG submission 153477) | Enriched cells from forest soil in Barre Woods Harvard Forest LTER site, Petersham, Massachusetts, United States -... | ecosystem: Environmental > Terrestrial > Soil > Temperate forest >...
GACAGATTTGCTATCGCAGATAATTATTTATAAGCCGGGACGTCCCAATATTTGAAATACATTTTTCGAAAAGAATAATTATTACAATACTTTTGGAATTGCCCCCCCTTTACCAAAGCGGTAGCTTAGGGTGATCTCGTGCGTTGCATCATTAACGCCTCCCAGGTTGGTCGAACCGATCCCAAACTTATAGCTATAGCCTATATGGTACCCATTAAAGTTTATGGTCAGGATGCCTGCCAGCTCTTTATCAGTACTATAGTTTACCCCGAGGCCGAGTATATCCTTCATGTAAAATGTACCCGACAAATTTGCAAGAACGGGTAATCCCGTCGTATAGAATACCAAAGTTGCTGGTTTAAACTTTATGTCCTCGGCTATATTTGTTATCAGCCCTCCTGTAAAGTAATAATGGTTGGTGAAGTTGCTATTACCCTGTACAGATGCTGTTCCTAAACTGGTGTATACGGAAGAATAGGAACGTTCTTTTCATACTGACCTGAATTGAGAGATGAGGGTTGAATGAGGAAAGGCCAGTTGTTCTTCTAAATTTACAAATAGTTCAATAATTAATTTAAAACAAAAGTCATGTTAATCGTATTAGAAGTTGCCGCTTTAATTGCAATTGTTATATTACCAATATTTTTTGCTCCTAAAAGAAGGGAAGCATAATTCAAGGGTACTATATTTAGTTTAGTAAAACATTGAAGGGATGCCCGCGGGGTGCCCCTTTTTTTGTTTTATACCCTGGCCAGGTTCTATGATAGCAGCTTTTTATAAAACCCATTAGTCATCAAAGGTCGCCCTCGTCCGAAAGCGACCAACATTGCGCTCCCGCGTTTTTTTTCTCCCAAAAACATTAATATTCTGTTATAAAAAGGCTTATGCTCCGCCTGGTAGTTGAATTTAACAAATTTTAACAATTATCTTTAACATTTGTGTTCCAAAAAATGATGAACTGTTTAAGTTTGCCTACCAAAAATTAATAGGATTTAATGGAAGAAATTAAAAGCAATACGGGGCATCTTTCGTTAGGTGCCGAAACCGGAAGTTCATCGTATTCAACAGACATAAGGGCGCTGAACGAAATGATACAAAAGGAGAGCGCGTTTATTGATCTCCTGAAAATGGAGATGGATAAGGTTATAGTCGGCCAGAAATACATGGTTGAGCGTTTATTAATTGGTCTATTGGCTGACGGCCATATCCTGCTGGAAGGCGTGCCGGGGTTGGCAAAAACGCTGGCCATCAATACGCTGTCAAAAGCCATCCGTGCCGATTTTAGCCGCATCCAGTTCACCCCCGACCTGTTGCCCGCCGACCTCATCGGAACAATGATCTATAATCAAAAGAAGGAAGAGTTTATTGTAAGGAAAGGCCCAATATTTTCAAACTTTATATTGGCCGATGAGATCAACCGGGCGCCGGCAAAAGTGCAAAGCGCTTTGCTCGAAGCTATGCAGGAAAGACAGGTTACCATTGGGGATACCACCTTTGCTTTGCCAAACCCGTTCCTTGTGCTGGCTACCCAAAACCCGATAGAGCAAGAGGGGACCTATCCGCTGCCTGAAGCACAGGTAGACCGCTTTATGATGAAAGTAGTTATTGGTTATCCCAATAAAGAGGAAGAAAAAAGGATAATAAGGGCGAATGTGGCCCCGCAGGGAATGTTGAAACCAAACCCGGTTGTACATCCTGATGACATCATCAAAGCCAGGAAGGTAGTAAAGGAAGTGTATATGGATGAAAAAATTGAGCAATATATTATTGATATTGTTTTTGCAACCCGGTACCCAGACCAGTACAAGTTATCTAACTATAAAAACCTCATCAGTTTCGGCGCTTCACCCAGGGCAAGCATTAACCTGGCTTTAGCGTCAAAGGCTTATGCTTTTATAAAACGGCGCGGCTATGTGATCCCCGAAGATGTAAGGGCTATTTGTCATGACGTTTTAAGGCACCGTATAGGGTTGACCTACGAGGCGGAAGCAGAGAATATGACTACAGAAGACATTGTTACCGGGATATTAAACGCGGTTGAAGTACCATAAGAAAGAGTCAAGAATCAAGAATCAAGAGCCAAGACAGGACACAATGAAAAGTGATGCAAACTGCTTTATTCCTGGCTCTTGATTCTTGACTCTTGGTTCTCATCAACAAAGCTATGGCAAGGGACACAAAAGAACTGTTAAAAAAAGTACGAAAAATAGAGATAAAAACCCGGGGATTGAGCAATCACTTGTTTTCGGGCGAGTACCATTCTGCTTTTAAGGGCAGGGGCATGGCTTTTAGTGAAGTGCGCGAATACCAGGTGGGCGACGAGATCAGGACGATTGACTGGAACGTAACAGCCCGTTTTAATCACCCTTATGTTAAGGTTTTTGATGAAGAACGGGAACTGACTGTAATGCTTTTGATGGACGTGAGCGGTTCTGAGAATTTTGGTACCATCAATCAACAAAAGCAGGACCTGGCGACAGAGATATGCGCTGTATTGGCTTTTTCAGCTATACAAAATAATGATAAAGTAGGGGTGATATTTTTTAGTGATAAAATTGAAAAATTTATCCCGCCCAAAAAGGGCAGGAGCCATATTTTAATGATCATCAGGGAATTGATAGACTTTAAACCAGAAAATAAAGGTACTGATGTTGGCGAAGCATTAAAATATTTTACAAGCGCCATAAAAAAGCGGTGCACAGCCTTTATTATTTCGGATTTTATGAGCCCTAAGTTTGAGACAGAACTTAAAATCGCCAATAAAAAGCATGATATTATTGCTTTAAGGCTGTTTGACAAGCATGAGGAAGAATTTCCTGACCTGGGGCTGATCCCTGTAAAGGATGAAGAATCGGGCGAGGTGATATGGGTTAATACCGGTGATAAAAATGTGCGGACTGCCTTTAAAGCCGATGCTTTAAGACGAAATGCACAATTAAAGGAGGTTTTTAGTAAGTCGGGGGTGGACGCTGCTGACATTGGTACGCATGAATCGTATGTAAAGCCATTAATGACATTATTTAAAAAACGGGAAAGCAGGCGTTGATAAAATGAAGAAACAGGTTTTTAATCATATACTTATTTCACTGCTATTTTTGACGGCCTTTTGTTTAACGGCAGGCGCTCAAAATGTACAAGTTGAAGCTAAAATAGATCAAACTACTATCAGGATCGGCGACCAGACCAGGTTGCACCTGATAGTTCATCAGCCTTCCGGAGTGCACGTTAACTTTCCGAAGCTGGCAGACACCTTAACCGGGAAGGTACAAATAGTTGGTGCAGGCAAACCCGATACCACGGCCGATAAGAATGATGCTAAAAACATAACTATCGATCAAAGCTATACCATTACCGGTTTCGACGCGGGGACATACACCATCCCCCCGTTTACATTTGGCGCAAGCGGCGGCGCTTTAAAAACCAATGAATTAACTTTACAGGTTGCTACGGTAAAAGTTGATACCACAAAAGGCATTTATGATATTAAACAGCCTTTGGCGGTATCCTATACATTTTTTGACTGGCTTAGGGATAACTGGTATTTGGTGGCGCTGCCGCTGCTGGCTATTTTGTTTGTTATCTGGCTGATTTATTATTTAAAGAAGCGACATAGAAAAGAACATGTTATTGAAATATTGCGGCAACCCGTGCTTCCCCCGAATCAGATCGCTTTAAGCAAGTTGAAAGAGCTCCGTGATAAAAAGCTTTGGCAGCAGGGTGAGGTAAAACAATACCACAGCGAATTAACCGATATTATCCGTGAGTACATGGAAAAAAGGTATGGTATAAAGGCCCATGAAAAAACAACTGACGAGATTTTTGCTGGTTTAAAATACCTGGACATTAATGAAGAAAACAAAATCCTGCTGTGGCAGATGCTGAAGCTTGCCGACCTGGTGAAATTTGCAAAAGAAAAACCGTTACCGCCAGACAATGAGCAAAGCATGGATAACGCTATCAACTTCGTTTTGAAAACGCAGCAGGTTGAAATGCCGGTAAATGCGGAAGGAGGCACCAGTCATGTTTAGCGGAATTGAATTTGCCCACCCTGGATTTTTCTGGCTGCTGATCATTATTCCATTAATGGCTGCCTATTATATATGGCGGGAACAAAAGCTGCAGGGCAGTTTCAGCATCTCAGCTATAAAGGGTTTTTCGCTTCCTGTAAAGAGTGTGGTTCCGAAGCTTCGCCATTTGGGGATTGTTTTGCGGTCATTGGCTGTCGCTTTTCTGATCATCGCGCTTGCAAGGCCGCAGTCCTCATTAAGCTGGCAAAATACTAGTACGGAGGGGATAGATATTATGATCGCCTCGGATATTTCGGGCAGTATGCTTGCCGAAGATTTTCAGCCTAACCGCCTGGAGGCCGGGAAGAATATCGCGATAGATTTTATAAAGAACCGTCCTGACGACCGTATCGGGCTGGTGATATTTAGCGGCGAAAGTTTCACCCAGTGCCCCTTGACTATTGACCACGACGTATTGGTCAATCTTTATGCGGATGTTAAATACGGCATGATAGAAGATGGTACAGCCATTGGTATGGGATTGGCAACGGCGGTAAACAGGCTTAAAGACAGTGAGGCAAAAAGCAAGGTAATTATATTGCTTACTGACGGTTCAAACAATATGGGATCGATACCACCAGTTACAGCGGCGGAGATTGCCAAACAATTTGGTGTCAGGGTGTACACAGTGGGTATTGGCACACATGGATTTGCCCCATACCCGGTACAAACGGCGTTTGGTATCCAGTATCAGCGTATGCCGGTTGATGTTGACGAGGGTACTCTTACAAAAATAGCGGATATTACGGGTGGAAAATATTTCAGGGCCACTGATAATGAAACTTTAAAACATATTTACGACCAGATTGACAAATTGGAAAAGGCAAAAATTGATGTAACGCAATATCATAAAAAAACCGAAATGTTTTTACCTTTTGCGCTCATCGCCTTATTCTTTTTATTGGCCGAGTTCATTCTAAAAAATACTTTGCTTAGGGGGGCTTTAACTTAACAGTATGTTACGTTTTGCAAACATAGAATTTTTGTGGGGGTTAGCAGCTATACCGGTCTTCATCCTGCTTTTTATGAGGATAAGCCGCTGGAAGAAGAAAGCAATCACCACGTTAGGGGACAAAAACGTTGTGACCATGATGATCCCCCATGTTTCATTTTCGAGGCCATGGCTCAAGTTTATATTGTTTACCGTGGCTTACGCGTTTTTGATCATCGGGATAGCAGATCCGCAGATCGGCTCGAAAATGGAGGAAGAAAAGCGGAAGGGCGCTGACCTGATGATATTGCTTGATGTATCGAACAGTATGCTGTCGCAGGATATGGCGCCAAACCGTTTGGAGAATGCTAAACAGGCCATTGCACAATTGATAGACAACCTGCATAACGATCGGATAGGCATCATCGTTTTCGCGGGTGAGGCGTATGTACAGTTGCCGGTAACAACAGATTATTCTGCGGCCAAATTATTTTTGAACACGATTAATACAGGTATGGTGCCAACCCAGGGAACAGCTATCGGCGCGGCTATTGATCTGGGGATGAAATCTTTTGATTTTAAAGACGGCACAGGCAAGGCCATGATCATTATAACGGATGGCGAAAACCATGAGGATGATGCGGTAGCAGCGGCGAAGAACGCGGCCGAAAAAGATGTTATGGTAAATGTAATTGGCATGGGCTCGGCAAACGGCGCCCCGGTGCCTTTATACCAGGATGGCAAGCAGGTTGGTTTTCATACCGATAGCGCCGGGCACACCGTGGTAAGCAAGCTGAATGAGGCTATGTGTAAAGAAATTACGGCGGCAGGGCAGGGGGCCTACGTGAGGGCCACTAATGCCAACAGCGGGTTGAATATAGTAATGGACCAGATTGGTAAAGTGCAAAGGAAGACCTACGACAGCAAAACATTTAAAGATTTTGAAGACCGGTTCCAGTTTTTCCTGGGCTTTGCCTTTTTATTGTTAATTGTCGAATTCTTTATCTCGAACCGCAAGAGTTTAAGATTAAGCGGTTTGAAACTATTTGAGGTGAAAAGCACATGAAACAGTTTGTTGTAATCATATTATTTCTACTGTATGGGTCGCTGCTAATGGCGCAACAGGAGAAACGCTATATAAAAAAGGGCAACGATTTGTACCAGCAGCAAAAATATAAAGAGGCTGAAACTAATTATCGTAAATCAGTTGAAAAGAATCCCGATGCCCACAAGGGACAGAATTTGGAGGGCAACTTCAATTTAGGCGATGCGTTGTATAAACAAAAGAAATTTGCCGATGCCGGTACGCAATTTAACCAGCTCGCTGGGGCCTCAAATAACAAAACTTTAACAGCCGCCGCCTGGCATAATTTGGGTAATTCGTTCCTTGAGAATAAGAAGCTGGAGGAAAGTATTGACGCTTATAAAAAGGCGCTGATCAACAATCCCAAAGATGATGAAACCCGTTATAATTTGGCCTACGCACAGGAAAAACTGAAAAAACAGCAACAGCAGGACAAGCAGAACAAAGACAATAAAAACCACGACAACAAGAACCAGGATAAAAAAAACCAGGACGATAAAAATAAAGATAAGAAGGATAATAAGAACCAGGACAATAAGGACAAGGATAAGCAGAACCAGGATAAAAAGGATCAGCAGCAGCAACAGCCTGATAAAATATCAAAAGAGGATGCCGAACGCATGCTCGACGCCCTTAATAACGATGAAAAACAAACCCAGGACAAGCTAAAGAACAAGAAATTAAAAGGCGCTAAATTGAATATCACGAAGGATTGGTGATCGTTAGGTTATAAAGGTTGTAAAAGTTGTAATGGTAACTTTTACAACCTTTACACCTTCTACAACTCTTACAACTTAGAATAATGAACCGTAAATACTACATATTAATGCTATTACTATTTTGCGGTCACCTGCTTTTTGCGCAGGATGTAAAATTTACTGCATCGGTAAGTAAAACAGAAGTAGGCACGGGAGAACAATTTCAAATTGATTTTTCGGTAAACGGCAGCGCCGAAGGGTTTACACCGCCCAGCTTCAACGGGTTCCAGGTTTTATCCGGTCCCAATGAGTCAACAAGCATGACGTCTATCAACGGGAGTACTACGGTGAGCACTTCGGTTAGCTATATCCTGATGGCGGTAAAGGAGGGTGAGTTTACTATTGGGCCTGCAACTGCAGTAGTAAACCGTCACAGGTTAACCACCAATCCTATAAAAATAAAAGTGGTAAAAGGACGGCCAGTTCCGCAGAACAGCCAGGCTCAAAGCGGACTTGACAATAGTATTAGTGAAGGAAATACTGCCGATCTGTCTAAATCTCTGTTTATGCGGGCAGTGGTTGATAAAGCCAGTGTCTACCAGGGCGAACAGATCACTTTGAATTACAGGTTGTATACCCGTGTTGATATTGAACAGAGCCAGGTTGATAAACTACCTGATCTAAACGGTTTTTGGAACGAGGATATTAAGAATTTGCAGCAGCAAGTACAATGGCACATTGAAACCTATAAGGGAATGAAGTATAATGTTGCGGACATAAAACAAACCATTTTATTCCCCGAACACGCCGGCAACCTTACTATCGACCCATTGGGAATGACGTTCCTGGCAAAAGTGCCTGCACCTTCGCACGATATTATGGACCAGTTTTTTGGCTCGTTTAAGGAGGTAAAGCTTAAAATTAAAAGCCCGCCGGTGGTTATCCATGTGAAACCATTGCCCGATGCGGGCAAACCGGATAGTTTTACAGGCGCCGTGGGTAATTTTAAGATCGATGCGTCTGTTGATAAAACAGAACTTAAAGCCAATGACGCTCTAAATTACAAAGTGAAAGTTACAGGTTCAGGTAATATCAAACTATTAAAAACGCTGAATGTAAATTTCCCGGCCGACTTTGAAAAATACGACCCAAAAATAACGGATACAATTACAGATAGTGAAAGCGGTGTTTCGGGCAGCAGATTTTACAATTATTTGCTGATCCCAAGGCACCAGGGCAATTTTACTATTGACCCGCTTAAATTCTCGTATTTTAACCCGGCTACCAACAAGTACGTGAGCCTCACTACAAAGGCGTTTAATATAAAGGTTGACAGGGGCACAAACGAAAGCAATGTTACCGCCTTTTCGGCGGCGGATAAACAGGATATTAAATTGCTTGATAAAGATATCAGGTACATTAAAACCAGGGATGATGGCCTTAGCAAGCAAGGGGACGTGTTTTTTGGCTCGTTTGCGTATTACCTGCTGCTTTTGATCGGGCCGGCTTTATGTTATGGGGCCTATGCTTATCGCAATTGGACGATAAAAAATAACAGCGATATAGTTAAAGTAAAAAGCCGCAGGGCAGGTAAAATAGCAGCTAAACATATGGCTAATGCGCAAAAACAGCTGGCCGCTAACAACACAAAGGAATTTTATGAAGATGTATTTAAAGGTTTATACGGCTATTTAAGTGATAAGCTCAACATCCCGTATGCGAATTTAGACAGGGAAACCATTGCGTCGGCATTGAAAAAGAGGCCGGTGAGTGAACAATTGGTCGGCCGGCTGTTGGATACGCTTGATCTTTGCGAAATGGCACGTTTTGCGCCGGTGACCCATATTTCAAAACAGGAAGTATTTGAAAAAGCAAAAGGGATAATAAGTGATATTGAAAATGAAATTTAACAGGCTGATACTGATAGTAGCCCTTTTTGCAGGGCTTGTTTTACCGATGTTATCATTTGGCAATGATGATGTACAAGCGCTATTTACAAAAGGCAACAGCTATTATGCGAAAGCGCAATACAAAGAAGCTTTAAATACTTACCAGCAAATTTTAAATGATGGTTACCAGTCGGCGGCGGTTTATTTTAACATGGGTAATGCCAGCTATAAAACGGATGATATTCCATCTGCATTGCTTTATTACGAAAAGGCGCACAAGCTTGCTCCCGGTAATGAGGATATTAACGTTAACATCCGCTTTGCCAATTTAAAAACTACCGATAAAATTGATGAAGCGCCGGAGTTCTTCCTTGCTAACTGGTGGAAAGCGGTTATTTTAAGCTTTTCGGTCAGTGCATTATCAACGTTTAGTATTTTGTTTCTTTTATTGGGATCGGGTGTTTTGATCATATACTTTTTCACCAATTCGGTCAGTATAAAAAAATCTTCTTTTTATACCTCAATGCTTTTATTCTTCCTGGGTGTTTTAACAATTTTTACTGCGGGGATGCAGATCAGTTATTTTGACGGGCACCGCCAGGCTATCATATTCAGCAGTTCGGTGGTTGTAAAAAATGGCCCGGTTGAAAAGTCGGGCGGCGTTTTCGTATTGCACGATGGCACCAAAGTAAATATCCTGGATAACAGCAATGGCTGGCTGAAGATCAGGCTCGGTAATGGCAACGAGGGGTGGATAAAGGCAACAGATGTGAAGGAAATATAATAGCTTCTTGAAAGTCGTTTTCAAAAATCGCCACAATAATGTCATAGTTTTTAGTTTCGGCGTATTTTCACTGCATATAGCCTGATAAATGGATATTTACGACACTTGTTTTGGTAACAAAAACAGTTTTTAATTATCTATATCAATAAAAGTACAAAGTGGAAGCCATTCTCAATATTTCAAACCTCAGTAAAAATTATCAAAGCGCCGGGCGAACGCTCACGGTGCTCGACAATATTAATTTCTCGGTCGGCGCCGGTTCAACAAATGCCATTGTCGGACCCTCAGGGAGTGGCAAAACTACACTGTTAGGCTTGTGCGCCGGGCTCGATAGTTCTACTACGGGCATTGTTGAGCTGAACAATATTAACCTCGGGAAATTATCTGAAGACCAGCGGGCGCAGGTACGCAACCAGTATATAGGGTTTATTTTTCAGAATTTTCAGCTATTACCAACCTTAACCGCGCTTGAAAACGTAATGGTCCCGCTTGAATTACGGGGAGAAAAAAACATCAAAGCAAGGTCATTGGAATTGTTAGACAAAGTGGGCCTTTCAGACCGCGGCCATCATTACCCTGCTCAATTATCCGGCGGCGAGCAGCAAAGGGTTTCACTGGCGAGGGCTTTCTCTAACTCGCCACGCATTTTATTTGCTGATGAACCTACCGGGAACCTTGACGCTGAAACCAGCGAAAAGGTTGTAAAACTGATATTCGACCTGAATAAAGAAGCAGGCACAACCCTTGTTTTGGTTACACATGACCTGGAACTGGCTGCAAAAACACAACGTATCCTCCGCATAAAAGGTGGCAAGTTAATAGCTGATGACAGAACGGACAATGGATAACCGCGGGATGGATACTAAAAGAAAAATAAATATCCCCTGGCTTTTTGAAATGGCCTGGCGCGATAGCCGCAGGAACCGGTCGCGGCTGTTCCTGTTCATATCTGCAATAGTATTCGGCATTGCAGCATTGGTGGCCATTTATTCATTCAGGTACAACCTGGAGAATGATATTAACGCCCAGGCAGCCACGTTAATCGGCGCCGACCTTTCGGTATCGGGCAACCGGGCGCCCGGCCCTGGCATAAAACCTTTGCTGGATTCGCTGGGTGATAAAAGATCGGAAGAGCGCAGCTTTGTTTCCATGATCTATTTCCCCAAAAGCAAGGGTACAAGGCTGGTGGAAGTACGCGCCTTACAAGGCGGCTTCCCCTACTACGGCAGTCTTGAAACCACACCTTTGCAGGCCGGGCAATCATTTAAAAACGATAAAGCCGCATTGGTTGACAAAACGCTTATGCTGCAGTTCAACGCCCGCGTTAATGATTCGATAAAAGTTGGTAATGTTACTTTTTTAATAGCAGGCATTTTAAACAAGGCCCCGGGACGGACCGGCATTTCATCGGGTATAGCCCCGGTTGTTTATATCCCTTTGCAATATTTGGAGCAAACCGGGCTGTCCAAAAAAGGGAGCCGCATCAATTATAGTTTTTACTATAAGTACGATAAGCCGGTTAACATGGACAAACTGGTTAAAAATATCGACCCAAGGCTGGACAAGGCCGATATGAACTACGAGACCATTGAAACCCGCAAAGAAAACACGGGCCGCTCCTTTGCCGATCTTACCCGCTTTTTATCATTGGTTGGCTTTATTGCCTTGCTATTGGGTTGTGTTGGGGTGGCCAGCGCAATACATATTTATATACGCGAAAAAATTGCGTCCATCGCTATCATGCGGTGCCTGGGCGTTAAAGCCTCCGAAGCATTTTTGATCTATCTTATACAGATCGTCGGTATTGGTCTTGTTGGTTCGGTGGCCGGGGCGTTATTGGGTTCTTTTGTACAACATTTACTGCCCCTGGTATTTAAGGATTTTTTGCCTCTAACTATATCTACAGATACGTCCTGGATGGCTATCGGGCAGGGGATTGTTTTGGGTGTTATCATTTCCATCCTTTTTGCATTGTTGCCACTCATTTCCATCCGTAATATTTCGCCATTAAATACCCTGCGTATCTCCTATGAAGAAATAAACCTCGTTCGCGACCCCTTCAGGTGGCTGGTTTACGCATTGATACTCCTTTTTATCATCACCTTTACATTTTTTCAACTGGGCAGCTGGCTGGCAAGCATATTTTTCACCATTGGCATATTGATCGCTTTTTTAATACTTGCCTTTACAGCCTGGCTGTTAATGAAGGTGATGCGGGTAATTATACAAAGCTCATGGAGCTATTTATGGCGACAAGGTTTCGCTAATTTATACCGGCCAAATAATCAAACTATTATTTTGATCACATCGATCGGGTTAAGTACCGCGTTTATTTGCACGTTGTTTTTTATCCAGGGCATCCTCATCAACCAGCTTAATTTATCCTCGAGCAGCAGTCAATCGAACATGATACTGTTTGACATACAAACAAGCCAGGAAAAAGCGGTCGCCAATTTAACGCGACAATACAAATTGCCTGTTTTGCAGCAGGTGCCGATAGTAACGCTCCGGCTGGAGAAAATTAACGGGAAAACAGCGGCCGATTTTAAAAAGGACACGACCCTGAGGTTTTCGAGGCATGTTTTTTCTAACGAATACCGGGTTACTTACCGTGACACACTATCAGCATCAGAAAAAATAATACATGGCGAATGGGTTGGAAAAGCGGAACCAGGCAAAGAAATACCGGTATCGATTGAAGATGGTTTTTCCAAACGCAACCATATTAACGTTGGCGATCATTTGGTTTTCAATGTGCAGGGTTTGAGTATGCCCGCCATAGTGAGCAGTGTACGGCAGGTGAATTGGAATAAGATACAAACCAATTTCCAGGTGGTTTTTCCGAAAGGGGTATTAGAAGATGCACCGCAATTCCATGTACTGCTCACCCATGTGCCATCGGCAAAAGCATCTTCCGGTTATCAGCAGGCGGTAGTACGGCAATTTCCTAATATTTCGATCATCGATCTCGGCCAGGTTTTAAATGTTATTGACGATCTGTTGGATAAGATTAGTTATATCATCCGTTTCATGAGCGCTTTTAGTATCATTACAGGTATCGTAGTACTGATCGCTTCGGTAAGAATCAGCAAATACCAGCGGATACAGGAAAGCGTTTTGCTGCGCACCCTGGGCGCAAGCCGTAAACAAATTTTCGCGATAACCGCTTTGGAATATTTATTTTTAGGAGCGTTATCAGCATTAACCGGAATAGTTATTGCGGTAAGCGGTACATGGCTGCTGGCAAAATTTAGTTTCGAGATACCGTTCGCCATTAATTTGCTGCCGGCAATAGTGCTGTTTTTTATTATTTCGTTATTAACAGTGATTATTGGCCTGCTGAATAGCCGCGGTGTATTAAATAAACCGCCGTTGGAGATTTTAAGAACCAACGCGTAGCGAGGCAATATTTTTCGTCTCTGGAACGTTTCTGGGCCAACGGACGCGCCGATTGCAGGGGATGCAAAACGCGGGAGACACAAGATATTGTGTCTCTACAAAAGGGAATGAAATGTATAAATTAAAATTTATCTGTATTGTATTTGCGACCTTGTTGTTTACCGCCTGTGGCGGGAAAAAAACGGCCCCGGCAGAATCAGTTGTCGCAACTGGCAGCACCGACAATTCATCATCCAAAACCGTACTTTTCTTTGGCGACAGCCTTACTGCCGGTTACGGGTTGGAGGATCCTTCGGAAGCTTTCCCCGGAGTGGTGCAAAATAAAATCGATGCTGCACATTTGCATTACAAGGTGGTTAACGCAGGCTTAAGCGGCGAAACATCGGCAGGCGGAAAAGGCCGTATAGGCTGGATATTAAAGCAAAAAGTAGATATTTTTGTACTGGAGCTTGGCGCTAATGACGGGTTGCGCGGTATACCAGTGACACAAACTAAGGAAAACCTGCAGGCCATTGTCGATTCGGTAAAAGCAAAATACCCCAAAGCAAAATTAATAATGCTTGGCATGCAGGTACCGCCAAATATGGGCGCTGCTTATGCCAATAGTTTTAAAGCTACATTTCCTGAGCTTGCTTCAAAAAATAATATGGCCCTGGTTCCTTTCCTTTTAAAAGGAGTTGGCGGCATACCATCGTTAAACCAAAAAGACGGGATACATCCAACTGCCGAAGGCGCAAAAATTGTCGGCGATAATGTTTGGCAGGTGTTACAGGGAGTTTTGTTAACAGATTAGATTTGTCAAATTTCGAAAGTTGTCAAATCTTTACGGCCATAACATTATCTTCGCAAAAAAATCACAAACATGCCCACAACAAAACTTACAATAAACAGCAATGGTTCGGTAAAAGTAGAAGGCGACTTTGAAATAGTAGATGTGCAGGGTAACGCCTATGGGTTACAGGGAAGGACCGTCGTGTCTATCTGCCGCTGCGGCATGTCGGCGAATAAGCCTTTTTGCGATGGCTCGCACAAGGGACATTTTGAACACGATGCGCAGGCATTTGATTTGCCGCCGCGCAAAGTTTTGTAATTGACAAAAAACCGCCAAAAATGCCTGCAGCAAAAGTTAATCATATAGAAATCGCTTACCAAACCACAGGAAAGGGAGCACCGCTTGTACTGATACACGGGCACCCTTTTGACCATACGATGTGGTATCCGCAAATTGAAGCTTTCTCTACGCACTACCAGGTTATTACGCCTGATCTCAGGGGCTATGGGAAAAGCAGCCTGCCGGGCAAAGCAAAAACAAAGTTTGAAGACTATGCCACGGACATATTGCTCCTGCTTGATCATTTAAAGGTTAGCAGCTTTCACCTGGGCGGGCTGTCAATGGGTGGCCAGGTGATCATGGAAATATTCCGCCAGGCGCCGGAGCGAATAAAAACGTTAATATTTGCCGATACTTTTGCAGGACTGGATACACCGGAAGTAAAACAGGGGCGTTATGATGCCGCTGCCCGCCTGGAAGCTGATGGTATGGATGGTTATGCTGATGAAGTGATATATAAAATGATGATGCCTGCCCACGTTAGTTCAATGCCCAACGCGGCTGGCCGCGTTATAAAAATGATGAAGGCAACATCCCCCAAAGCTGCTGCCACCGCACTGCGCGCCAGGGCAGAAAGGATAGATTATTTAACCGAAGTGCTTCCGAAAATTGATATACCGACCCTTGTAATTGTTGGCCGCGAAGATGAATTTACACCTGTTGCCAAGGCAGAAGAGTTAAAAGAAAACCTTCAAAACTGCAAATTGGTAATCATTGAAAATGCAGGCCACATGCCGAACCTGGAGCAAGCTGAAGAATTTAACAGAACGGTGCTTGAATTTTTAGACAGCGTCAATTATTCTGAAAGCTCTTTTTAGCACTATTAGACTTACGAAGTTTTAAAACGGCGAAGCCCTCAACGAGGCCTTTGAAAACAAACAACATCGAGTTAAACTTCGTAAGTCTGATCAAGGGCTCAATCCATCGAAACCATCGCTTTAATAACTCCCGTTTCCGGCTTAAGCCAGCTTTCAAAATCCCTTTTTATTTCGTCAAAATTTACCCTGTGGGTGATATAGTTTTTGGGATCAACTAATCCGTTTTTCATGCAGGCGATCACATGCGCAAAGTCCTGCCGGGTAGCGTTCCGGCTGCTCATTAAGGTAGCTTCGCGTTTGTGAAATTCGGGGTGGCTAAACGAAATTTCGCCTTTTTGCAGACCTATCAATACAAACCTGCCGCCATGAGCCAGGAATTGAAAAGCATTATTAATGGCTTTCTGGCTTCCGGTAGCATCAATAACTACCGTGGGCATATCCCCGCCGGTGATTTCCTTTAGTTGTTGAAAAACATCGGTATTAAGGGCATTTATAGTGTAATCTACTTTTAAATGTCGTCTACAAAATTTAAGCCTCGCTTCATTTACATCCAATACAATTACTTCTGCACCGGCAATTTTTGCAAATTCGATGGTCCCCAATCCTATTGGACCGGCCCCAATCACCAAAACGAACTCCCCTGTTCTAATACCCGCGCGGGCTATCCCATGCGCGCCGATTGCCAATGGTTCTATCAGCGCCAATTCATCGTAGCTCAATCCTTGACCATGAACCAGCGAATACGATGGCACAGATAAATATTCGGCCATGCCGCCATCAATATGCACGCCGCAAACCTTAAGGCCTACACAACAATTTGGCTTGCCCGAGCGGCATGCAATACACGAGCCGCAGTTAAAGTATGGAATAAAAGTTACCGGTTCACCCGCTTTAAAACCTGTTGCATCGTCAAATTCTGAAAGCTCGCCGGCAAGTTCATGTCCTAATACGCGTGGATATTGAAAATAAGGCTGTGTGCCCTCAAAGGCATGCAGGTCGGTACCGCAAATGCCGATACGTTTTATTTTTATAATGGCATTTCCCTTTGTTAAAACAGGCTTTTCGGCTGTTTTATAATCGAGATTTCCGGGTTCGGTGCAAACCAGTGTTTTCATTATAACGCTACTTTTTTCATTTTCGGCGAAAGCAAATGCATAATTATCCATGCCAGTAAATAGGCAAAACCACAAATGGTAAAAATAATATTATAGCCTACAAGGATATGGCCGGCTTGTTTATTGGTTTCCAATACAAAACCAATTAAGCCCGGAAAAAAAATGCCTCCGACAGAGCCCGCCATACCTCCGATGCCCACAATTGAGCTGACTGCCCTTTTAGGGAACATATCTGAAGCCGTGGTAAAAATGGTAGCGCTCCATGCCTGGTGGGCTGCCGCTGCCAAGCTGATTAAACCAACCGCCTGCCATATGTTCGTCGCAAAACGCGCTGTGATAATTGGTATGACACAAATTGCGAAGATGAACATAGCAGTTTTGCGGGCCTTAAATATGGGCCAGCCTTTTTTTATCAGCCATGAAGATAGATAGCCGCCACCAATGCTACCGAAGGTGGTAGCGGTGTAAACAATAACTAATGGTAAACTTGGCTTTTTAAGGTCGAGATTAAAAGTGCTCGAAAAGTAGGAGGGTAGCCAGAACAGAAAGAAATACCAGATAGGGTCGGTCAAAAATTTCCCTACAACAAATGTCCAGGTTTGCGGGATGCCTAATAGTTTCACCCACCTGATCTTTTGTTCAATATCGGTACCTACAGTTACTTCCTCTGCATCGCTGTGAATAAACTCATATTCGGCCTTCGTTACTTTTTTGTGTTTTGATGGGATCTCATAAAATATCCGCCAAAAAATTAGCCATACAAACCCGATAGCTCCAGTCAATAAAAATGCCATTTGCCAGCCATATACACCTAATAACCAGGGTACAATTACGGGGGCCACAACCGCGCCAATATTGGCGCCCGAATTAAATATACCTGTAGCAAAAGCCCGTTCCCTTTTTGGGAACCATTCGGCAACGGCCTTGATAGCTGCAGGGAAATTACCCGACTCTCCTAAACCCAGCGCAACCCTCACTACGCCGAAACCAAAAGTGCTTTTAACAATTGCATGCAGCATGGCGGCTACGCTCCAAACGATCAACGAAATGGTATAGCCTAATTTTGTGCCTATTTTATCAATGAAGTTGCCAAATATCAATAAGCCAACGGCGTAGGCAGCCGTGAATGCTGTTACGATATGCCCGTAATCAATTTCGGTCCAATGGAATTGGGCTGCAAGTGTAGGTTTTAACAAACCGATGATCTGCCGGTCGAGATAGTTAATGGTTGTAGCAAAAAACAGGAGGGCAACCACTACCCACCGGTAGTTCCCAACCTTTATTTTTTCCATATCATAGGTTTGGTTAAATGATTTACATGGCTGCCTTTATCAATTCAAGCGCTTTAACCGTATCCGTATGCAATTGTTCATAAAGGCGGTTGTTTAAAACATCCTTACTGATCAGTTTACTGCCCATACCCACCGCACTTACCCCTGCGTGGAACCATGCAGTGATATTTTTAGGTGTTAGGTCAACACCGCCGGTTGGCATAAAAAGTATACCAGGAAATATTTCCAGTACCGAGCTTATAAACGCCGGGCCAACTACACTTGCCGGAAATATTTTTACTAATTCGGCCCCGTTTTTCTGCGCGGTGTATATTTCCGTAGGTGTCATACAGCCGGGGATCCATAACAATTTATGCTTGTGCGCTACTTTTGCCACTTCGGCATTTATGGTAGGTGCGACTATAAAATCAGCCCCGGCATCCACAAATGCTTCAGCTTCGGATATGTTTTTTATGGTGCCGATACCGAGGTAAAGGTCGGGCATTTCTTTGTCAACCGCCTTTCTTAACACTTTAAAGTTATCAAATGCAGGTTTGGCCCTGTTGGTATATTCCATCACCGTGATACCTGCACTGTACAGCGTACGGATCACTTGCAGGCTCACTTCAACATCCTCGTAAAAAAACAAAGGCAGCATACCTTGCGTCAATATGCTGTTTAATACCGCTTTTTTAATCTTCATTTCATTGCTTTTTTAATTTCCGCTACTGTTCTGGTGGTAGCATCGCCTTTTATGAATAATTTTTCAAATGCCGCTGCGGTGGCAAATTCAAGTATCTCATCCGCTTCGTGCCGGTTATAAAAACCATAAATAAGGCCCGCCATAAAACAATCGCCGCTGCCCACCTTGTCGACAACATGACCGGTTTCATATTCGCCCGAATTATATAATTGGTTATCAATATACAAAGTTGTGTAATATTTTATATCATTGGTAGCATCAAACCGAAAAGTATTTGCAACGGCATTACATTTCGGAAATTGCTCCATAATTTTCCGAGATGTTTTTAATGACTCCTTCAAATAGATACTTTTCTGTCCCGATTCATGAATATCCGGTATCACATTGATACCGAGCATCATTTCTGCCGCCCAAATGTTTCCCATTACCAGGTCACAATATTTAACAAGGCTTGGCATCACCTCCAATGGTGTTTTACCATATTGCCACAATTTCGAGCGGTAGTTCATATCCACCGAAATGGTTATGTTTTTTTTTGAGGCTGCTTCCAAAACTTCTTCGCACAGATCGGCAACATTTTGGTTAAGCGCCGGGCATATCGCGCTGAAATGGAACCAACTCACCCCTTCAAATACTTTATCCCAGTCGATCATCCCCGGTTTAAGTTCGGCAAATGCTGAATTGGCCCGGTCATATACTAAGGCATTATGTTTAATATCGTTATGCTCAGTTAAATAATAAAGGCCCACCCTGTTGCCGCCATAATGAATTGCCGAGGTATCGATACCCTTGCTTTGTAATGATTTGACAATTTGGACCGTTAGATCATTATCCGGCAGCGCCGTAAAATATTTCGCGGGCAAACCCCATAGCGCCAATGAGTTCGACACGTTCAGTTCTGCGCCCACTACATAGACCGGGAATTGGTGGCTGTTCAGCCACTCGCCGGTTGTATCGGGACAAAAACGCAGCAGCAATTCGCCAAAAGAAAGTATCTTACCCGTATGCTGCCTGCTGTTTGAAAGTCCGCTCATTTTATCTTTTCGAAATCGAAATAGTTTTTCGCATTATAGTAGCAAATATCCTGTACCACCTTACCCGTCCATTCCATATCGGCAGGCAACTCCCCGTTTTCAATATCGTTGCCAAACAGGTTGCATAATATCCGCCTGAAATATTCGTGCCTGGGGTAGGAGAGGAAGCTGCGCGAATCCGTAAGCATGCCTACCATCCGGCTTAAAAGCCCGATGTTCGAGAGCGTGTTTAATTGTTTCGTCATCCCGTCCTTCTGATCAAGGAACCACCATGCCGAGCCAAATTGCATCTTCCCGGCAACCGAACCGTCATTAAAATTCCCCGCCATCGTGGCTATAAGCTCATTATCAGCCGGGTTAAGGTTATATAAAATGGTTTTGGTTAGTTTACCTTCTGCCTCCAGCCTGTTCATGAATTTAGATAAGGGCCGGGCCTGCGAAAAATCGCCAATGGAATCATAGCCTGTATTTGGCCCGGCTTCAGTCAATGCCCGTGTATTATTATCGCGCAAAGCCCCGACGTGATATTGCTGCACCCATCCTTTTTCGTGGTCCCAAACCGAAAAATGATACAGCATTGCCGATTTGAATTTGACCACCTCATCATGAGATAAAACCTTTTCCGACCTTAGTTTGAGAAAAATTGTCCTGATCTCCTGCTCGGTATAGCTTGCTGAATACAATTGCTCCAAACCATGATCGGACAAGCTGCAGCCATTTGCGGCAAAATAGTTATGCCGCTGTTTTAAAGCCGCCAGGTAGGTATCCAGATCGCAAATATCCGATCCGATTATGGTTTCGAGCTGGTTAATATAGCTGTTCAACGCCTGGATATCATCAGCCTGCATTGCCTTATCCGGCCTGAACGCAGGTAATACTTTTACACTGTAGCCATCCTGTTTTATTTTTTTATGGTACGATAAATTATCAAGCGGATCATCGGTAGTGCAAAGCACTTCCACATTCCGGCTTTTAACCAGGTTCCTAACACTAAATTCAGGCGATTGCAACTTTTCATTACAAGCGTCATATATTTTCCTGGCAGTTGATGGCGATAACAAGTCATGAATACCGAAATACCGTTGCAATTCAAGGTGTGTCCAGTGATAGAGTGGGTTACGCAGCGTGTACGGAACGGTTGCCGCCCAGGCCTCAAATTTTTCCCAATCGCTTTTGTTGCCGGTTATATAAGCCTCATTAATACCGTTAGCCCGCATGGCCCGCCATTTATAATGATCGCCAAAGAGCCAGATTTGGCTAAGATTTTCAAAATTAATGTCGCCGGCTATGTCATCAGGCGGCAGGTGGCAGTGGTAGTCAATTATAGGGAGCCCGGCAGCATATTCATGGTATAAACGCTGCGCGGTTTTTGTTTCCAGTAAAAAATCTTCGTTTAAAAAGGTTTTCATCTTAAATATTGGCCTGCCGGAAGGAGGTATAAATCGGTAAAACGCGATTTTTGTATTTCAGGGGCAATATACTTGTTATGTAATAAAATATTTCAAAAGTATTGGTTAATTTACAATTAACCAGCTTGATAAATTTATTCCACCGCTATTTTAACACTTTATAACAGGAAGATTGTTTTAAAAATTAATTGATTATATAATACTATGGAAAAGCATATTGTTAAAGTATTAAAAACAGAATTTGTGACGCACAATGTAAGGCGTTTTACAATAGAGAAACCTGCCGGGTATGAATTTATATCCGGGCAGGCCACTGATGTCTCCATCAATAAACCGGGGCTCGAGGATGAGCTGCGACCATTTACATTTACCTGCCTCAACAGCGACGACCACCTGGAGTTTACCATCAAAATTTACAAAGGTCATGATGGAGTTACTGAAAAGCTGGGAAATATTGAAGTCGGCGACGAATTAATACTACATGAAGTTTTTGGGGCCATCAATTACCAGGGGCGGGGCCTGTTTATTGCCGGCGGCGCAGGTTTAACACCATTTATCTCCATTTTCCGCCAACTTAGGGCTGACGACAAATTGCCGGGTAACACCTTGTTATTTGCTAACCGTACCGAAGAAGATATTATAATAAAAGACGAACTGGATGCAATGCTCGGCGAAAACCATATCGATGTTTTGTCGGACCCTAAAACACCAGGTCAAACCGGGAAGCATATTGATAAAACGCTGCTAAAACAATACCTCCCGCCAAAATCCGGCTACTGTTACATTTGCGGCCCCGATGAGTTTGTAGCGGTAATGAAAAATAATTTAATTGACCTTGGTGTGGCGGAGGACCGTATTGTTATTGAACAGTAACAGATTAGCTGTTTTGACTCGTGGGATTAAGGTAGCAATAAAAGAGAGGCGTAGCCTCGACTGATTTTGTAACAACGGATTTTAATCCGTTGATGATAAGTAATGCACATAAAAAGAACCGTAGGTTCGACCCATATATCAACTTCAGTTCAGCGACGACACCCGTTCAGATGTATAATATTGGCCGTGCCGATGGCACTTAAAATCACTATCTGATATCTGCAACGGGTTGAAACCCGTTGTTACAATAATCATCGAGCCTATGGCTCTTAAAAAGATAAACGCCAATTTAGGTAGTAAAATCTAATCGCAAGCTACAACGAAGCGCCGCTACTCTTATCCAAAAATAAAACAGCGTTTTCATGCCTGCGCAAAATAGTTGACGGATATTTTTCAGTTATTTCGCCGTGAATAGTATTATATACAGCTTCCGCTTTTTTCTTCCCCGGCACAATGCAGTAAATATATTTACCGGCCATTAGCGCAGGCACTGTTAGTGTTATCGCATAAGCAGGCACTTCACTTAGGTCGCTAAAACAACCATCGTTTACCTGCTGCTGCCTGCAGGGTGCGTCCAGCTTTACCATTTTTACAACCAATGGGTCGTTAAAATCGGCAACCGGAGGGTCGTTAAACGCAATATGCCCGTTTTCGCCAATGCCCATGCATACAATATCGGGCGGGTATTGTGCCAGTAACCCGGCATAGCGGCTACACTCCGCCCCAATATCAGGTGCATTACCATCAATATAGTTTACAGTATGGAAATGAAGTTTGTCAAATATGTTTTCGCGGAGATAATATGCAAATTTACGCAGATCATTCTCGGGCAATTCGATATATTCATCCATGTGGAAGGCATTTACACGCCGCCAGTCGATTATCGTTTTTTCGGTTAAAGCAGCTAAAAATTCAGTTTGTGATGGCGCCGAGGCAAAAATAATATTTACAAATTCCTGCTGCCTGTGCAGTTTGTTTATGGTGGTGCAAACCATATCTGCAGCATCTTCACCCATAAGCACCCTGTTTGCATAAATATGGACGGCCAAATTACCGGCGTGCCGCGCAGACATATAACGCTTTGTATCCATACTAATGGATGGCCCTTTCGTTCATGGTCAAATTTTTACTGTAAACTGTCTTCCCTTTGATGATCGTCATTTCAACGTTTATATCATCGTCAAAAATAACAATATCGGCATCCTTGCCGGTTACAAGCGAACCTTTTTTATCATCAATTTTCATGATAACAGCCGGTGTATTTGCCGCCATCTGCACAGCTTCCAATAACGGAATATCTGCCATAGTCATCATGGTGCGCACTAACCGGTTGCTTGTTGCTACGCTGCCCGCGAAGGCGCTGCGGTCGGGCAATTTGGCAACATCATCTTCAACTATCACTTTTAGCCCGTTTTTGAGGCTGCCCAAAATGCTTTCGCCCGGCGGCATAGCAGCGGCGCGCATGGCGTCGGTTATCAATGCGATCTTTTGCGGGCCTTTTATTTTGTAAACTAATTTCAATAACGGAGCAGGCAAATGGATCCCGTCCGCGATGATTTCCACATCCATACCATCAATCAGGTAGGCGCTCTCTATTACCCCCGCATAACGGAACGCATTACGCCTCGTTACACCCGACATGCCAGAATAGAGATGCGTTGCCAGCGTATAACCATTTTCAAAAGCTTCCAATACTTCTTCATAAATAGCATCGGTATGGGCAATAGCTGCCAAAATCCCCTTGGAGGTAAC
>Ga0206978_1083_pt1 | contig 22838 bp, 19 predicted proteins | sample Alteio_BWMinCont_21_FD_153477 | JGI IMG/M metagenome (GOLD analysis project Ga0206978, IMG submission 153477) | Enriched cells from forest soil in Barre Woods Harvard Forest LTER site, Petersham, Massachusetts, United States -... | ecosystem: Environmental > Terrestrial > Soil > Temperate forest >...
CGCTCGTCTTCGGTCGACGCTCCGGCCGGCGGGCGGCGGCACTTGTAAAAGAGGCCCGAGCCGATCTGCCGGCGATCGCGGACGACGCCATTCCGAAAGACGAGAGCACATGGCTTGCCGACCTGATGCGCCGCGACCAGGGACCATTACAGTCTGAAGTGCGCACGTCGTGCCGCATGCTCGCACACCATAAACTTGGTCCGATCCGCGACGAGAAAACGCTCAAGGAGGCGCTCGCTGAATACGAGCGCATCGAGCGGGAAGATGCGCAGGTGATGCGCCTGGACGATAAGGCGCGGGCGTCCGACCACGAGCGCGGCAATGAGCTGGAAAGCGCGCTCTCGGTGCGAAACCTGGCTTTGCTCGGCCGGATTCTCGCGACCGCTGCGTTACGCCGCACCGAAAGCAGGGGCGCGCATTTCCGCTTGGACTATCCCCACACCGATGAAGTGAACTGGCGGGTTGTGACGCGGCTTGAATCGGGTGTCAAGAATACGATCGACTTCCGTACCGACCCCGTGAAGGAGCCGGCCAATGCCGGCGAACGTATCGCGCAAGATGAGTAGGCGCCGACGCTCGCCCGTTTCTTGTACCTCAGGTCGCCCGACGATGTGTGTCGCCCGGCGCGCGAAAGCGCACATCCGCGCGCCAAAAAGAAGACCTGAGGCCTTCCATATCGCTTCCGCGCGTCTCGTTTCTAAGCCGTCTCGTCTATAACCGGCGATCACAGGATTATTTTCCTGTGTAACTGACCCGCCAAATCGAGTTGGAGCCATCGTCGCTGACCAGCAGCGCGCCATCTCCAAGCAGACTCCTCGGGAGGAGTTAGCTAAACAACGGAAGCCGCGAGGCGAATAAGCTCGCCAATCTTAGTTGCGCATTTGACAGCACTGTAATCGCCAATTTGATCTGGCGCTAATTGCGTGATGCAATCTCAGGCTTGCCGGCGCGCACCCAGCCCTCTTGCTCATCGATGCACTCCATGCCGATCATCATGTAACGGATATAGGTGCCGCGATCGATAAAAGGGCTGGGATCGCTCGGCTTCCGTGCTTGGTTCTTCGCAATCCTGTCCGTCTTTCCATCCACAAACGTCAGATCGCGATAGGGATGATTGGCAATATATCCGTCCACGCCGGCATCTTCTCCCAGCTTGAAAAAGCGCTCAAATGATTGCTTGTAAGCCGATAGGCCCGCGTCCATGCGGCCGGGCTGCCCCGTGGGTTCCAACGACCGCGGAATGGCGCTTCCGCCCCAAAAAGAGAGCAAGTGCGGTTGGCCGTGGTCGGTTACAGGAATCAGCATCGAAACAGTCCCTGGCGTATGCCCCGGAGTGATGTAGAACGTAATCGTGGTACCGCCCAACGTCAGCTTCTGGCCGTCGCTGATGTCCATGTCGCGCGCGGGCGGCGGGCCAAACTTCCCTCCCGGGTCCGTCGGGGGCAGCTTCGCAACCATGTCCCAGTCGATCCCGGACATCAGAACATGGGGATGATAGGTGTCTTGCAGATACTTGGAGCCGCCGAAGTGATCGTTATGTCCATGCGTGAGGATCAGATATTTCATCTGAGTGGGATCGAGCCCCAGCTTCTTGTAGCCTCCAATGATAATGCGCTGCGCTTCCTCGGGATTATCGAGACTGTCGATCTGGATAATGCCCGCGCTCGTGACGATGGCCCATGAGGCGACGCTATTCATCCCCAAATAGTAGAGTTGATCGAATACTTTCGCCGGCGGTGCGTCAATAACCTTGCCGACGCTTGCGGCGGCGCTTACCGGCGGGATGATGCAGTCCACCACGACGGCAGTAAGATCGTTCGCGGCGAGAAGCTTGGCGTTCTCCGCGTGGTCGAGGAACGCCTTGGGATCCGGCCCACTGGCGGGCGCGGATTCCTGTGCGCGGACCGAAGTCGCTATTGCGACCGCGGCCAGAATGGCGATGGCTACCAACATCGTCGGATTCTTAAGCATGTGTCCTCACTTTGTGAAAAAAGCGTCGTTACACAAGGCGCAATACGGCCCTTAAGCACAAAAACAAACCACATCTTCACGATGACCGCCCAATTCGCTCTGCCCAAACCGAATGGAAAACTGGAGCCGGTAGGACGCGAAGGTTGCGTGCAAAGATCAGCTGGGGATTGTCACCCCCCAGCCCGCGGCTCTATGTTACCAGAGCGCGTTAAAAATGAGCCTCGCAATGCCCGAGCGTAGGGAAAACGGCGGGAATTTTGAGACGGTCAGCCTGGAGCAAGCATCCTATCAATTGAGGATCCGGCCCGTGAGTCGCCTGTTCTCAATTCTGTTTGTCTTTTTCAGCTTGATAGTTGCCGCCCGCGAGATCCCAGAATTGAATCATCTGGCGGATGATCCATCGAATGATGGAGAGGTGTTTGCTTGGCAACGCCAAACGCCGGTATGTACCCTACATGATGTTAAGAAACCGAGGAAAGAAGATCCCCCACCAGATCCAATCACCGCTCGCGCTGAAAACCTCACTCGCCCTTTGGCTGTTTCCGCAGAAATGGGCCCGGGCCTAGGCCTGGATATTCTGCTTCTAGTTAGCTGCCTGCGAACATAAAACAGTCGTAAATCCGCTCTCAATGGCTTTTTGTGAAAGGCAAGCGGCAGTCGGCTTGCCCATAGCTAGAGGAGATCAAGAAGAAAGAATAAGGGGTGCTGTATGAAACTCATCGAGATCGTACCTGCTTGGTCGAGGATTTTGCATGGGCACAGGCCTTTTCTGTCGCTTGAAATCACGCGCGACTGCCCTCTGCATTGCCCCGGTTGTTACGCGTATGAACCAGACCATCTCGGAACAGGCTCCACGTTGCGCCAACTAGCGGATTTCAAGGGTGAGGCCCTAATCGCAGGGGTTTTGAGTCTGGTCCGGCGTTTACGACCATTGCACCTCTCTATCGTCGGGGGAGAACCCTTGATCCGTTATCGCGAACTCGGGATCCTGCTGCCTAAACTTACGCAACTCGGAGTCGAAGTACAGCTCGTCACCAGCGCAGTTCGCGCCATCCCTGGCGAGTGGAGCGCATTCCCAAATCTTCACTTAGTCGTATCCGTCGATGGCCTGGCGCCTGAACACGACAAGCGGCGCTCTCCTGCGACTTACGCTCGTATTCTTAAGAATATTGCAGGCCAGCATGTAATCGTGCACTGCACCATAACCCGAGCGATGCTCTGCCGTTCCGATTATCTTGGAGATTTCGCCAGCTTTTGGTCCCAGCGCGATGAGGTTCGAAAGATATGGTTCAGTCTCTATACTCCCCAAGAAGGAGACGACAGCCCGGAGCGCTTGCGGCCACAGGATCGACTGGCAGCGCTGCAGGAGTTAGCCGGCGTGCGTACTGCTTTTCCGAAAGTCTATTTGCCAGACATGGTGTTGAAGGGCTATTACGCTCCCCCTAATTCGCCTGGGGAATGCATATTTGCGCAGACCACAAATTGCATCTCCGCCGATTTAACCACTCGCATCGCGCCCTGCCAATTTGGTGGCCGCCCGGTCTGTTCGGAGTGCGGCTGTATCGCTTCGGCTGGGCTTGCCGCTATCGGCAGGTACAAACTCGGGGGGGTCCTTCCGGTCTCTAGCATTTTCTCGCTCTCAAAAAGAGTGGGCGACCGCTCTCACCAACGCTCTCGACGTGGGAGCGGCAATTCCATTCCGTGACACGGTGACCTGACTAATGAATAATGGGCGTCCGGCTGGAACCGACCTTTGCCTTTCCGGCCGGCGCATTTACGAAGGAGGGGACGATGAAAGCTTGGGTGATCGGTTTGCTTTTAGTGATTAGCTCGCCCGCGTGGGCGCAGCGCCAGGTACCTCAGATTCCCTTTGACTCGGTGCCCAATTTCCTCAAGTTGCCGCCCGACATGTATCTTGGGGAAGTCTCTGGGGTCGCGGTCAATACCAAGGGACATGTGTTCGTATTCCAGCGGGGTAATACCAATGGCCCCGCATACGCAGCCGCCGCAGCCCAGCTCCTGGAGTTTGGTCCAGACGGTAAATTCATCCGCGAGATCGGCCATAACCTCTATGCCTGGTCCTTCGCGCATACCGTGCGCATCGACAAGCAGGACAATATCTGGGTCACGGACAAAGGCTCCGATATGGTCATCAAGTTCAATCCCGAAGGCCGCGTGGTCATGGTTTTCGGACGCAAGCAGGAAGCTTCCGACGAAGGCACCGGCCCTGTGAAACACCCCAAGCCGCCCCTTCCTCCCGTCGACGGCATGTTCCGCCAGGTAACCGACGTGACCTGGGATCCCGCGGGCAACACCTACATCAGCGATGGCTACATCAATTCGCGCGTGGCCAAGGTGGACAAGGACGGGAAATGGTTGAAATCTTGGGGTGAACCGGGCGATGGTCCGGGACAATTCAACACGCCGCACAGCATCGCGGCAGATGCCCAAGGAAACATCTACGTGGCCGACCGGGGAAACCGCAGAATTCAGGTATTCGACACAGAAGGAAAGTTTCTCCGGCAAATCACGATCGACGTGCCGGTCGATCCCAACGCCCGTCCCCCTATAGGCAACAAGCCTTCGACCCCAAACGTGACCGGTGCGCAGGCGGCCGGCGCTCCCTGGGCCATTTGCATCACTCCTGGGCCAAATCAGTTCCTATACAGCTCTGATGCATTCCCTGGCCGCGTCTACAAACTCACGCTGGACGGAAAAGTACTCGGCGTGCTCGGCGAGGCAGGGAAACAGCTTAAGCAGTTCGGATGGATTCACGAAATCGCTTGCCCATCCGAGAACGAGCTGTACGTCGGTGAGTTACTGAACTGGCGCGTGCAGAAGCTATTGCTGCATCCAAGTCCCAGCAACGGGTCCAACTAGGCCGCTGTCGTCAACTAACGTTCGTCGACTCGCTCCAATTCTCGCAATTGGGGACGTGCAGGGCGAATCGCGTGTTCGAGACGCGAACAAGGGCTGTCCTAGTCCTCAACCATCCCTGCGAGTGTAGGATCTCAGCGGCTTCGAGGGCTGGATTGAAAAGATTGTTCACTCTGAATCTTGCGTCAAAACGCAGGCCACAAAGGTTCCGATGAGTCGCCTTGCCCTGACATTTGCTTGTGGCAGCTACGATCGGACGGAAGCTCTTCGGACGGGTGAAGTTGCCGTTGAGGGCATCGACCTGAACTATCTCTTTATTGAGGCTCCCCGAGAGATTTTCGACAGGATGGTGGGGGGCCTTGAGTTCGACCTCTCCGAGCTTTCGTGCTCTGAGTTCATTTCCATGACCGCCGCCGGCAAATCCGCATTTGTCGCGCTGCCGGTCTTCCCTTCCCGCATGTTTCGCCACGGATTTATCTATATCAATAAGAATTCTGGCATCCGCACTCCGAAGGACCTCGAGGGCAAGCGTGTTGGCGTCCCTTTATACACACAGACGGCCGCCATCTGGATTCGGGGTCACCTCATGCACCAGTACGGCGTCAATTTGGACTCGTTACGGTGGGTCCAGGGAGCAGTCGAAAAAACGGGAACCCACGGCAAGCCTCATGCGCTCGCGCCGCTTAAACCCCTTAACATCGAGCAGAACAGGAGCAGCCATTCGTTGGGAGAGCTGCTGGTCAAAGGACAGATTGACGCCCTGATCGGTTCGCGCCAGCCGGATGAATTGGGCCGATGCGAAAACATCGCGCGGCTGTTTCCGGACTATCGTTGCGTCGAGCGCGAGTTCTACATCGAGACGAATATTTTTCCGATTATGCACCTCGTCGCCATTCGCCGGGACGTCTACGAGAAAAACCCCTGGATAGCCAACAGCCTGTACAAAGCTTTTGTCGAAGCGAAAAAGTATGCTCTGGCGCGAATGCGCTTTTCTGGGTCTCAATGTTATATGTTGCCGTGGCAGCGGGCGGACGTGGACGAAATCGATGAACTCTTTGGGGGCGATCCTTGGCCCTATGGCGTCGAGGCGAACCGGCCAACGCTTGCCGCTCTCGTTCAATACATGGCCGAGCAAAACTTCATTGCCCAGCCAATGCCTATCGAAGAGCTTTTTGTGCCATTGCCGGGAGCGATGGGCGCCTGACAAGCATCAAAAGCTCGTATTACTTGGCCTTTGTTCTGGCCTCGGCTGTCCGACAATGAGAATGCACTGTGGCATCCGTGAGCCCCTGAAGAATAGATCGGAATACCGTCGGAGCAGATAGCTCGCTCCAGCGACCTTTATCGTATGCCGGAGCTGCCTGACATTGCCGCTTACATGAGTGCGCTTCAACCCCGCATCGTTGGGAAGGCGATCGAGCAAGTGCGGTTGGCAAGCGCCTTCCTGCTTCGAACTGCACAGCCTCCCGTCACGGATATAGAAGGCCGAACGGTGCGCGAACTGCGCCGAATCGGCAAGCGAATCGCAATGGGAGTCGACGGCGACCTCTGGGTAGTGCTGCACCTAATGATTGCTGGCCGGCTGCACTGGCGCCCAGCGGGGGCAAAGCTGGCGGGCCGGCAAAATCTCGCAGCCTTCGATTTTGCCGATGGCTCTCTCGTGCTCACTGAGGCTGGTACAAAACGCCGTGCATCGTTACATGTGCTCGCCGGCGTGGATGGCTTGCGTTCTGTCGACCCGGGCGGAATCGATGTTCTCGCCAGCGATAGGGATTCGTTTCGAGCGGCACTCAGCCTCGAAAACCGCACGCTGAAGAGGGCTCTCACTGACCCGCGCCTCGTTAGTGGCATTGGCAACGCTTATTCGGACGAGATCTTGCACGCAGCGCAACTATCTCCGGTCGCGCTCACCCAGAAGCTGAGCCAGCAAGAATGGGATAGGCTGTTCGCTGCGGCGCGTCGAACACTAGAACTCTGGATAAACCGGTTGGTCGCCGAGTCGAAGACCGGCTTTCCCGAACACGTGACGGCATTTCGCGAAGGCATGGCGGTCCACGGACGTTATGGACAGCCTTGTCCGAGGTGTGGAGAAAAGATTCAGCGGATTCGCTATGCGGACAACGAAACGAACTACTGCGTTCGCTGCCAAACGGGTGGCAAACTCCTTGCGGATCGCAGTCTCTCCCGCCTGTTACGTTCGGACTGGCCTCGCACGCTTGAAGAACTGGAGGCGCTTAAGCGCAGCTAATTGGCGCTGGAAGTGCCAATCCGCTGCCCCGGCGCGGATACGCCGGTTGCCGCGCTGGTTCTTTGGGTCGAAAGTTTCGCGGAGACAGCGAAGTTGTTCTTAGGTCTAGTTTTCTGGCTAATGGCCGATTTGCGATACCCGCAAAGCGAAAGTCGCCTTACATGAAATTCTTCGTATGATAGGCAGATAGTTGCGAAGCTTCCTCGCTGCTGAATCCCAATGACCGAAGCCTCTCTTGCCGGCTGGCATGCATCTCGTGGTGCAAGTCGAGGAGCCGGCGCGAGCCCTGCCGAATTTGGCCAATGGAAATTCCGCCGCCGGCCAGCACAATGAGAGCATCCGAGACATATGGACTCAAACCGGAAACAGAAGCCAGAATCTGACTGCGGTGCTCGACGGCGGCCGCCAACGACTGCCGCTTCTCCGGCTGCGTTTGCAGCACATAACGCAGATGCTCGGTTCCGAATGCCACATGGCGTGTCTCATCGCGATGGGCGAGCCGCGCTAGGGTTGCCGTCACGGGGTCGGGCGCATGCTCCTGGAGAAATTTCAGCAAGCTCAAAAACGTGCCTTCTCCCATGACGCACAACAAGAATACGGCGGTGGTGAAATCCGGCTCCTCGAGTAGAGTCTGAAGGGACAACTGGCCGGTCATTGCCGTCGTACCCAGCTCGTCTCCACTGGCTTGAGCACGCCGCGTAAAGGCTTCCGCATGCCGAGCCTCGTCCACCACCTGCATGGCCATCACTTCAACAACCTCTCGGTAATGAGGGTGGATTCTGGGAATAAATCGGGCCGGAACATAAAGAGCGGCAAATTCGTTCTCGGTTAGAAACGTCATGATCTGTCGGACTGCGTGTTCTAGATCGATCGGTAATCTGGGAAGCTCACTCCAGGGAATGTCTCGCGCTGCCGACCACTGATGAGCGACCGCCTGCTTGTAAATACTTTCTAGGTTCGTCGCCCAAACCTCTCGTTTTCGTCTCAACGTGAAAGCGAACCGTGGTCCCCCCGCTTCAACATTGGCGCCCCGTGGGGCCAACCCCCAGGCGGGATCGGCTGAGTCGGACACTTCACTCGGATTCAAAATCACCGCAGAGGCGCCGCCTTTTTGAATCCTGTGCAGGACGGGAGAGCCCGCGCGGCGCTCGCAACTACATCCTTGTGTACGACACCAAGTGGCTAGGTCCTCTGCGAGATTTGGCGAGTCTCCATGGACCTCGAGCCAGTCACCACTGGAGAGCGAGGAAAGCGCCCGGCGCAACAGTACCGGCGCGCCTTCGGAAAGGCCCAAGTCCTCGAGATCAAGGCCATCCTTTGGGGTAGAGTTTGGCACTGGCTCAGACGACCGCGGTCATTGACCGGACGCGTTTGCGGCTAACGTATAGAACCCGAACCGCTCCACCGCTTCTTCTAGTTGGCTGTAACCGTTTGTGCGCGCAGGTAGCCACTTCTTTACGCCTTCCAGATCCATATAGGCGCGAGCATCGGCATCCTCGTTGGACATTCCGAGGAAAGCATTGACGAACATCTGTGCAGTTCCTTCGGCAAGATCAGGTCGCGATGTAAAGTTGCAGTGGTCGAAAGAAGGTGTTGAAGCTAGCACGCGGGTGGCCTCCGGATCGATCGTGCCCTCGTTGATGAATACGAGGTAATTTGCATCCAGCACACACGCGGCGTCGGCATCGCCCGCGACTAAGGTTCGTGCCGCATCGCGCTCACCCCCGACGTGATCGCCGTGCTTCCCGACCATTACATTGTGGTAGAGAACCTGAAAATCCTTTCCGGGAGCGATGCCAGCCCCGGCGATCAGGTTCAACGGTATTAACGTGGCTTGCGGCGAATCAGACGCCCCGACAGCAACTACTTTGTGCCTCAAATCTGACACAGCCGCAGCCGGCGAATGCTTCCGTACAATAATTCGTGTCCTGAGATCACGGTCCGAATCGCGCATGACCAAGGCGCGGCATCGCCCCCCTGTCATGATTTGGCTTCTCACCCAGGCTAGCGGCGAGTTCCACGCTACATCGATTTCGCCTCGAAGATTTGCTTCCACCTGTGCATCATAGTTTGAGTACAGAATGAAGTCTGTGTCCACGTCGCGTTTAGCGAAATAGGCTTTGAACCCTTCCCAGATCGTGACTACCTTGGGATCATAGGCCACTGCGCCGATGCGTATCGGGCGCGCCACGCTTCCCCTCGTTTTCATTCCGCCCTCCGATGAACTGCGCAAACGATCTGTTTTTCAAAATAGCGGCAAACCCAAGTAGGCCTTGCCGACGAATTCCTTCAGTACGTCACTCGACGGCGCCATAACCGCAGCAGCCTGCGCATCCCGAAAAATACGCTCCAGGTCCCCGTTCTTGGCGAATGCAGAGCCGCCTCCTAAGGTCATGGCCCGCGACGCTATAGCCACCGAAGCCTCAGACGCCTTTACCTTTACCCCCAGGATATCCAGCATCGCTGCTTGGTCGCCGGTGACAGCCTTCCGAATCGTTTCCGTTAGGTATCCGCGAGCGCCGTTCAGCTCTATGGCCATTTCCGCAATAAGGAACTGTACGCGGGGAATGGCCGAGAGGGATGCTCCTGTGTGTTGATACTTCCGTTGCGAGACATGCGCCGTGGCCGCCTGGAGTGCGGAGGCGGCGATGCCCAGGCATATCGCGGCAACTCCGATCTGAAAATGAGGCAGAACCACTTCCAGCATGCTTCGGAAGCCGCTACCCTCGGCCCCCAGACGAATCTCTTCATTCACAACCACGTCATCGAATTTCATTGGCGCGCTCGCGTTTCCGCGAAGACCTAATCCGTCGTAGCTTCCCTCAACGGCCAAGCCCTTTGAACCCTTTGCAACCAGAAACAAGTCTATTTTGGTGGGATCGGAAGCCTTTGCGGTTCGGGTTGAGACTACATAACTGTCGGCCTCTCCCGCACTCGTGACAAAGCTCTTAAAGGCGTTTAGGTGGCTGCCAGCATGGTTTGCGGAAAGTTGACTCACGGGGATGTAAAAGTGGCCGCCTGATCCGGCTTCGCTAAATGCCAGTGTCGAGAGATGGCTGCCTCGCGTGATCGCAGGTAGCACTTTTTGCTTCAAAGACTCGCTGCCTTTGGCTGTAATTACCGCCGTCCCACATTGATGCATCAGGACAACCATGGCCGTGGACGGGCAGTAGCGCGCCAGAACCTCTAAAGATCGAGCAAGCTCCTCTAATCCGCCGTTGAGCCCCCCAAACTGCTCGGGCACCATTAGCCCAAGTAGGCCGGTTTCGCCCAGTGCCGCGAGATTCCTACTCGGGAATTGCCCTAAACGATCAATGTCATGACTGTCTCGACCAATTCTCTCCCGGGCCACTTCTTCGATACTCGCGAGCACATCTTGTACTTTCGGCATATTTGCTCCTAGCAGCCTCTTGGGGGCATCAAACGACAGGTCTTCCGAAGCGGGGATGCCTCGGCTAACGTATTTCGATTAACAAAAGGACGATGAACGGCCGCCGGACGTTTTTAGGCCGTCATTCAAGTGAAGCCAGATGATACGGAGAAGCCTGAAGTAGGCGAGACTCGAAGATTCGTAGAATCCGACATCGGATGTCGCGGGTCGCTCCTCGGCGTGGAACTATATACCCAGTCTAAGGCATTGTCGAGCGGCCAGGTGACGGCGAAAAGCGGGACACGAGTTTTTGAGCTCGGGTTCCCGCCATGCGAGGCAAGAAAAATTCCTTTACGAATTGTCCCTGTTTCGTGAAGACCTGAATACTGTCTCCTCCGCGATTGCAAACGTAGACCAACCCGGCGGCTGAGATGTGACGGAGGAAAAGTATAAGCAACCCCGCGTGTGCGAGACGACTTACTTGGCGGGTTCCGAGGGCGCTACTTCGCTGACTTCTTTCATCGACGGCAGCTGCCCCGTGTCCCAGCCGCCGCCCAGTGCCTCGATCAATTGCACGCTGGCTGTCATCTGGTTTCTGCGCAGATTCACCGCCGCCTGCTGGTTCGTCAGCAATGTCGTTTGCGCCGTAATGACGTTGAGATAGGGATCGATCCCCGCCTGATAGCGCTGCATGGCCAGCTGCAAATTTCTCTGCGCCGAAGTGACCGCCGTATCCTGCTGCTTGATCTCCTGCGACAGTATTCGCAAAGCCGCCAGATTGTCTTCCACCTGCTGAAATGCCGTCAAAACCGTTTGCCGGTAAGTCGCCACGCTGCGATCGTACGACGCCCGAAATTGCTGCACGGTCGCACGCCGCAACCCGGCATCGAATAGCGTCTCGGCCAAGGCTGGGCCCGCGGACCAGAACCGGCTGGGCCAGGTGAACCACGTTGCCGGTGATACGTTCGAGAAACCGGCCGACGCGCTGAGCGTCACCGTGGGATAGTAAGCCACTGTTGCCAGACCGATCTGTGCGTTGCCCTGCGCCATCAGCCGTTCCGCCGAAGCCACGTCGGGCCGCCTCTCCAGCACCTCGGAAGGCACCCCGAAGGGAATCGCCGGCGGGTTCGCCCGCAGCGCCGCCGCCGGCAACGAAAACGTGGACGCCGGCTGTCCCACCAGCAGCGCCGTGGCGTGCTCGAATTGCGCCCGGGCAATGCCCAGGTCCGTGTCTTGCGCTTGTGTGGCCTCGAGTTGTGTCTCCGCTTGCGCTACTGCCTCGTCGGAGGCGATCCCCGCGTTGAACTGGATCTGCGTCAGCTCCAGCGAATCCTGATACGCCGCCACGGTTTGGTCGAACAACTCTTTCAGCGCGTCCTGTGCGCGGATTTCGAAATAATTCACCGCTACTTCCGCCTGGGCTGTCAGCCGCACATTTTCCAGGTCCGCCGCGCTCGCCTGGGCGGCCGCGGCATTCTCCAGGAACGTATTGCGGACGCGTCCCCAGAAATCCGGCACCCAGGAAGCGTCGAACGGAAGCGAGTAATCCGTGAACGACGTCAGCGTGAAACCCGAAGCCGACGACGACGAGCCGCTCGACACTCCGCCAAATTCTCCCAGCGACGGACGTGAATTCGTGATCGCCGGATTGGCCGTCAACGTCGGATAGTATTGCGCGCGCGCTTGTCGCACCAGCGCTCGCGCTTCGAGGTAGCTTGCCGCTGCCACGGCGATATTTTGGTTAGAAACGATCACCTGCTCTTCCAGGCTGTTCAACCCGGGGTCGCCGAAAATCTCCCACCACTTGCCGCGCAGCGTCGCGTCGCTCGGCTGCGCTTGCTTCCATCCGTCGGTATCCTTCAAGTTCTCCGGCGTCAGCTCCTTGTATGCGGGAGGCGCCGTCACCGAGGGCCTTACGTACTTCGGCCCCACCGTGCAGCCCGCGAGAAACATCGAGTAGACGCCTAGGACTCCAATCCCCAAACGCACCCCGGCCTTTGCGCGCATCGCTTCCTTCTCGGTTTTAGGATTCAGACGTGCTCTTGCGCTTGCCCCAAATTTCCAGCCGCACGCGCTCTCAGTCATGCGCAGCAAGGCTCTCCACTGCCTGTGCCGGCTGCGGCGCGGGCCCGCGCCTGGAATGGAAGAAGCTGGTGCGATTCAGCACCTTCTCCTGGAACTCTTCCAGATAGAGGTAAATGGCCGGCGTGATATACAGCGTGATGAATTGCGAGACGATCAATCCGCCCACGACCACCAATCCCAAAGGACGCCGCGACGCACCGTCCGCCCCTACTCCCAGGGCGATGGGCAAAGCTCCCATCAACGCGGCCAGCGTCGTCATCATGATGGGCCGGAATCGCTCCATGCTTGCGTCGTGGATCGCTTGCGTGTCCTCGACTCCCTGCTCCACTCGTTGCTGCGCGAAATCGACGATCAGAATTCCGTTCTTCTTCACGATGCCCATCAGCATGAACATCCCGATGAACGCGTAAAGCGAGGCTTCCACGTTGAAGAGCCACAGCGTCAATAAGCCTCCCACCAGCGCCACCGGCAGCGAGGAGAGCACCGTGAGCGGATGCAGATAGTTCTCGTAGAGGATCGCCAGAATCACGTACATGACGAATACGGCCAGCGCCATCAGTATTGTGAGGCTCGTCACCGTGTCGCGGAAGGTCAGCGCTTGGCCTTGCAAACTCCCGCGCACGTCGATCGGCAGGATTTGCTTGGCGGTGTCTTCCATAAACTGCGTGGCTTGCCCGATGGCATAGCCGGGCTTGAGGTTGAAAAATATTGTGACGCTGGTGAACTGGTTGATGTGGTTTACGGCTTGCGGCCCCAGGATCGACGTCCACTGTGTCACTGCCCGCAGCGGCACCATGCGCTGCCCGTCGTCGCTCTTGATGTACAGCAGATTCAAATCTTGCGGATCGTCGCGGTCGATATCCGCCACCTCCAGGATCACCTGGTATTGATCGTTGGGCCGCTTGATCAGATAGGTGTAATTCTGCGAATACGCGTTATGCAGCAGCGTGAGGATGCGCGCTTCAGACACGCCGTACACTTTGGCTTGATCCCGCAGAATATTCACTTGCAGATTGGGCGTGTGATTGAAGAGATCGGAGTTCACAAACAAAAATCCCGGATACTGCCTCATCTTGCCTATCAATTGCTCCGCCGACGAATACACTTGGTCGGGATCGATGCCGGAGAGTGAATAAGCGAATTGCCCCTGCAGGTCCGCTGTTGCGCCCGTGCTGATCTCCAGCACCGGGTTCGGCTGCAAAAATGTCAGCAGTCCCGGCACCTTCGAGTTGATTGCCCCCATGAGCTGGGCGGAAACAGCCAGGATCGGCGGCCGCTTGTCGGGATCTTTCAGAATCGCCAGCAGCAGGCCCTGGTTCGAGGGAAAGAAAGCGCTGTTTGCGGACATGGTGAATGTCATATCCACGGCCGGATTGGCATGCAGCGCATCTTCTGCCTGCAACTGATACTGGCGCATCTGCTCTGGCGACGAGCCCTCTTGCGCCACGAATACCCCGCGGACAAACGAGCTGTCGCCGATGGGCAAGAACGCCTTTGGCACGATGTAAAAAAGGTATCCCGTCCCGGCCAGGCAAATCACCCAAATCAATGCCGATACCCAGCGTTGTCGAAGGAAAAACCACAGCGTCTCGCCATACACCTTCAGAACGCGCTTCTCGATGCCTCCCACCACGCGCTCCATCCATGTCCTCTTCGCGCCTTGGCCCCGCCGGCCCAGCAGCCTGGAGCACATCAGCGGCGTAAGTGTCAGCGAAACGATTCCGCTGGCGAAAATGGCCACGATGATCGTGATCGCGAATTCGCGGAAGATGCGTCCCACCAGTCCCGTCATGAACACTAGTGGAATAAATACCGCGGCCAGTGAAATCGTCATGGCCAGGATCGTGAAGCTGATCTCCTTGGCCGAATTCAGCGTGGCCTCCAGCGCGTCCTGTCCCGTCTCCATGAGCCGCACCGTGTTTTCGAGAAACACGATCGCGTCATCCACCAGGAACCCGATCGCCAGCGTGAGTGCCATCAGCGAGAGGTTGTCCAGGCTGTACCCCAGTATGTTCATCACCAGGAAGGTCAGGAGCAGCGATAAGGGCAGCGCTACTGCCGGAATCAGCGTATCCGTGGCGCGCCCCAGAAATAGGAAAATAACCATCACCACCAATACAAACGCGATTCCCAGCGTCTCCTTTACGTCTTGCACGCTGTTCACGATCGTTAACGAGCGGTCATAAATCGGTATTAACACCACGGAACTAGGCATCGTCGCTCGGATACCCGGCACCGCATCGCGTACTTCCTTCGCCACTTCCACGGCATTAGAACCGGCTCGCCGAAAAACCGACACCACCACTGTCGCTGACGGCACCTGCTGGCCGCGCAGCCAGAACCTCATGTTGATACGTTCGTCCTGCACGCTGTCGGTCGCCTTGGCGATGTCTTTCAGATAGACAGGCGCTCCCCTGTTCTGGCTGACGATCAGGTTTTCGTAATCCTCGGCCTTGCTCAACTGCCCTTGCGGCTGCACCAGGAAGGTCCGATGTAGGCCGTCGAACTGCCCTGCCCCTGTGTAGGCCGTGCCGTTTCGGATGGCGTTGTTCAGATCGTCGATGCTGATGTCGCGGCTGGCCATGGCCGATGGATCCGCTTTGATCCGCACGGCCGATTGCGTTCCGAAAACAGCCACCTGGCTCACGCCAGGCAAAATGCTGAGGCGCTCGCCCACCTGCGTATTGGCATAATCGTAGAGCTGCCCCTCGGTCACCGTGTCGCTCGTAAGACCGACGTAGATAATCGGCTGATCGTTCGGATTTGTTTTCGTGAACGTCGGCGGAGCCGGCAAGTCCACCGGCAACTTCGCTGTGGCCTGGCTGATGGCCGCCTGTACATCCGTAGCGGCGGCGTCGACGCTCTTGGAAAGGTTGAATTGCAGGACGAAGCTGGTGTGCCCCTCGCCGCTATTGGAGGTTACCTCCTCCAGGCCCGGAATCTGCATGAACTGGCGTTCCAGCGGCGTGGCCACGTTATTTGCCATGGTCTCTGGCGTGGCTCCCGGATAACCCACGGAAACCTGAATCACGGGATAGTCCACCGCCGGTAAATCGTTCACCGGCAGATTGAGGTAAGCCAGCACTCCGAAGAGGATCGCGGAGGCCGTCAGCACCACCGTCATTACTGGACGGCGCACAAACAATTCAGAAAAATTCACGCTATCGCCCTCTCAGCTCTTGCTCTTACCGGAACTGCTGGAATCGGAAGATTTCGTCGGGGGAGCGGGATCGGAAGATTTCGCCGCCGGATCGGAAGTTTTCGTCGTCGGATCGAAAGAAGTCGCGGGAGCGTCGCCGGGAGGCGCGCCCGCGTCTTGCACCTGCACCTTGGCTCCCGGCATGAGCGTCAACTGGCCCGTCACCACCACGCGCTCGCCGTCGGCAACACCCTTCGTCACCACCACGTCGTCTCCCTGACGTTGCCCCTGCGTGATGACACGCAGTTCCACCGTATCGCCCGGCTTCACCACGTATACATAAGGACCCTGCTGGCTGATCTGCGTGGCCTGGCTTGGAACGAGCACCGCGCCCTTGCTCGTCGCCAGCACTAAAGTCACGTTCACGAATTGTCCCGGCCAGAAATGGTGATCGGCGTTGGGAATGGTGGCCCGCAAGTTCACGGTGCCGGTCGCGTTCTGCACAGCATTATCCAGGAACGTCAGCTTTCCCTCGCGCGCCCGCTTCGGATCGTCCGACGGAATGCGCACCAGGGTTTTCAGCGACCCCCTGGCAAGCTCTCGCTGCACTTCGGGAAGATCGCCCTCGGTGACGGTGAAGTCCGCATAGATCGGGTCAATACGCTGGATCAAAAGCAGCCCCGTCGTGTTCGTCTGCACCACGTTGCCCACGTCCACCAGGCGCGCGCCTGCGCGCCCATCGATCGGCGAATGAATGTAGCAATACTCCATGTTCAGCTTGGCGTTCTCCACGGCGGCTTCCGCGGCCTGCACCTGCGCCTCATCCACCGCCACAGTGTTCTTCTTTGTCTCCAGGTCAATCTGGGAAACCGCGCGCGTATTCGCGATGCTTGCGTACATTTTCAGCTGCGTATTCGCTAAGTCCAGCGCCGCCTTGCTTTCCGCGAGCTGCGCCTGAGCCGAGTCGAGTTGCGCCTTATAGGGCCTCGGATCGATAGTGAACAGCAGTTGGTCCTTCTTGAGCTCGGCGCCATCCTCGAAATCCCGCTGGATGATGCGCCCTGATATCTGCGGCGTCACCGTTACCGATTCAAAAGCCCCGCTCCGTCCGATCTCTTCTAGATAAACCGGCACGTCGTGTGCCGTGGCCCGCGCCACCGTCACCAGCGGCGCAAATTGCGGCGCCGCGGCCTGCGTGCTCTTTTTGGTGCATCCCGTTAACACCAGCAAAACCGCCAGCGCCGGAATCACCCCGATTGCGATTGTACGTTTCATCTAAGGCTCTGCTCCCAACGGAAATCCGGCCATAGCTCCGCCGGACCAATTGCTCGTAACATCACAATTTGCGTTACCCCAGGCGGAAAAACGCGTATGAAAGGTCACTCGCACCATCTCAATTCGATCTGTCATTGTACAGCGGATGCGCCCCTCTGTCGCTTTCCTTGCTGTTAACTCGCCACCAACGAGCTTAAGCTCCCTGATTGGCGCGACGGGGCCTAACCCTATTGTTTAGGTCGCTCAGCCTCCCCCTTGACCAGCTCTTAAGGAGAACGATTGGATGACCGCCCCGCCCCGATTGGCACACGCCTGCACAAGGCCCCACCGTAAGCTATCATTCTCCGATGGCCCCAAAACTCCGGAAAATCAGCCCTTCGCCCCTGAAAGTAAAGACGGCTCCGCTTCTGGCCGCCTCCGACTCGCGCTGCGTCCCCGGCTCGCCCCAGCCGTGGCCAAGCGCCGTCCATCGCATTTTCCTTCTTTCGCCTGCCAACGTAAGCGGCGTCCGCGCCAAGCTGATTTTCCGCGAGAACGCGACCTTCCCGCTCGCCCTTCGCCTCCGCGTCGGTGGCTTGTCCCTCGGAGAGAGTTTTTCCTTCATCAGTGGTCTTTATTTTCGCGGCAAGCTCGCCTACGCCCGGGCGTTCGCCCAGCCTCCGCCCCATGCACAGGGCGCGCGCGGCGCGATGGTGATCACAGCCTGCGGCGGCTTGCTTCCCGCGGAAACGCTGGTCACTAGAGAAGATCTGTGCAAAATCTCTTCTGCCTCGGTCTCTTTATCCGAAGCCCGCTTCCGTATTCCTCTCGAGCGTGACGCCCGCTTGCTCGCGGATGAGATCGGCCCGCGCTGCGAGGTCGTCCTGCTGGGCAGCGTCGCTACGCCAAAATACGTCGATCCTTTGCTGAAGATTTTCGGAGAGCGGCTGCTCTTCCCGGCCGAATTTGCCGGCCGCGGAGATATGAGCCGCGGCGGCCTGATGCTTCGTTGCGTTCAGAGCGGCGCGCAACTCAACTACGTTCCCGTCGCTACCGCCAATCGCCATGGCGCCCGTCCGCCCAAGCTCCCACCGCTGAACAAAGTTTCTCGCCCCGCTTGATTCCCCGTGCCGGATCGCCTAAGAATCGTGCGGCGGCTGTGCCAACTCAAGTCATCCAAGAGAATGAAGTTAGTGGAAGGAAGCGCATGGGAACCGCAGCCTCGTCCGCGACTGCCCCGGTAACTCACCAGCAGGAAATGTCTTTTTGGCAGCGCTGGCTGCACCATCCTGAAACTCTCCGGGTGCACCGCGTTCTTTTCCAGGCCCACCTATGGTTGGGTATGATCGCCGCCATGTATGTCACAGTCATGAGCCTATCCGGCAGCGTGATTGTGTTTCGCGATCGACTCCAGTCCTCGGCCGCTCCCAATTCGACGAGGTTCCGAGCCATCGAGTGGGTTGTAAATCTCCACGAGAATCTGTTGTCGGGCGACGTGGGGCGGCGGCTGAACGGCGTCGGGGCAATAGCATTTCTTTTGATCTGCCTTACGGGCGCCGTCCTGTGGTGGCCGGGAATCGCGCATTGGCGGCGTAGCCTCACCATGAATTGGCGATCGAGTCTTGCCCGGGTGAATTGGGATCTGCATAACACCCTGGGCGCTTGGGCCTTCCTCTTTCTCGCCATCTGGGGACTCTCTGGAATCTATTTCGCCTTCCCGGAGTTGTCTTATCCCTTGGTCGACGCCGATCCCTCCAATACATCCAAGTTCTTTCGCTTTGCCAATGCGGCCCTGGGGTGGTTCACGAATCTGCATTTCGGCCGGTTCAGCTGGGCCACTGAAACCTTATGGACGCTCATAGGCCTGGTCCCCGCCGTGCTGGTTTTTACTGGCATCTTCATGTGCTGCCATCGAATCTTCATACGCAAAGGCGCTCCCCTGCCGAGGTAAGTAGCTGCGGCAAGCCCGAGCGCGTTCTTCAAAGCAACTTCAGCGCCGAACGATTCTCGCCCCTTCGCGGACTCCCGAGGCTCCGCCCGCAAGGTTGCCCTGAAAGGTTGTGCTGGCTAAAGGAAGGTTAACGGAAGAATCGATCAGCAAAGCGGCGAAGTGCGAGCGTACCTGCACTTTTGGAAACTTAATTCGTGCCATTTCTCAACTGCGCCAGCCAATTCTCCAGAATCTGCTGGTGCGCCGGTTCCATGGAGGTGAACCGAACTCCCATCCCCGTCGTTCGCGTATCCGCCACCTGTCCCAGCGCAACGAACATGGTTCCGCGATGAGTGATTCTCATCCGTATTCGTGTTCCGCGAGGAAAGGCAATGCCCGTCTCGATAAAGCAGCCGAACGTGCTTAAATTCCCCGTGCGCGCGATGAGTTGTTTCTCCGAGTCGAGATCCACCACCTCGACCCGCGCGACAAAGGCGTGACGCGTGGCGCGATGTTGTTCGGCCTTCATAACCGTTCTCAAACCTAAATTATGAACCTCTCTCCCGATTCGTTGGGCCCAGATGGCACGGATGTGTCTTTTCTTTACATGGCGCCTTTCCCGATCGCTGAGTCCCGCTGGTTTGCCTCGACTGTATACATCATGTCGGCTGGAGCCTTTCCCTATGCCTCGATTTTCACCGCGCGCTTTCACTTCCGTCCGTACAGCAATCCTTTATCTGCTGTAAAGCACAGGGCTGATTGGTGCTGCCGCCCGACAACCATATTCTCGCCGTTGCGAACTACAGGAAGCACAGGTGGAAAGGAGACTCCATGCAGGAAAGCTCACTTAAGGAACTCTATCTGAAGGAATTGCGCGACATTTATGACGCCGAGAAGCAGATCACCAAGGCCCTCCCCAAGATGGCCAAGGCCGCTTCTTCCAGCCAGTTACGCCAAGGCTTTGAGATGCACCTCGACCAAACCAAGAACCACATCACGCGTCTCGAGCAGATCTTTGAAGCGCTTGACGAAAGCCCCAAGGGCGAAAGCTGCGATGGAATGGAAGGCCTTATCGAAGAAGGCAGCGGGGTCATGGAAGAGGACCTCGATCCCGAAGCCCTCGACGCCGGCCTCATCTCTGCGGCCCAGCGCGTCGAACATTACGAAATAGCCGCTTACGGCTCGCTGCGCACCTGGGCCAAGATTCTTGGCGACAAGCAAGCCGTTTCCTTGCTCCAAGAGACTTGGGATGAAGAAAAGGAGACCGATCAGAAGCTCACGCAACTGGCGGAAAAGGTCAACGTCAAAGCCGCTTCTGCCGGCGGTCGCTAGCCGGCGGTTCTGAGGCTCAACTTTCGCGGGATTCCGCTCGTCCTCGCCGCCCGATGGGAGTAGGCTCGGACGAGCGAATCTCCGCGTTGCGCACGATCCTCCTGCCAAGCCCTGGCGGCACCAGGCTGTTCAGGCGTTGTGCGAGCTGGTCCAGCGATTCTCGCAGCTCGCTCGCGCCTTTCGTTTCCTCTTTAATTCGGCCCGCGTCGAAATCCGACGTCACTTCAAGGCAGAGGTTTATGGCCCGCCGGATCCTCTCGCCTACCAGCCAGGCGTCGGCGCTCTCCTCGTCTCCCAGCATCTGCCGTTCGCGCACCTGCTGCACCGATCCCGCGATTGCCTGCATGTACTCGACCGTATCCCGGAACTCCTTCAGCAGCCGCGGCTCAATGCCCTGCAGGCGCAGATTCTTTTCCAGCTTTTGCAGCTCCACGCCAGCCTTCTTCACTTGCAGGCTCACGCCCCAGAAGCTTTCGTTGGGCGTGGTGAGCTCAACCACAATTCCGTGCGCTACGCCTTCCCGCGAATTCGGCGTCGCCAGTACGCGCGCCTCCATCGTCTCCGCCGAGAGAAAATTCGTCAGCGCCACCCGCGTTCCGATCTCCGGATAATTCGCCATCTCCACCAGGCCGCCGTGCGCGTTCACCTGCCTCGCCACAGCCTCTTCCTTCATCAGGACGCCGTCCGGTCCTTTCCAACTGGCTTCCAGTGGAACACTCACCGGAAAACGCGTCTCTTTCCTGCGCTCTAATTTGCTTCCGTCTGCCGCGGTTGGACGTCGTGCCATTCGAGGGGCCCTCTTTCCACGCATATTCCAGGCACACCTGTCGGCCCGATTTGCCAAAAGGACCGCCGGTACACCCGAGGGAACAGCTTAGGGAACCCGGGCCAGCCAATGCTACTGTCCTAAAGGACAGTAGACCTCTAAAACAACATGCCGCGTGTCACGCACTGCTTGCGCGCGCAGCAGCTTGAAGCAGCTCCCTTACCTCTTCGTCCGTGGTTTGCCCGAACTCCTGATACCACGCGCCCACGGCACGAAAATCCTCGGGCGTCCTCGCGCATACAATCTCGTCCACTTCCGGAGCCAGTTCCGCGCATGACGAAGGCGCCGCCACCGGCACCGCCACGACGATCTTCGCGGGCTGCCTCTTCCGCAGCGCTTTCACCGCCGCCCGCATCGTCGATCCCGTCGCCAACCCGTCGTCCACGAGGATCACCGTTCGGCCTCGGGAGTCCGGCTCCGGCCGATCGTCGCGATACTCCCTCTCTCGCCGGAGTAGCTCGCGCTCTTCGCGCGCGGCTACCTCGTTGATGACATAGGGCGGGATGCCCAGCTGCTCGATCACCTCGGGCTCCAGGACCAAAACCCCGCCGCTGGCGATCGCCCCCATGGCCAGCTCCTCGTGTCCGGGCACTCCCAGCTTTCGCACCACAAAAACGTCCAGCGGAGCATGAAGCGCCCGCGCTACCTCAAAGCCCACGGGCACGCCGCCCCGCGGCAGCGCCAGAACGATCGCGTCATCGCGATTCGCGTACTCCGCCAATCTCTCTGCCAGTAATCGTCCCGCTTCCTTCCGGTCTCTAAACGGATAATCCATCGCCTCTTCCATCGCCGCCAGCCGCTCTCTTCCCGCCTTTTCTCGACCTCCGAGCTCTTCCCCGTCCTTATTGGATTTCCCAACCGCTAATCTCGACTTAGCGTTCTCATCTGAGGGAACGACGTAGGGTTGTCATCCTGAGGGAGCAAGGTGACCAAGGATCTCTGTGTGCGGATCACTCCAATGCGCGCGAGATCGGCGGGCGTTCACACCGGGGTCCCCAGCACGCGCCGGTTTTACGCGTGGTGGGGTGGTCACACTGTCTTTGTCAGCCCGCCATCCAAATCAATCAACGCGCCATGCAGCAGCCGGTTCTCGGGAGAAAGAATGAACGCCGCCAGATTGGCGATCTCCTCCGGCTCTCCGAGCCTCACAATATTCGCGCGCCGCACCATCTCCCGCTGCGCCGCCTGCATGTCTCCTCCCGTTTCCGCGGCCACAGACTTGATCCACCCTTGCAGCCGGTCGGTCCGAATGTAACCGGGATTGATCGCGTTCACCTGCACGCCATCGCGAACCCCAACGTCAGCCAGCGCCTTGGTGAACGAAAGAAATGCGCCGTTCACCGCGCCGCCCAATGTGAACTCCGCTCCCGGCGTCCGGCCTCCCGTCCCGATAATGTTCAGCACCGCCCCGCCGCGCTCCTTCAGGTAGGGCCACGCGGCCCGCAGTAGCCGCACGGCGCCGAAAAATTTCAGTGCGAAGCCGTCCATCCAATCCGAGTCTGAAAGCTCCACGAATTCGCCGCGCCTCGTCGCGCCCGCATTGTTCACCACGATGTCGATCCCGCCATGCGACTCCACCGCCAGCCTCCACAGCGCATCCACCTTCTCCGGATCGCGCAGGTCGCCCACGAATGTGGTCACTTCGCCGCCGGCTTTGCTGATTTCAGCCGCGCACGTGGCCAAGGTGCCCGCGTCGCGAGCCGCGATCACCACATGCGCCTCGTCACGCGCCAGTCGCATCGCGATGGCGCGCCCGATGCCGCGGCTGCCGCCGGTCACAATCGCGCACTTCCCCGCTAACTTGCC
>Ga0206978_1084_pt1 | contig 22658 bp, 18 predicted proteins | sample Alteio_BWMinCont_21_FD_153477 | JGI IMG/M metagenome (GOLD analysis project Ga0206978, IMG submission 153477) | Enriched cells from forest soil in Barre Woods Harvard Forest LTER site, Petersham, Massachusetts, United States -... | ecosystem: Environmental > Terrestrial > Soil > Temperate forest >...
TTATAAAAAATCTCCGCTAGCAAGCGCGCTTTGGTATCCAGTTCGGCGTAAGTAATGGTTTCATTGCGATTGCCGTGTTTATTATTTACAAACGTATATGCGATTGCATTAGGTTGGTTTTTAACGTGAGTTATCACCATGCTGGGCAAAAATATTTTAAACAAGGATATGACATTGTGTATGAAAGCATTAAGGAACCTGCTTAACCGTTTTAAATGCAAGGAGTGAACTATGTTTGACATGGATGAAAAAGTTAGAACAACCTCGTCTGTAAAAAAGGCAGCTGTTACTATAGGGCCAAAATGTAAATTAACGCTGCTGGATGCAAAAAAAGTTGGGATTGAATTACTGCCCGTACATCTTGATGAAAACGCATATGCCGAAATGAAACGCTCTCACGCTTTCTTGAAAACCTATATCAACAAACGCGTGCCTATTTATGGAATCAATACGCAATTTGGGGATCAGGTCAATCTTTTGGATGGCAACTTAAAAAATCATGATTCTTCACTTTATTATGATTCGATCAATAATCGACAAACAAATCTTATTAAATCTCATGCTTGCGGCATGGGTGACGCTGTTTCTGCCGCAATCGTTAGAGTTGCAATACTATTGCGTGCACAATGTTTATCACAAGGCTATTCGGGAGTCTCTCCAAACGTCGTGGAATCCATGTTAGCCAGTTTAAATGCTGGCATTGTGCCCCTAGTCCCTAAATATGGCTCCATTGGCGCCAGCGGCGATTTAATTCCACTCGCCACCATTGCCGCTGCGCTCATTGGAGATAATATCAATGTTCAATATCAAGGCACCATCATGCCAGCAGCACATGCGCTTAAACTCGCCGGTTTAAAACCGCTTAAACCAGAAATGCGAGACGGTCTTGCAATGATTAATGGAACATCATTTATGACGGCAATAGCCAGTATTTCATTTTGCCATTTAAACCGATTATTCAAACAAATGTTAGCCAGCATTGCCATGATGCTTGAATCTGCTATGGTCATTAGTAGTGCTTATGATCCCTTAGTTCATCAGTTAAAGCGTCAAAAAGGACAGATCGAGATAAATAACTTTTTGCTTGCATTTTGGAAAGGTAGTCGATTGCTTTCTGATTTGGATGACTTAAGAACCCAACATGGACAAACTTTTAATACCTCCAATCAACATTCTACAAAGCCTGTACAAGATTATTATTCTATACGGTCGGTTGCCCAAGGATTCGGTCCATTTCAAGAAAATCTTACAAGAGCCACTGCTTGGGTAGAAAATGAAATGAATTCTGTTAACGACAATCCGATCATCAATGTTTCGGATGAAAAAATCTATCATGGGGCTAATTTTATGGGTTATTATATTACTGATGCATGTGACATATTGAAAATGAATATTGGTCAAGCTTCTACATGGTTACATGCACTACTTGCAAATTTGGTGCATCCTCGAAAAAATCATCATTTACCTGCAAATTTAGTGGAGCACCCTGAAAAATATAATGGGTTTAGGCCTATCCAACTTTTAGCAGCCGCCCTCGCGGTTCAAAATCGAAAATTGGCTCAATCACACCAATCGTTTAACCTTCCCACAGAAGGCGATAATCAAGATGTCAATAGCTTGGGCACACATGCAGCACTCGACTTTCGAGAATCTGTAGAAAATTTGGAAAGATTAACTGCCATTATGTTACTCGCGTCTGTGCAAGCGCTTGAATTGCGTGGGATTGAAAAAGCAAGCCCGTCTGCACAAAATATTTACCAAACCATCCGAAAACAATCGCCCGCTGTCGCAAATTGTCGGGTCATGCAGCATGAATTAAATACTATTGTTTCGCTGTTACGAGCGGAAGAGATCTAATTAGCAGGGAGGCTTTATGACTCAGTTTATACAGTTAGAGAACATATCTGTTGCAGAATTGACTATTAAATACCTTGAGCTTGAGGGCGTAACACATGTGTTTGGTATTCCAGGCGGTTACATTAGCCCATTTCTAGAAATTCTACGTGAACACCCGACTATAAAATTCATTATTTCCCGACATGAGGAAGGGGCGGCTTTTATGGCCGACGGTTATGCACGCATGACAGGAAAATTAGGAGTTGTTTTTACAACAGCGGGTCCTGGCGCAACAAATGCATTAACAGGAATAGCTTGTGCGAAAGTAGATCATAGTCCGCTGATGTTAATCGTTGGACAACCGTCTACGGCTATTTCGGGATATGGCGCATGGCAAGACAGTTCTTACTCCGGGGTAAATATTTGCGAAATTTTTAGGCATGTCTGTAGCTTTAGTGAAGTTGTGGTAGATGCCAACAATTTTCCGTCCCTTTTTGCGAGAGCACTTCGCGCTGCGCATGGCTCTCCCAAACAAACGGTTCATATTTCTTTGCCAATGAACATTTCCACTTCAAAAATTGCCAAAATAGATTTCCCTTTAGAACAAAATTATGTTTTCTCTAAAGAATATTTGGATTATAGCTCAAACGCAGAAACGATTGATAACATTTTTCATATAATTAATCACTCTAAAAACCCAATCGTACTGGTTGGCGCGGGCTGTACAGAAGCATTTCGAAAATCCAGTGTGTTGGCGTTGTTTTCTTATTTTGTTACACGTCACAAAATTCCCGTGATGACCACACCCAAAGCAAAAGGTTTATTTCCAGAAACACACCAATTTTCTCTAGGTGTATTTGGATTGGGCGGATCACTGCATAGCGATCTTTATTTGCAACAAAACCCACCGGACACTGTTATTGTTTTGGGTAGTTCATTAAATGAATGGGCATCTCAGCAATGGGATCAAAAATTAAGACCATCTAAAACAATGATACAAGTAGACATTGATGCCACACATATCGGTAGAGTATACCCCGTTCACTATGGCCTTCTCTGTGATATTGAAATATTTATACATAGATTGATTGAAATTGATAAAAAAAATATATCCATTTTCAGCAGTGCATCCCGCAATGAAAATCATTTGGCTTTATTTAAGAAAGAAACTTCAAAATTTTTAAATGTTGACAAAATGCATTCAAAAAACATTCCCTTGAAACCGCAGAGAGTGTTTTGTGAATTATCTCATTTTGCAAAAAATAAGGAAATTTCTTTTTTTCTAGACATTGGAAATAGCACCGGCTTTTTTTCGCATTATGCTCAACTTGGGTTATCTAATCTACTGTATTCTTCATACGGGTTTACCTGTATGGGTTGGTCTAGCGGCGCTGCCATAGGTGCCAAACTTGCCTCTATCGATGCAACGTGCATTGCAATTATGGGGGATGGCGCTTTTCTAATGAATGGTATAGAGATCCAAACCGCCGCACGTTATAAAGTGGGTGTTATTTATATGGTAATGTTTGATGATTCTTATGGAATGGTTAATCATGGTATGAATGCTATCTCTAAGCATGTCTATGCAGAAACTGATTATTATTCATTAGGCTCACCCGATTTAATCCAGTTTTCCGAGTCTCTGGGCGCCGATGGCTACCTAATAGACAAACCGGATCAATTATCTGATCATTTAACCCTTGCTTGTAAAAAGGCAGCTGAGTTTAAAAAACCTCAGGTATTAATCGTCAAAATTGACCCTAATGAACAAGCACCTTTCAGTACTCGTTATAAAGCGCTGCAAAAAATCATTGCAGAAACAACTAACTGATTTTTTACGTAATCTTTTTAGACGGGAGCACACTTAATGAGCGAACAAAATAATATTGGCATTCTAGGTATCGGCACATATTTGCCTAAAGAAATTAGAGAGAATAAGTGGTGGCCCATAGAGGTTGTCGAAAATTGGATCGATGACAAAAGGCGTTTTAGTAGCGCATTTGATTTAGATGCGCTTGATTTAGAAGATTTATCGCCAGAAGCTAAAATTTTAATTGAGACATTGAATAATCTTAAACGTAAGCCGGATGTTTTCGAGGGTTCTAAAATTCGCCACATTATGGAACCCAATGAAAAAACCACTGATATGGAAATAGCAGCAGCTTCAATTGCATTAAAAAATGCTGAAATATCCCCGGATAAAATTGATTTTTTAATTATACAATCAACGCTCCCAGATATTCTCTTAGATGCGAATGCCTGTATTGTACATAAGGCATTAAAGTTACCCGCCGCCTGTTTTTCGCATGATGTCTCGGGTATGTGCAATGCTTTTTTGCAACAGCTCTTTGTTGCACAAGGCTTTATACGATCTGGGATCGCCAAATATGGATTGCTGATTCAATCTTCTGGCATGAGTCGTCTGATTGAGCGAGAGCATCCAAGTTCGCCATTTTTTGGCGATGGCGCTACCGCAATTGTTGTCGGTCCTGTACCCAAAAATCAGGGTGTGATAAGCATAAAAAATCATACAAATGGTGGTTTGGGTTCTTATTTTACAACCGGTGTGCCAGGCAAACGTTGGTATGATGAAGGACGCATAAAAACCTATATATTGCACGTTAGTAGCGGACCCTTACTTAACTTCAATGCCGTAGAGCAAAGCAAATTGTTAATTGAATCCGCATTGCTCGAATCCCGGCTGGATAAATCTGAGCTACAATTTTATGCTGGCCACCAGGGCATGAGTTGGTTTCGAGAAGTGACTCAAAAAGCGATAGGAATACCGCGTGCAAATACTTATGATACTTTTGGAAAGTATGCCAGCTTGGTTGGCTCAAATATTCCCTTAGTGCTTTCCTTAGCAGCCCAAAATAATATTTTGAAACGAGGGGATAATGTCGCCGCCTTTAGTCCTGGGTCAGGTATGACTGCCTCAGGCATGATCATGAAATGGATGATTTAGCAGTCATGACTATACTTAGTTAATGGCTTATCAGGGAGAATCCGACGTTGAACATTGCGGAAACTGACCAATTATCCCAATTGGAAAGGACAAAAATCCAAAATGAAATAGCAGAGGAACTGGTTGATCATTGGTTTAAAGCCGCTTCAACGGGTGTCTGCGTTGCGTTTGTAGCGGGCAGCAGTTTTTTCGCGCTATTTTATCATCGCGCAAATATTTTGTTACTAAGCTTATGGTTATTTGGGTTATGTGTCGCCATTCTTGGTATCGCTGGATTAAATTTTTCTTACAAACGATTTAAAACAAAATTTAGCACACAACAATGGAATTTTGCACTATCTTGTTTTGTTGTTGCCACCACTTTTTTCTGGGGCTCAACCATCTTGTTCAACCCAGATGATATGGTGCAACAATTTATATTATTAGCTATTTTATTTATTGCCGCAGCTTCATTCTCAATCATTACGGTAGGCATGTTTTATGTTTCTGTTATGTGCGTTAGTTTTATTTTATTCCCAGTTGCTGCTTGGTTTTTTTTAAAGGGTGCGTTTTATTATGATATCGGGGGGATTTTTGTTTTAATATATATTATTTTTCTTTCCGGCATGAACTTCCGTAGCACAAAGTGGTTAATACATTCACTTCAGTTGTCGAAAATGTTATCCTCTTTCACACACCAGGCCAATCATGATTTATTGACTGATCTCCCCAATCAGCGCATGTTAGCCCAATACATTGAAAACAGCATTAAAACAGTAACGGCAACTAACGAAAATTTTGCCCTGATTAGTTTCGGTATTAACCGTCTTGAAATGTTTAATAATAGCTTAGGCTATCTTGCCAGTGACTTGATTATTAATTCAATCTCTAAACGTCTTTCATCTCAGCTATTAGAACTAAATCAATTAGATAAAAAAAAACGCATTGTAACAAGACCGCGCCCAGATGCATTTGTAATTTTAATTGTTCCAATTGTGCCTGCAGATATTAACAAAGAAGTCAATCAGTTATTTTTAACTTTAAATAAACCTTTTCACTTAGAAAACAGGGAATCTCGGCTTACGGGTAGCGCAGGCGTTACTATTTTCCCACAAGATTCTAAGGATGCTGAAAAATTACTGACCAACACCTATGCTGCTATGTTTGAAGCAAAGGCAAAAGGTGGAAACCAAATTGCATTTTATAAAGCAGCAATGACTAGCAACACACCCCACTTGCTAGAGATTGAAAATGATTTAAATAATGCGATTCTGAGAAAGGAATTCCTGGTATATTATCAACCCTTGGTTGACTTACAAAGCCAAACAATTTGCGGCGTGGAAGCTTTAATTCGCTGGAACCATCCAGAACGTGGTTTTATTTCTCCTATCGATTTTATACCTGTCGCTGAAGAAACCGGCTTGATTCTACCTATTGGAGAATGGGTTTTGAATGAAGCGTTATTGCAAACAAAAGCATGGCATAAACAAGGGTTTGATGGATTAAAAATAGCCGTTAATCTCGCAGCAAAACAATTACGGCAAGGAAATTTAATTGAAACGATTGATAACGCATTAAAAAGATCAGGCATTGACCCACAGTGCATTGAATTAGAATTAACAGAAACTGCTTTATTAGATGAAAGCCTGAGTCCACTGATTAGTCAAATTTCTAAAAGAGGTATTTCGTTATCGATAGATGATTTTGGTACAGGTTACTCAGGCTTAAGTTACTTAAAACATTTTCACGTTGACAAGATTAAAATTGACAAATCGTTTATTGATGATGTTGTTAGCAATAATGATAGTGCCGCCATTGTAACTGCAACGCTTGCAATGGCTAAGGAATTAGGGATAAAAACACTGGCTGAAGGGGTTGAAACCAAAGAACAATTAGCATTTTTGCAAGCAAGAGAGTGCCAATATATTCAAGGTTATTACTTTAGCAAACCTTTGGCCGCAACAGCACTGGCAGAACTGCTCAGAGATGGCATTTCAACAAAATTCCAAACATGAGCAACACCAACTAACTTAAAATAATTGAAATATAAAAAAAAATTGACAATCAAAAAAAACTAGCGTGATAATATATATTGATTTTTTCACCGTCTTTTTATTTTATTAAAGGAGGTTTGTCAATGGAATGCACAACTGAAACTTTAAAAATGCTTGAGAATGATTCTGCCGTTCGGATATTTAATGTTGTTCTTAGTTTACCTGCCGTACAAGCCTTACATGTTGCTCATGAACTCAATTTATTTGAACTTATTGGTGCTGAGAACGCCTTAAGTCTAGATGCGTTATCTAAAACTTTACACCTCCAACTAAGACCACTCCAAGCACTGTTAAGCATGTGCATGGGTTTAGATCTCATTACATTAAATAACAACGACAACGGATGCTTTGCACTAACAGATACCGCTAAAAATTTTTTATTAAAAGAAAGCCCATTTTATTTAGGGAAAGCTTTGGAAGTCAATTTAATGAATGCTGAAATTTTCTCGTTCAAAAGTTTAAAAAAAGCACTGCTGGAAAACAACTCTCAAATTTACGCAGGCAAAGAGCTATTTAAAACCAATGAAGAACAAGCAGAACTCGCTAAAAATTTCACACGCTGTATGCATGGGAAAAGCATGGGCATGGCTGGCCAATGGCCCAATAAAATTGATTTGTCTAAAAATAAATCTTTATTAGATATCGGCGGAGGCTCTGGGGCGCATAGTATTAGCGCGGTCTTACGTTGGCCCAATTTGAAAGCAACCGTATACGAACGACCCACGGCAGCAGAGATTGCAGAGGAATATATTGAACAATTTGAATTGAAAAATCGTATTCAAACCCACATAGGTGATATGTTTCAGGATCCTTTCCCGCCATCTGACATACATTTTTATAGTGATATCTTTCACGACTGGCCAATGGAAACATGTCGGTTTTTAGTACAAAAAAGTTACGATGCATTAAAACCAAAAGGTCGTATCGTTATCCATGAAATGCTTTTTAATGACAATAAAACCGGACCGTACTCTGTTGCTTGCTATAATATTATGATGTTGCTATGGACACAAAGCGGACAGCAACTCTCTCGAAAGGAACTCGTAGGATTATTAAAAGAAAGCGGGTTTATTAATATTAAGGTAACACCTACCGGCCTAGGAGACTGGAGTTTAATAGAGGGTCAAAAGGCATAAAGGCCTGGAAATAACGCACAATTTGTATAATCAGCTAAATAGCCTATAATTTTCAAAAGGCAGGGATCTGCTCACGATTATATAAAAGGAGATGATTGATGCGTACACTTAAAGAAGGCCGTTTTTATTATACATTAGGCTCTTTTCTGGGCTTAGCTTTGATAAGCCAACCCGTAGGCGCTGCGGGTTTTCAAATGATTCTACAAAACGCCAGCAGTCTAGGAACTGCCTATGCCGGCACCGCTGCTGTAGCAGAAGATGCCAGTGCAAATTACTATGGTACAGCCGGGTTAACCCGATTACCGAACGAACAAATCGCATTTGGGGGAGTTTTAAGCATACCCCAGACAAAGCTTAATGTGACCAGCGCTACTTCCACTTTTGGGACACCACTTACACCAAGCACAGGAACAGCAAAACCTAGCAGCAATGGCGTGCTCCCTTTCTTGCATTATGCCAAACGGATCGACGACAATTGGCACTTCGGGTTCAGTGTTGCTGTTCCTTTTGGTTCAAAAGCAAACTACAAAAATGATTCCATTGCTCGTTACACCACCACACGTGCAGAAATGAAAACAATCGATCTCGCACCTAGCCTTGCTTATCGATTCAATAATGGATTATCACTCGGTGGTGGCGTAGATGCCTTAAATATGCTTACAAAAATAGATACCCGCATTGGAACGGGCAACGTCAATACAGATGGCTTTTCAGAAAATACTTATCGTAACTGGGGGCTCGGTTATCACGTAGGCGGCTTATATGAAGTAAGCGACTGCACACGATTTGGTGTTCAATATCATTCAAAAATCACTGTAAAAACGCAAGGCGAGTCTGTAACACAATTTGCTGTTGGTGCACCTGTTACAACCGTAGGATTAAAAGCCAATTTTGATTTACCAGACACAAGCATTCTAAGCGCATACCACGCGCTGAATGATCAATGGGCAGTGATGGCAGATTTACAATGGACACATTGGGCTCGATTCAAACAATTAGTAACACGATTTGATAATGGCACGCAATTAATACTGAACGAAAGGTACAAAAATGTATACCGAGTTGCTGCGGGTGGGAGCTATCAATATAATGATCCCTGGCGGTTTCGATTTGGTGTAATGTTTGATCAATCGCCAGTGCCTGATGCCAATAGAAATATCTTTATTCCCAACCAAAACCGGATATTACCAGCGATTGGCGCACAGTATCGTATCTGCAAGACGTTAGCGCTCGATTTTGGTTACGCACATATATTTTTCAAGAAAGATAAAAACCTTAATGTAGTCGCCCCTACTGTTGCAGGCATAGTTCCGGCACCAGCACAAAATTTACAGGGTTCCATCAAAAATCGCCTCGATGCAATTGGCCTACAATTAACCTGGGATATAGAACCTTAGGCTAGCAATCGCCTGACAGTTATGAGATGATACCTTTTACTACATAGAGAATGCTTGTGTTAATATTCACAACGCTATTTATTTATGACTACTCATTAACAGCTGCGTAAATTCATCAACACTCAGTGGTTTATTAAAATAAAATCCTTGCATTAAATCACATTTTTTATCTTTTAGAAATTGATGCTGTGCTTCTGTTTCTACGCCTTCGGCCAGGGTTTTGATGCCGAGGTGCTTTGCCATGGCAAAAATAGCCGACACAATTTTCGTGCTATCATCTTGATAATGATTAATCATTTGGATCATTGCATTATCGATTTTAATAATGCCAAAAGACTTCAGTGAATGCCATGTTGAGCTAGCCGTACCAAAATCATCAATAGACAAGCCAACACCGCTTTTGGAAATTGCATCCAGAATCAATACATCTTCTTTCCCTAAACTCGCTGTTTGTGGCAATTCTAATATAAGCAATTTAGGATCTATTTTGGTATCGTTTAAAACACGATACAGTGTTTCCAGAAAATTAGCCTCTCTTAATTGTGCGATTGAAAGATTAATAAAAATTTTTATGTGTGAATTCAGTTCATGCCATTTAACCGCTTGCGAACAAGCTTCTTGCAAAACCCATTCTCCAATGGACAATGCTAAACCCGTTGCTTCGGCGGCAGAAAACAAATCAATGGGTGGTATAACGCCAAAATCTGGATGATGCCACCTGAGCAAAGCCTCCATGCCATAAATTTTATCCGTCTGCACGTCCATAATAGGTTGATAATTAAGGCTCAGTTGTTTATTTTTAAGCGCTTTTTTTAAATCTGCTTGTAAAGCTAACCAGAGCAACGCTGAGGCTTTCTCACTGTTTGGCGTAAATACGCCCCTTAAAGTGTTGCTTAACATACGCCGGATGCTTAACTTGTTTGTATTGGGCACATTAACGCCCCCTTTATGACCCGTCTCATCTGCCTTCATAACAAAACACCCTCTCTATTAAACGACTTATCGTGCTACACCTAACTCGCTTGGCATTACGCATTCAGGATCGGCAGTTTTACGATAAAAGTTGCGCCCTTACCAACGCCTTCACTCTCAACTTGTAAGTCCCCGCCCATTTCTTTACTGGCGACAGCACTGGCATGCAACCCAAAACCATGTCCTTCTTTTTTGGTTGTAAAGCCATGACTAAATATTTGTGTTCGCTTGCCCTCTTCTACACCGATTCCCGAATCACGAATCTCAATATAAACATAACCGTCTTGACAGAAGCTACTAATAACTATTTTTTTACCATTGCCTGGATGTTCGTTAACCGCATCCCGTGCGTTTTTTAATTAAATTGATTAAAATTTGAGATAATTTATTTTTATCCACCAAAAAGGATTCACTATAATCATAATTACGAATAATTTCAATTTCATGTTTGTTAACCTCTGATGCCATCGCCATCGTTAGGGACTCTTCTAATACTGTAGAAAGATTAATGGCTTCAACCATGCCTTTACTTCCACTGATAGATTGTTGAGCGCTAATAATGTTTTTAATATGCAAAACATGTTCATTTAAAATAGAGAGCTCCGATAACATATACTTTTGATCTTTCGTCCAGACTTGTGACAATAGATTTAAAAACTCGAGCAAATGTTTACCTTGCGGATGATCGGTAAAAAACGATCCCAGTGCCAATTTGTTATTGTTCATGATTTGAATCGTTTTATCGAAATTGGTTAGCGCAGATTTTTCAAGCGTTTCGGTTAAAATCGTTACCAACACATTCACGCTATTCAAAACATTGCCAATATTATGTAATACATTGGTAGCAACATCTGCCATACCTGCTTTTCGAGCTGCCTGTAGCAACTGTTGATGCAAAGATTGTGTATAGGCTTCCGCCTCTTTTCTAGCGGTGACGTCTAAACAAGTGCCATGGATGCCAATAAATGGGCCGTCGCTGTTTTCACGATAGGGGATCCCCATTGTCTCTACCCAACGTATCTTACCATTATTCGGGATGCGAATTTCCATACTAAAGGTTTCGCCGCTCTTAACAATATTATTGATAGCTGATTTGAGTTTTTCTTGATCATCTGGATGTATTAAAACAAAAGCTTCATCAAAACCAGGCGTTCCTAAGCTCGGGTCACGATTAAATAATCTATACATTTCTGCAGACCAGCCCCCCTTGCCTGTTCTGAGATCTCTTTGCCAGCTGCCCAGGTGTGCAATCGTTTGAGACTGATTTAAATTGTCAACCAATGTTTGCATTTCACGGGATACAATTTCTTGTGATCGTTCTAGTGTATAGCGATCTTGATCAAACTCACTATAAGATCGATTGACACTGCTTAAGAAATGTTTCCAGCTTTCGGCATCTTGTGGTAATACATTCTCCCCCAGCTGGAAACGTTTTAGCTGTCGCATTAAAGTACTATGATAATTATCTTGTGCCATTATTACTCTGCATAGGTAGTCAGCGTCATGGTTTGATTATGTAAATCGCAAGCACCCGTCGCATAGGGCGATAACTCTCCATAAGAGTAAAAGCCGACTTGCACCGTCCCTTTTGGAAATATTTCTAAGGTTGCCTCGGTTTCCTCTTCGATGCGCTCCCCTAACAAAAGTCTGCGCCCGACACAACTAATCGCAATGGCGAGTGTTGGATCCTTTCCCGCTATCTCGCTTGATGCTAGCACAGCTGCGTCATTGGCACCCGTCACGAGTCGGTCAAAATTGGCACGCATGAGTTTCGCTAAATGTCCCATGGGTATGTCCCCGGCAAAAGTTAAAGACTGCTTATCTTCGTCAATCGCCAGAATAGTCCGTACTAATTGCTTGTCGCTATTCGCATCCTCCCGAATCATCAGTGGAAAGAGCAGGCCGCTGGCGGGCAGATCTTTTGCACGATCGCCTAAATACTCCTTGTACAGCGCCAAAGCAGGCTTGCCGTCTAATTCGTACAAGACGTTTCCTTTTGAGCGCGTAATACGTCGTTCTGGGCCAAAAGTATCCCAACCGCCTTTAGAACCATGCCCAACTGTCAGTTGTTTACCATATAATCCGATGGCACAGATGGCATTTTTTAGCAGTGAGCCATTATAAATAACCCACGTCCGTTTAAAAGCGCTCCCGTCTCCCGCAAGACCTCCTGTTACCACCACATTAGTGGGTAAAGCATCATTAAAGCCTTTAACGAGCTCCGTACCATTGACCGCTAATCCATCCGAAAGCACCAATATACTTTTTTAAATCTTCACCCAGCAATTTTTTCGCCAACGCCGATCCCGCCGTATATGAGTCTTGGTTATTATCAATAGACATAGATTCTATCTTAACCGTTGTGTGATCGAATTTTGTAACAGCGACAGATAACGAATCGTCGTTAACAACTGGCCCAAAAATTTCGCCCGCCGAAGAGCAACCGGTTATTTTAGCTTTCGGATAAGCTTTAATTAATTCTAAAATCGGTTTTGGATTTTCGATAAACTTAGGCGCTGAAAAAATCAAAATTAATGTGTTGCTTGAGTCTAACAATGGAAAAGAAGGTACAGACCACCCTTTTCCTTCGATGTAGTTAAAAGTTTCAACTTGCATGATTTTCTCCTTGTTCGGCTTGTTTTGACCGTTGTGCGTTCAATAAACTATCGATATATTCTGAATTCACCGGTTTGCTGAATAAAAACCCTTGGGCTTCAATACAATCGTTTTTTTTAAGGAACTCCCGTTGTTCCTCTGTTTCCATGCCTTCCGCAATAATGTTTAACTTTAAACTTTTCGCCATGGCAATAATGGTTTTAACCAAGGTCGCGTTATCTGGATTCGCTTCCGCATTTAAAATAAAGGATTTGTCTATTTTCAATTTATCGAAAGGAAACTGTCTTAAATAATTTAAACTTGAATACCCAGTGCCAAAATCGTCCATGGATAAAGAGATACCCATATTTTTAATTTTTTTGACGATTGTCATGACAGTCTCGGTATTATCCATAATCGCACTTTCGGTTAATTCCAACTCCAAGTATCGTGCATCAAGTCCCGTTTCGGTGAGAATTTTCTTCAAAATCTCGTCAAGTTTTGTTAATCTCAATTGTTTGCTAGAAATATTAACCGATACTTGTATGGGTTTATAGCCTGCCAATTGCCATTTTTTATTTTGCGCACAGGCAGTCCGCAAAACCTGCTCGCCCAGTTGAGCAATAAGACCCGTTTCTTCCGCTAAATCAATAAATTCTATGGGTTGTAATAATCCGAGCACAGGATGCTGCCAACGGGCTAAAGCTTCAACACCGATAATTTCTGACGTGTTCAGATTAATATAGGGCTGATAAAAGACAATAATTTCATTGCGATTCAGACCCTCTCGCAAGTCGTTTTCCAAGGTGAGTCGTGTTAGAAATTTTTTATTCATGCTCTCTGCATAAAAATTTATCATGTTTTTACCCAACTCTTTTGAGGCATACATGGCGGTGTCTGCATTTTTTATCAGTGCTTCGACAGTTGTGCCATCATTCGGATAGAGGCTGATCCCAATGCTGCCAGTGACAGAAAATTTATGATCTTCAACTTCAATGGGTGCAGCAATTTTCGACAGTATTTTATTGGCGACCAACTGCACTTGCTCTTTTTCATTGAGATCTGTTAGCAACACAACAAATTCATCTCCGCCTAAACGGCTAACCGTATCTGATTTTCTAACAATCGCTGACAATTGCCTTGCTATCGCTCGAAGCAAGTAATCTCCCATGCTATGTCCAAGACTATCATTGACTAATTTAAATCGATCGATATCCATAAAGATGACTGCGAGTAACTTTTTATTTCTTTCGGCGTCAGCAATCGCTTGCTGTATTCTATCGTACAAAAGACTTCGGTTAGGCAGCCCTGTCAATTTGTCCGTTGTCGCTTCTTTGACTAATGCATCTTGCATTTTTTTTCGTTCACTGACATCGCGAAAATCCCAAACCCTACCAACAATACTATTACGTACCTTGTGTGGTAAAGAATAGATCTCAAAAGTTTTTCCGTTTTTAAGGTTCACTTCAGAAAAGCTGTCGATGTTGAGCGTCTCATTATTAGATTTTATAACAGACATTAATTTTTCAGGACTTGTTAACTGATCTGAAGAAAATTCAACAATACTGTCAAAATTATTTTTTTGCATAACGGCTTGGGGCATATTCCACATTTCAAGAAATTTTTGATTGAAGTCAACGACTTGTCCTGAAATATCCACGACTAAGATGCCATCTGCGGTAGATTCCAAAGTCGATCGAATTAATGCTAAAGAAGTTTCCAATGCAGCGGTGCGTTTAGTCACTAAATTTTCCAAACCCGTCATATGTACATCTAATTGTGATTGGATTTTCCATTTTCTACTTAAAGAATAGGCTAATTGTCGTACTTCAATGACATCAAATGGTTTTTTAAGAATCAAAAGATTATCTGATTCGCCTAATTTTTTGATGGTTTCATCCCATGAGTAATCAGAATACGCAGTGCATATAACCATTTGTATATAGGGATCAACCCGCCAAATTTGTTGAATTGTTTCAACACCATCCCAGCCGGGTGGCATACGAATATCCACAAATGCCACGGCGTACGGATTATCACGTTCATTTTTGACTAAAGCTAATGCATCTTGACCTTGAGAGGCAAAATCAAGTTTATAGTTAGGCAATTTTAAATTTGCATTGCTTTCTTCTTGAAATAAACTATTTTTTATATCATTGAGTCTTTGAGCGGATGCATTATCATCTTGTTCGCTCGGTAATAATATTTTTCTAAAATCATCATGTATGGCAAGATTGTCATCAATGACTAATATTCTCGGTATCCAATCGGTCGCTTCCACAATAGTGCCCCTATCATTTTAAGTCGCGGCATGCCTTTGTAGAAGTATAGACCTTGCAAAGTATTTATTTGAGGATAACAGAGAACAAATTGGCAATAGGTCTGAAAATTTTTAACTATTTATGAGGCGATTTTGGCCAAGCGTTGAGCACGGCTTTAACCAATGTTGCCAAAGGAATGGCAAAAAACACACCCCAAAATCCCCAAATGCCCCCAAAAAACAAGGTGGCAACAACAATTGCAACAGGATGTAAATTCACGGCTTCTGCAAATAATAACGGCACCAGTATATTAGCATCCAACCCCTGCACGATAAGATAAACCAATGTAAAATAGCCAAACTGCGAACCCCAACCCCATTGAAAATACGAAACCAATAAAACAGGAATCGTAATCACAATGGCACCCACATAGGGAATTAATACGGATATTCCCACTAAAGCGGCCAATAGAACCGCATATTGCAAATTGAAATACCAAAACACGCCATACGTTGCAATAGCAACAACTAAAATCTCAACCACTTTTCCGCGAATATAATTACCAATTTGGCTGTTCACTTCTGCAGAAACTTGGCTTAAAACTCCTCGCTTATGTGGCAAAAATCCAACCACCCATTGAACAAGTTTGTCACGATCTTTTAAGAAGAAAAACACTAATAAAGGAACCAAGACTAAATAGACAACCGCTGTAATAATCGCTGTAATGGAAGACCAAGAAACCGATAATACTGTCTTTGCAGAATTGTGCGCATCGGTTAATAGCTGGCTAGAAAACGTATTCACTTGTTCTTGTGTTACAAATTGTGGGAAACGGGTCACTAATTCTAAGATCAATTGCTGTCCTCTGATTAACATAGCGGGCAAATTACTAAAGAGCGCAATCACCTCTTTCCACAACAAAGGCAACAAAAGCAAAAAAGACATTAACAACAATCCTAAAAATCCCACAAACACCAAAATAACCGCCACGAGTCTAGGAACCTTCAATGGCTGCAGGTGGACAATGATCCAGTCTAAAAGATAAGCAATCACAATACTGGCTAATACCGGAGCCAATATCTCACCCATCAAAACAACCAACCCAAATCCAAACATTAAGACAAAAAATAACAAAACGGCTTCAGGATCTGAAAAATATCGATTAAACCATGTACGCACAATGTGAATCACAAACACCTCTTTCTTTTTGCCAACTTTCGACGGATATTTCAAACGGACACTTTAAATTCTAGCAGTCTATTCAGTCTTTTGTAATCATTTAATTTTGAAAGCCTATCAGTTACAATGCCTATCTATGATGGACAGCTATACAAATACCCACCGAGAAACTTATTCACCCTCAGCCGAACTGCTAAAAAATCGCGTTATCCTCGTCACTGGCGCCTCTCGTGGCATAGGACACGCTGTCGCCAAAACATTTGCTGCACATGGTGCCACCGTCATTTTATTGGCGCGAACGGTGAAAAAATTAGAAGCGTTATATGACGAAATTGTAGCAGCGGGACACCCCACGCCTGCCATTTATCCTTTTAATCTCGCCAATGCGGCCCCAAAAGACTACCAAGACTTGCACCACAGTATTGAGCATCATTTTGGCCGACTGGATGGCCTATTGCACAACGCTGCCGAATTGGGCTCTTTAACCCCTCTCGAACATTATCCTATTGAACAATGGTACCAAGTATTACAACTTAATTTAAACAGTGCGTTTTTATTAACACAAGCCACTTTACCGCTTCTAAAGCGCTCTTTGGATGCAAGCATCGTGTTTACAACAGCCAACGAGGGCACGATCGGTAAAGCCTATTGGGGTGCTTATGGCGTCAGTAAATTTGCAGTTAATGGGCTGATGCAAACATTAGCGAGCGAACTAGAAACAAATACAAGTATACGAGTCAATAGTGTGAATCCTGGGCGAGTTCGTACACTACTTCGAGCAAGTGCATATCCCGCTGAAAATACAAAAGACTTAGCCCTGCCCGAAACCATTTTGCCACTGTATCTTTACTTGATGGGATCGGACAGCAGAGAAATTCGAGGACGAACTTTTGACAGAGAACATCACTGAAAAATGATGAAAAGCAAAAAAACCAGCCTCTATATATGTCAATAACTGCTGGTCAATAATTTTATATTTTAAGTCACTCGAAGTTTGATATTTAGAAAGTCAACTTCTACTCTATAGTTATGACAACCATATCAAGCTCCGGATGGGTAATTTTTTCTATAGATGAACAGCGCTATGGGCTGCCTTGTGCCCTTGTAAAGCGAATTGTACGTACTGTAGAGATTACAGCCGTTCCAAACATGCCCGCAGGTGTTCTAGGGCTTATCAATGTGCAAGGTCAAATAATTCTCGTCATTGATATTCGCCAACGCCTAGGTCTACCTTCTTTACCCTACGAATTACAAGATGCGCTGATTATTACAGAAAGTGGGCAGCAAAACATTGGGTTTATTGTTAAGGCGGCGACCTATGTTGAAAACTTTGAGACAAGTTTGACCCCGGTAGAAAAACTGATAAAAGGCGTTGAGTGTGCTGAGCACATTGTCAAAGATAAAGAGGGGATGATCTACATTTTGAATCTTGAAAAACTACTCAACAAACAAGACGAAAGCTTATTGCAAAAAAACAAAAATATTCAGAAGGAATCCAACGCGTGAAAAAAAATATTCTCTTTAAAGACGATTCTCAAAAAACTTCGCAAAAATCTATTGCTTTGCAAAAAAAGATATTAAAAGAAAGAGCAAAGGCATTAGCCAAAGAGATTGTTAATGTAGAAGAGAACACAGAAAAGCTCGAAGTATTATCATTTTCAATCGGCAGCGAACAATATGGCATAGAAAGCTTATTTGTTAATAAGGTTCATCTTTTGCGTGATCTGACACCATTACCCGGTGTTGCTGCTTTTATCATTGGCATTATTAATGTGCGCGGAAAAATTGCACCCGTCATCGACATTAAAAAATTCTTTGACTTGCCGGACAAGGCAATTACGCCGTTAAACAAAGTTATTATTATCGAGGCTGAAGAAGCGTTTTTTGGCATATTGGCCGATGAGGTAACCGGCATCAGCCACATCCCAACCCATGAAATTCAAGCCTCGTTACCGACTTTAACGGGAATACGTGCAGAATATTTAAAAGGTGTAACAATAAATCAGCTGGTTATACTCGATCCAATAAAATTAGCATTGGATAAAAAGATTTTAATCGACGACAAAGTGTGAAATATAAAAAAGGGGGGGGTACAAATATGCAATGGTTTTCTAATATACGAACAAGCGCCAAACTATCGTTAAGCTTTAGCGTGGTTATTTTCTTGCTAATCACTGTCATGATTGCCTCTTACGGCAGCATTCTGTTTCTAGAAAAAAACAATGAAAATCTTTACAAAAATGAGTTTTCACTATTGGAAAATTTTTTGAAACTGGAAAGCAACGAGGGAAAGACCAGATCGATGCTTCTTTCCATGCTTTTATCGAGCGATCGTTTGGCGCAAGAAAAATGGCATCAAGAAATTAAAGCAATTACAACTGATACGGAATCTATACTTCAAGAAATCGCTACGTTTCAGCTTGAAGATAAAAAGTTTACAGAAAAACTGAATGCCCTGAAGAGCATTCATAGCGAATTTGCAAAAACAAGAGATGAACAAACGATTCCCTTAATTTATGCAAATAAAATGGATGAAGCAAAAAATGTGGCAATGGGCCCTCAAGTAGAACGCTATAAAGAATTATACACTATTACCCATGAACTTGTCAGTGATGTCAGAGAAAAAGCAAATGATGCGCTAATTCGTGCCGAACAAGAAGTAACCAAAGTCACTGCTTTTTTTGTTTTGATTGGCATTTTAGCTTTAATACTAGTTGCCTCACTTGTGTTAATTTTAAATCGTTTAATTGCAAATCCGCTTAAAGAGATTTCTGCTGCTGCGCGACAAATTGCTTTAGGTAATTTAGATGCAGTACAGTTTAAAAGTGCCGGCAGAAAAGATGAGGTTGGCATCTTAGCGGACACATTTTCTGGTATGGCCTATTGGTTAAAAAATATATCCGGCACTGCTACACGTATTGCGACAGGTGATCTCACCACAGATGTCAATTTACAATCAGAAAAAGATGTCTTGGGAAATGCCTTTAAATCCATGGTGAATAATTTGCGTCAATTAACCTCCGAATTAACAGAGGCTATCAATTCTTTGGGCTCTTCTTCGAGTGAGATATCCACTGCAACTTCCGAACTTGCGTCAACGGCATCAGAAACAGCCACTTCGGTAAGCGAAACAACATCAACCATCGAAGAAGTCAGACAAACTTCTCAAGTTGCAAATCAAAAGGCAAAAGCCGTTTCTGAAGCTTCTCAACGATCTGCTGAGATTTCTCAATCCGGGAAAAAAGCAGCAGATGAAATTAATGAAATGATCAATCAAATACATAATCAGATGGAGCTTATTGGAGAAAGCATGGTTCGGTTAAGCGAGCAAAGCCAAGCCATTGGTGACATTATTGCGACAGTCGATGATTTGGCACAGCAGTCAAATTTGCTTTCTGTTAACGCCTCTATAGAAGCTGCAAAAGCCGGAGAACAAGGAAAAGGTTTTGCGGTTGTTGCCCAAGAAGTAAAAAGCCTTGCAAATCAATCTAAACAGGCAACAAACCAAGTTCGTATTATATTGAGTGACATCCAAAAAGCCACAAGCGCTGCTGTTATGGCAACCGAGCAAGGCAGTAAAGCCGTTGAGGCGGGTGTTTTAAAATCTACACAAACAGGAGAATCGATCCTTAAATTGGTCGATAGTGTTACAGATGCTTCACATGCGGCAACTCAAATTGCAGCGACAAGCCACCAACAATTAATTGGTATGGAACAAGCTGCCCTTGCGATGGAAAATATCAAACAAGCAAGCTCGCAAAATGTTGAGAGCGCAAAGCAGTTAGAAATCGCTGCAAGCAATATAAAAGGGTTGGGTGTAAATTTAAAGGAGTTGGTGGGTCGTTTTAAAATTAAAACAGGAACTGATTTAAGATGAACATTCAGGACGATGAATTTTTTAAAAAATTATTATCTACCTTTAAAGTAGAGTCAAAAGAACGTATACAAAACATGTCTACCAGTTTATTAGAATTAGAAAAAGAACAGGAAAAAACACGCCAAGCATCTCTGATAGAATTAATATATCGAGAAATACATAGCTTGAAAAGCGCCGCTCGCTCTGTTGATTTAACGTATATAGAAAATATTTGCAATGCTTTGGAGAGTGTTTTTTCAGCTTGGAAGAAAGATAAAACAATGCCAACACCACAACAATTCGATCTTTTGCATAACGCCTGTGATTCCATAGAACACTTGTTAGACGCCTCTGATTTAAAAAAAACTTCACCAGACAAACAAGATTCAAAAATTTTACATGCTTTAGAAAATCTAAGCGAAAACCCATCTGCCCCATCCGCGGTTGAGCACGAACTTACAAAAGAAAAACCGTCCGACCCAAATCTTAAAAAGCCATCAAAACTGGAAGAAACTGTTAGAATTTCTACAAAAAAATTAGATGCCTTATTGATTCAAGCAGAAGAAATGTTAACAACAAAATTAAATTTAATGCAACGTCTAAATGACCTCCTTGAGTTAAAAAATGAACTTGACGCCGAAACAAAAGAACGGGAAAAGCTCACCCAAGAAAAGATTGCACTACGAAAACATTTTAAAAAAAAATTAGAGGATTCAAAAAATATTATTTCACCACACCTAAAATTTTTAGATTTTTTTGAATCGTCTGAGAAAAGATTTAAAATTTTTTCGAATCATTTGGATTCGCTTTCAGGCGCATTGGATCGTGACTTCCATGTGTTTAGTAACGGGGTTGACACACTTTTAGAAGACACCAAAAAATTACTCATGTGGCCGTTTTCGACGCTTCTTAATACGTTACCTAGAATTGTGAGAGATCTCGCGCGCAGTCAAGAAAAAGACGTTAATTTTATTCTACAAGGCGGAGAAATTGAAATTGACAAGCGTATCTTAGAAGAAATGAAGGATGTTTTGCTTCATATCATTAGGAATGCAATAGATCATGGTTTAGAAAAACCTTCTGATAGAAAAAAGTTAAACAAACCAGAACAAGGCATTTTAAAAATTAACATACAACAATTAACCGGAAATGAAATATTAGTCGAAATAATTGACGATGGCTCTGGCATCAATCTCGAAAAAGTCAAACTTTCTGCCATTAAAGAAGGGATATTAACGCCTGAAGAATCGCAAAAAATAAGTGTGGAGGATGCATTAAATCTTATTTATCAATCTGGAATTTCTACAAGCCCGATTTTAACAGAACTTTCTGGCAGAGGGCTTGGCATGACCATTATTCGCGAAAAAAATAGAAAAGATAGCTGGAAAAATATCGCTTGTGAGCACTGCTAATCAGGGAACCACGATTAAAATCCAACTCCCTTTAACGCTGGCAACTTTCAAGGGCGTATTAATTGATGTATCGGATCAACGTTTTGTTATTCCAACCGCTAATCTTGAACGAATACTGAGAATTAATAGCAAGAGTATCAAATCCGTAGAAAATAAAGACGCCATTTTGTATGGTGGTCAAACAACCTCACTTGTTTGGATATCTGACATTTTGGGTCTTCCGAAAATTAAAAAAAAGAGTACCGCAGAAGAATTTCTTTTCGTTATGGTTATGAATTATGCAGATACCAAGGTTGCCTTTGTTGTTGATAGCATCTTGAATGAACAAGAAATTCTTGTTAAAAATTTTTCCAAACCCATTTTTCGTATTCGAAATATTTCTGCGGCGGCAATTTTAGGCACGGGAAAGACCGTTCCCATTTTAAACAGTCTTGATTTGCTGCAATCAGCACATTTGGGTTCTTTTAGAGATAAGGTGATTCCTATGGATGATAACGATCATAGCAAAATGATACATATTTTGTTAGCAGAGGATTCGATTACAACACGCATGCTTCTAAAGAATATTTTGGAATTAAAGGGGTATCAAGTGACAACAGCGGTAGATGGGCTAGATGCTTGGACGCAGTTAAAAGAAAATGAATTTTCTGCGGTTGTCTCGGATGTAGAAATGCCTAGAATGACAGGATTTGAATTAACAGAAAAGATTCGTCAAGACAAACAATTAGAGAACCTGCCGGTTATTCTAGTAACCGCTCGTGAATCCCCAGAAGATCGTGAGCGCGGTGTTGATGCGGGTGCCAATGCGTATATTAATAAAAGTACTTTTGACAGCAGTCATTTATTGGAGGTTCTCCAAAGGCTTGCAGACTGAAAAGGTGTGTTAATGATAAAGGTTTTAATCGTTGATGACTCATTAGTGCAGCAAGAGCTTTTGTCGCATATTTTAACAAGAGATTCTGGCATAGAAATCGTAGGCATAGCGAGCGATGGCAAAGAAGCCTGCAAAAAAGTAC
>Ga0206978_1075_pt1 | contig 22111 bp, 14 predicted proteins | sample Alteio_BWMinCont_21_FD_153477 | JGI IMG/M metagenome (GOLD analysis project Ga0206978, IMG submission 153477) | Enriched cells from forest soil in Barre Woods Harvard Forest LTER site, Petersham, Massachusetts, United States -... | ecosystem: Environmental > Terrestrial > Soil > Temperate forest >...
TTGTTCCCTTGAATGCCATTCAAGGGCCACTACCCGAATACGATTGTAGCGAAGACGACTTCGATGCCGTCAACATTATGGCCGGTGCACGCAAGGCCGAGGCAGAGGCAGCCGCAAAAGAGAAAGCTAAGGCTCCAGCGGGAGTGCCGATCACAGAAAAATAAATCCACCCTCCACGCTCCGTTGGTCACGACGCTCGCAATCTGAACGTTGACCATAAGCGCGCAGCCCCACTGGGTCGCACAGGGGGAACGTCTTCAAGTGCTTCTGGGGCGTTGGCGTCCGAGCTTCGCGCCAAGAACGCCATCATCCGACGGCGAGATGCCTCGGCCCTGAAGGCCGCACCCTATTCCTGGAATTGCTCCGGCATCGACGCGGCGCTCCCGTGTAGCTCAACGGGCTCGGGGCGTCTCTTGGCGACAGAACCAAACCTAGTCTCTAAGCTCCGAAACTGCTCCGCACCCGCGATGTATGAGGGCACCACCTTTGGACGTGCCCACGCTCGCTAATAGGTCAGCTTCTATTTCACAACCTCAGACGTCGTCGTATTGGTCCTAATGAATCATGATCTGAAGTTGAAGACCGAATTCAGCAAAGCTTCTTAACGTCGGAAATAGATTTTCCGCGATGCAGGCAGACATTTTTTGTAGATAGCGGCCCAATTTCCGAAAGTCTCCCTTGACACTTGACCAAAAATGTGCCATCGTCCCCGTCCAGATTCGGGTGGGGGTCCTTCTTTTTTTACCACGTACGGTCGCGATGAAAGGGGAGTGTATATGGTTTCCACCATACGTCAGTCTAAGCTATGGGCGGGGAGCGCCAAAAGGAAAGCCGCGCGGTTGGTGGGAGCAATGGTGGCGTTGCTTCTGGTTGGTTTTCCTCTGTTTTCACAAACTCAAGGCTCCATTCAAGGAGGGGTGTTTGACCAGAGCGGCGGCGCCATTGCTGGCGCCACGGTGACTGTGATCGACGTGGCGAGAGGCGTCTCGCGAAGCTTGGTGGCAGATGGCGCGGGGCAGTACGTGGCCGTCAACCTGACCCCAGGTACCTATACGGTGCGCGCCGAGGCCAAGGGCTTCAGCGCTGTGGAGCACAGCGGTGTGCTGGTGGAGGTAGGCCAGAGCGTTCGTGTCGATCTGACGGTGCAACCCGGCGAGCAAACCCAGACCGTCACCGTCACCGCAGAGATTCCGGCGATTGATACGACTGACACTACGTTGGGGGGCACCGTCAGCAACAACGCGATTAATTCGCTGCCCTTGAATGGCCGTAACTTCCAGCGCTTGCTGCAACTCCGTCCAGGAGTAATTAATCCAGTGGGAAGCGCTACAGGCAACTCGGCTACCAACGGCCGGCGTTCAGGCTCTGACCTCTTGCTGTTCGAAGGGCTCGTCGAGATAGGCCAGAGCACCAACGGAAGCCTTTTAAACTCCTCTTTCGGCGTTGGAGATGTCTCCACCGAAGTGCCCATCGATGCGATCCAGGAATTCAATACCGAGCAGAATCCCAAGGCGGAATATGGCTGGAAAGACGGCTCGGTCATCAACGTCGGGATCAAGTCGGGCACCAACAGTCTGCACGGCACGGCCTACGCGTTTGGACGGGATGCCGCCGCCACCGATGCGGCCAATTACTTTACTGGGACGGTCACCCCGGCAACCCTGGAGCAGTTCGGCGCTTCGGCGGGTGGGCGCATCATCAAGGACAAGCTATTCCTGTTTGGGAACTACGAAGGTCTGCGCAGCAGTCTGGGGTCAACGTCCGTGGTCACGATCCCGTCGGACATCCAGCTGTCTCTGGCACAAGATCCAAAGAGTCAGCTGAGCCTAGTTAACGCGTGTCAGGCGGTGGGACCGGCAAAGATTAATGCGCTCAGCGCGCTACTCGTTGGTCTGAACCCCACGACCTGCGTGGTCTCGGCTGGTTCATCCACGGTCGAAAACGTCCTGCCGTTCAATGCGACCGCGTCCAACAATTATGAATCTGGTCTGATTAGTACAGGGCCGCTCAACAATGGAATCCTTAAAGGCGACTACGCCGCCGGCCCTCACCAGCATTTCAGTGGCACGTATTTTGTATCGAAAGTACAGCAGCTAGGCGCTAGCAACCTATTGCCTGCGTGGAATGTGGTTTACCCCTTGACCGGGCAGGTGTTCGAGGGAAACTGGACCTGGACTCCGAATTCCACCTTGGTCAACGTGGTTCGTGGGGGCTACTCCTACACTAGAGACGTGCGTTTTTCCGAAGACCACAACTTGAATCCAGCGGCTCCGTGGCCGAATGGCTATGGCATAAACACGGGCGTCACCAATCCGTTATTTTTCGGGTTGCCTCAAATATTAATTACGGGTTTCAGCGGCGAACCAGGGTATAACAGTGCCAATCTTCGCGGGCCGGAAGGCGAGGAGGATTTCCACGATGATGTCTCGTATTTGCACGGCACCCACGCCTTCAAGTTTGGATTTGAGTACGTGGACGTCGTTCGCATCAGCGACAACTATAGGGGCGGCTCTGGATTGATCAAATTCGGGTCCCTGCAAAATTTCCTCACGGGCACCGTGTCTGCCAGCGGTTCGGCTATTTTAGAGGGTGATGATTTACAAGACATTCGCTGGCCCTGGTACGCTGGTTTCGCCCAGGACGATTGGCGTGTCAGTCCCAGAGTAACCTTGAACGTGGGCCTGCGCTGGGACATTTTCTTATCGCCGCATGAGCGCAACAACTACATGGGCAATTTCGATCCCAACGTCAACCCGGCTACCCAGCCCGCAGTGCAACAAATTGGACCGGGCCAAATGGTCACTGACCAGATCCATCCCTGGCCCTACGATTTTCAGCCGCGCTTTGGAGCGGCGTGGGACGTCCGGGGCAATGGGAAGACGGTGGTCCGCGGTGGGGTCAGTCTGATCAGAATAGCCGTAATCCAAACTCAAATCGTGGCTGGCTCTTCCCCCTTCGCGGCGAATTTCCCGAGCATCGGCGTGAATAATAGCGGTACGGCAGCTAACGCTCATACCCCTATCTTGTTGTCAGTACCCTCTACTTCGGTCAACTGGACCTCGACCGGTCCGATATTCCCCGCTTCCGCCACCACACAGGTCGTAGGCGGCGTCACTTATACTGGCGGCACCTGTACTGCTGCCGTGCCCTGCGTCACCACTGGGGCAGTACCCAACTTCGTTCCACCTTACGCTCTCGAGTGGAATTTCGACATTCAGCGGGCCATCACCAATAACGTGTCGTTGGACGTGGCCTACGTCGCCAACCACGGCGGTGACGAACAATACGCCCCAGATCTCAACCAACCGGCGCTGGGCGCTGGGTGGACCAGCGCGGCGGCCCAAACCGCTAACACCGGCTCTATCGCCTGTCTGGCAAGCTTCCCGTCCTACAACAACTGTCACGTCAATGCCGCCGCTGAAGTCGGGCCGTATAAAGCCAATTTTCCGTACCTCAGCTATATAATTGGGGATTCCAACGGGGCTTGGTCCAACTACGAAGGCTTGCAGGTCACCCTGCAAGCTCGGAACTACCACGGGCTCTCCTTCATTTCCGGTTACACTTATTCCCACGCTCTTGACCTCGAGAGCGGACAGAGCGGGAATGGGCTTGTCCCGACCATCAATAGCAACATCGGTCTGGATTACGGAAATAGCGTTCAGGACATTCGGCATCGCTTTACTTTTGCGCCGAGCTACGCGATTCCTGGGAAGAAGTCTCCAGGACAGATGCTGGAAGGCTGGTCGGTCGAAGGTATCTTGACTCTGCAGACCGGGACGCCCTGGACCGCCTGGGATGATACCAATGACTTTACCGGAACCAACGAGATCGGTTCCACTACGCAATCCGCTGCCACTGGCATGATGCAGCCTTGGGACTTCACCGGGTCCCCATCCGCCTTCAAAATCACTACAACCCCTCCGCCGTGTTTCGGTAGCATGGCGGGCTGCACTCCCTATTCCCTGGTGGGTGGGGTGCCGACGCCTCCAGCAGCCTGCATGAGTGCCGCGCAAGCGAATGGTCCGCTGGCCGTGGCCTCCCTGATGAATTTTGGGTGCTACATCGAGGGTGCTAGCGTACTGACTCCTCCTGCTTACGGAAGCGTCGGTACCGAAGGCAAGGATATCTTCCCCGGCCCAGGCTATAAAAATGTAGACTTTTCAGTGTTCAAAGTCTGGAAGTTCAAGGAACGATATAGCGCCACGTTTCGGGCGGAATTCTTCAACATTTTCAACCATACCGATCTCATAAATCTCATGAGCGCTAATGGTGTCGGGTACGATCCGGCGAAGGGTGTGACCGGAGGGTTCGGTTACGCTCAAACCACACCTGATTCTAGCAACTCTGTGGTGGGCTCAGGCGGTCCGCGGCATATTCAATTCGGCTTGAAGTTGGTGTTCTAGCTGAGTGCTCGCCTCATCACATCGCACGTAAGCGGCACTCAGCCTTTGGTTGGTGTGCCGCAGGGAAAAAGAAGGTATGGTTGTAGCTTCGTCTCTACCAGTGTCCCGATCACGGTGAGCGAGCTGAACCAGAAGATTTACGCGCAGATCGAGACGTGTTGCACCTGCCGATTTTTCTGCACGGCTTGTGGTTGAAGCGGGGTTAGGGCGGCGAAGTGCACAAGTTTCGTTGCTGGTGACGATCAGCCGCACCCCTTTCGGCCCGCGTTCCTTCAGGTGCCGCAGAAACCCAGTTCAGCCTGCTCGCTTTGAGTTCGGCCCGTCGCAAACGCTCTCTTGACTCAATTAGTTCATCAGTTGCTGCTCAGACGTAAATTGTGATCAATCTACCGGGTCATAAAGGTAGCTCTAACGGACTTGCTCAACGAGTTCGGCAATAGTGCCCATGAGATCGTATTTGGTAAGGATCTCGTAGCGTCCTTCGCCCATCACTACGAAGACGGCGGGACTCTCGTGGCTCAACAGATGTGTGACTCGCTCCACCGGAGCGTCGCGCGGAACTTGCGGCAGCGGTTTACTCATGACTTCGCGGATGACGAGCTTGCGGAGGTCCTTGCCTTGCAACGCCATATTGAGAATCTGATCTTCGTAGATTGTGCCGACGATGTTGTTCTCTTCGAACACGGGCAGCTGCGAAATATCCTGCTCCTGCATGGTGCGCAAGGCGTGGAATACGGTTTGATAAGGGCGCACAACGATCATTTCGCGAACTTTTCCGGCCCGATGTTTCACGGCAACTACGTCAGCAGCGCACAGAGGAACATCCGAGTCAAGGTAGCCCCGCTCGCGCATCCAGGCATCGCTGTAGATTTTGCTCAGATAGCGCGTGCCCGTATCGGGCAAGAAGGCAACGACGAGGTTACCGGCGGGCAACGTGCGGGCCAGCTCGATTGTCGCCGAGACGCAGCCTCCGCCCGAACCACCCGTGAAGATCCCTTCGCTTTTGGCCAGATTGCGCGCGACGATGAAACATTCGCGATCGGTGACTTGGACTATGTCGTCGAGCACGTCGAAGTGCATGGTTGAAGGAAAAATGTCTTCGCCAATTCCCTCAACAACGTAGCTGTGGGCCTTGCCGATTTTGCCGGTCTTCGCGTATTCGTAATAGAGCGAGCCTACGGGATCGACGCCGATGACCTTGATTTGCGAATTTTGTTCTTTCAGGAAGCGCCCCACGCCGCTGATGGTTCCGCCGGTGCCCATGCCGCAGACGAAGTGCGTGATTTTGCCTTCGGAATCCTCCCAGATTTCGGGCCCCGTCGTGCGGTAGTGGGCTTCAGGATTCATGGCGTTATCGTACTGATTGGGATAGAAGGAATTAGGAATCTCGCGGGCAAGTTTTTTGGCGACGGAGTAGTAGCTGCGCGGATCGTCAGGCTCGACGGCCGTCGGGCAGACGATTACTTCGGCGCCGAAAGCTTTCAGCAGATCGACTTTTTCCTTGGATTGTTTGTCTGTGATCGTAAAAACCATCTTGTAACCGCGAACGGCCGCAACCAGTGCCAAGCCCATCCCTGTATTGCCGGAAGTGCCTTCAATAATGGTGCCGCCGGGCTTCAGAAGCCCTTTGCGCTCGGCTTCGTCAATCATGGTGATCCCGATCCGGTCCTTTACCGAACCGCCGGGATTCAAATAGTCGGCTTTGACATAGATCTCGGCTTTGCAGTCGCGCGCCAGACGACTGAGACGAATGAGTGGCGTACGGCCGACGGCTTCGAGAACACTGTGTAGCTTCATGCCAATTTTCCTTGGCCGGCTCGAAGATGAGCCGGCCAAGCGCAGTGTACCATGCGGCCGGGCGCAATCGGTCCGAATGCCAAGCGCGATGGCAGCAGGGTACAATTCAAAAGAGTACTGTTTGAGGAGAGTATGAAACGAATCAATGTTTCTTCGGGAACGATGTGGGAGCCGATCGTGGGCTATTCACGGGCCGTTCGCGTTGGCAATGTGGTGCATGTTTCCGGCACGACGGCGACGGACGAGGCGGGAAGCATCGTAGGCGCGGGGAACGCCTACAAACAGACGATGCAAGTGTTGCGAAACATTGCCAGCGCGCTGGAACGAGCAGGGGCGTCCATAGGAGACGTGGTCCGGACGCGGATCTATGTGACGCGCATCAGCGATTGGGAAGAGATCGGACGCGCGCACGGCGAGGTTTTCGGTAAAATTCGTCCGACGACGGCAATGATCGAAGTGAGTAAGCTGATCAATCCGGAAATGCTGGTCGAGATCGAAGCAGAGGCCATCCTAACGAACGGGGCGAGGAGCCAGTCGAGGGAAACCGGTCGCTCGAAAAAAGGTTCTCGCCGCCCTCGCCGCTAGGAAACGAGCTTAGAGCTTGTTAGCCCATGGCTGATGAGCCGGCTGGCTGCCGAGGCCCTGGAGGAATTATGGACGCGAAAATGCGCGGCTCATGCGCGTGTCGCTTGCGGAAGCTCCTCATTGTGGGATTTTGCGGGCTTGTAGAATGCGCGATGCTGATATCCGCGGATCCACTGCGGATTGGAGTCTCGGCGGCGCAACAGCCTGGTGAAACTAGCAATCAACTCACGGTCGAACGCATCTATTCGGGGCCCAGCCTGAGCGGGAGGATTCTGCGCGACACGGTGTGGAGTCCGGACGGCAAGCTGCTGACTTATCTGGACGACCGTGGGGGGCGACCGGAAATCTGGGCAGTGGACGCGACAACCGGGCGGAGGCACGTACTCGTGGACGCGGGACATTTGCGGGACGTGCTGTTGCCTCCTGAGTCGCGTGGTCAGCAGACAGGGCTGGGGCGGTTGAGCCCGACCAGGTATCTCTGGTCGCCAGACAGCCAGGCTCTGGTTTTTATCTCAGCACGGGAACTATTTTGGTATGACCTGAAGAGCCAGTCCGCGAAAAGGCTTGTTGGAGAAATGAAAGGCCAAGAGTCTGCGGGCGAAGGCGCGGACATAGATGACGCAAAGATTTCGCCAGATTCGCACTGGGTGAGCTTTCTGCGCAACCACGATCTGTGGGTGGCGAGTGTGGCGGGCGGCGAGCCGCGCCAGCTCACGAAGGGCGGTTCGGAGGACCTGCACGACGGTGAGCTGGATTGGGTCTATCCCGAGGAACTGGACCTGGAGACGGCCTACTGGTGGGCGCCGGACTCTTCAAAAATTGCATTTTTGCAGCTGGATGAACATGCGGTGCAGAAGTATCCCCTGGTAAACGAGCTTTCCTATGCGCGCTCCGTGACGGAAGAACAGTTTCCCGCTGCGGGCTCCCCGAATCCCGTGGCGCGTGTGGGCATGGTGGACATACAGGGCGGGGATGTCCGATGGATGGATACGGGCAGCGACCCATCCGTGCTACTGGCGCGAGTGGCGTGGCTGCCGGACTCGCGGCGCGTGGCTATCGAGCGGCTCAATCGCGTGCAGAACCATCTGGAGCTGCTTTTCGCGGAGGCGTCGGACGGAAAATGCCAGACGGTGCTGACCGAGCAGGACAAGTACTGGATCAACTTGAATGACGACCTGCACTTTTTCGCTGACGGACGGCGCTTCCTCTGGGCGAGCGAGCGCTCCGGTTTTCGCCATCTGTATTTGTACGATATTTATGGCAAGCAGATCGCGCAGCTCACACACGGTGATTGGGAGATTGAAGATGGAGCGATGGTGGATGAATCAGCGCAGACCGTCTACTTCACATCAACGAAGAATAGCCCGATTGAGCGGCAACTTTATAGCGTGGCGCTCTCGGGCGCGGAGCCCACGGAGCTGACTCACGATCACGGCACACATGAGGTGAGCATGGCTCCGGACGGCAGACATTTTCAGGACACCTATTCGACCGCAATAAAACCGCCGCAGCAGCGCCTTTACAATGCAGGCGGAGGCCTTGTCGCGACGCTTGAGGAAAATAAAGTCCCGGAGCTCGAGAAGTATCACTTGCAGCCAATCGAGTTCTTTACCGTGCCAGGGGCGGATGGCACGCCTCTAGACGCGGCGATGATCAAACCTCCGGGATTCGATCCAACCCACAGATATCCGGTCATTGTGCATCTTTATGGCGGGCCGCACGGGCAGGAGGTGCGGGACGAGTGGCAGGGTTCGAACCTTTTGTGGCATGAGCTGATGGCAGAGAAAGGGTTTGTGATTTTTGTGCTAGATAATCGCGGCACAGCCGCCCGCGGACATAACTTCGAAACGCCGATCTATCATCAGTTTGGCAAAGTAGAGCTGGAGGATCAATTGGCCGGAGTGAAGTGGCTTTCGAATCAGCCCTACATTGACCGCTCGCGCGTTGGGATTTGGGGATGGAGCTTTGGCGGATACATGACTTGTGTGGCCATGCTGCGCGGAGGAGGTGTTTTCAAAGCTGGATTTGCCGGCGCGCCGGTAACGGACTGGCGGCGATACGACACCATTTACACCGAGCGCTACATGGGGACGCCGCAGGAAAATCCCGACGGCTATCGCGATTCGTCGCCTGTAAATTTTGCGGCTGGGCTCGAAGGCAAACTTCTCGTTGTGCATGCCACAGGCGACGATAATGTGCACTTCTCAAATTCCGTGGCTCTGTCCGAGAAGTTCGTGGAGGCTCAGAAATACGCGGAGTTCCTCATTTATGCCGATCGCGGACATGGCATCAGCGACACGGCGGCACGCCTGCACATTTTCAACCGGGCAACGCAATTCTTTGTGGAAGACCTTGGCAATAAGAGCGATTTGGCTCGTTAATCGGGTTAACTAAGGGCCTCAGACTCGCGCCTCGAGTTTAGACTGCCGCAGCGCCGCTGCCAGTTCCGACGTGGGCGAGTAATTCGGTCAACTTTTTCGGATCGCTGACCGGCGGAAAACAAGTACCAGCGGTACACACAAAGGCCTGGGCAGTTTCGGGACGCAATCCGGGCAGCGTCTCGCGCAAGGCGTGGGGCAGCGCCTCGAGATTAGTTTCGGGAGTGACGCGCAAAACCGCCTTGCCGTATCGATAAAAGCCTTGCGCAGCTTGCTCCAGCCCGCTCGCGATGTCATCGGACGAGGCGCCGGTGACAACAATCTGCACGGGATGGCGAGCGTGAATCAGCGTGGCCAATCCGTACGTCGCTGCAAACATGCCGAAGCGTTGAGCGATGCCCGAAAAAGCCTCCAGAGCTATCTGTGCCTGCTCACGATATTCTTTATTTCCGGTAAATCCGTACAGTCGGTCGAGAGCGATAGCGGCCATGGCGTTGCCGGCTGGAGTAGGCGAGTCCTGAATAGGCTTGCGGCGCACGTCGAATCCGCCGAGCGGAGAAGCGTCTGAGGCGCGGTCAAAAAAACCGCCGTTCTCATTATCGGCGTAATTGTCGATCACCAGGCGCAGGACGCTTTCGGCCAGCACGAAATAACGCGGATTGAGGGTGGCTTCGAAGCCATCAAGCAACGCGTTCGCCGCAAAGACCTGATCATCGAGTGTTCCGTCGAGACGAACTTTTCTGAGCCGATCGGGGTTAAGGCGATCGGGTCGCAGATGATCGCCACCGGACTCGATTCGATGCGAGAAGCCTCGGCGATCGTCCCAGCCTTCTGCGATTAGCCGATCGAGGCTGCCAAGGGCAAATACGCGGCAGCCGAAGCCCTCCTCGCCTTGAAGAACGTGAGCCGCTTCGAGATAAGAGGAAATGAGGAGAGCGTTCCAGTTGGTGTAAATCGTAGTATCCACATAGGGCGCGGGGCGTCTATGCCGGGCGGCAAACAGTTCGTGGCGCGCCTCTTCAATCTTTCTTGCCACATCTTCGGTGGAGGTGCCGAGCGCTTCGGCGACGGTTTGCGGCTCGCACGCCACCCACAGAACATTTTTTGCGGGATTGTGGTGCATCTCGCCGCGGGGTCCAATGTCGTAATAAAGCTCGATTACGCGTGAAAGCTCGGCGTTCAATACGGCTCGCACTTCGTCGAGAGTCCAGGTGAAGTAATCGCCGTCGTCATCGAGAGAAACATCGGCATCCTGACTGGCGTAAAAGCCGCCACGTTCGCGGTCGGAAAGGGTGGTGTCGATCCAGCGGATGATGCCGAGGGCTGTTTCGCGGGAAAGAGGATTGCGCGTAACGGCGTATCCGTGCAGATAATTTTTCAGCAGTTCGGAATTGTCGTAGGACATCTTTTCGAAATGGGGGACTAGCCAGCGTTCGTCAACCGAATAGCGATGAAAGCCGCCGCCGAGCTGATCGTAAACACCGCCGCGAGCCATTTTTTCGAGCGTGGTCTCTGCGGCAAGCAGCAATTGCGGCTCGCGTGTCGCCTGATAGCGCTCGAGAAGGAGATCGATGGCGGCGGAGTGGGGAAATTTGGGTCCGTTGCCGAATCCACCATAGCGCGGGTCGAAATGCTGAAGGATCGTGTCGGTGAGCTCGCTGACCAAACTGGGCGTCCAAGTCCCGCGGGCGCCGGCGAAGCTCTCGGCTCGGTGCACTGCGTCGAATAAAGCACCTGCGGCCTTTTCCACTTCATCGCGGCGCGTCTTGAAGGTTTCAACGATGGTCTCGAGTACTCGGCGAAAGCTAGGCCTCCCCATACCGTCCTGCGGAGGGAAGTAAGTTCCTCCGTAAAACGGCCGGCCGTCGGATAGCAAAAATCCCGTAAGCGGCCAGCCTCCCTGGCCAGAAACGGCGCTGATCGCTGTTTGGTAGCGTGCGTCCACGTCGGGCCGTTCGTCGCGGTCGACCTTCACGGGAATAAACTGCTGATTGATCAACATCGCAAGGGCCGGATCTTCGTAACTTTCGCGGTCGATGACGTGGCACCAATGGCACCACACTGCGCCGATATCGAGCAAAATGGGCTTATCTTCCGCTCGGGCGCGAGCAAAAGCCTCCTCGCCCCACTCATACCAATCAACGGGTTGGTGTGCGGCCGATCGCAGATAAGGGCTAGCGGAATGCGCGAGACGATTGGATTGCTCAGCGCCCAATGTGTGCCTCACTGAATGGGATTGTCGGCTCCTGGATCCCCTGGGTCGAGGGGTTTGCGTCCGGCGAAGCCTTCATTTTGCCGATGCCAGAAACGGATGCGCTCTTCGCCAAGCCGCCAGCACAGAAAGACCTCTTCGTTATTGAGGATGGCTGGGAAATCGAGCAGGCCGCTGTCTAGATCTTTAATCAGGCAGCCTGTAGACTGAATGCGTTCGAGAGCAGCCTTCAGCGACTCGGCTAGACGATCGTGCTCGAATCGCAGGCGGGCCGTTTTTTCGTAGGGCACGACCGAGCCGCCTACCCACTGAATGTGTGCGGAAATGGCGCCCAGTTCCTCAACCAAGGGCGCAAGCTTCTTGCGCAGCTCGATGGCCTCGATCAAAACCGGCTCTATTTCCCGCCGCGTGCGTTCGGCCTCCGTGAGCGTGAATAGCCTCGGTTCCGGCGCTTCCTGTTCGTTCTCTTCGTCTGCCATCGGGTGGTTTGCGCCAAAGCGTCGAAGATACTCTGCGGCACTATAAAGCGACCAACGAGTATTTTCCCTTACCCTGAAGTACATTACTAGCCCTGCGCTGGAGGAAATCTGCGGGTCATCGGATCATTCGAGAGTGTAGCCGACTGGGCGAAAGCTGGGAGTTTTTCACAGCGCTTCACAGCTTAAGGGTGTTTTTTCACAAGATCCGTGTACTTTTAATGCGCCCGATCACTTCTTTGAGCAGCACATTTCTTGACTGCACAGGTTAAGCTAAGAACCGCGGAGGGGTGTCCTCAATGCCACGCAAGGGCCCAGTAGGCGAGCCGGTGCAAGAGAATATCGATCTTACGCAAGTCGAGGAGGTGCGCCCGACCGGTGAGGCCGGCAAGGTGCTCACGTTCAATGAGATCGATCAGCTGACGGCGGAGAGCGGCAAGCCGGCGGAAACGCTGATGAATGTCGTGGCGCTGATCGCCAGGACCTTTCACACCGATGTGTGTTCGGCTTATCTGCTTGAACCCGACCGCACCAACTTGGTCTTGGCCGCTACGCTCGGGTTGCGTCCCAGTTGCGTGGGCAATTTGCGGATGGCCCTCAACGAGGGGCTGGCGGGGCTCGTTGCGGAGCAGGTGCGGCCGGTTGCCGTCGAACAAGTAAAGAATCATCCCAGGTTCAAGTATTTCAGCGAGGCGGGCGAGGAGCCTTACCAGTCGTTCTTGGGCGTTCCGTTGATCGATCGCGGTGTGCTGCAGGGTGTGCTCGTGGTGCAAACGATCGAGACGCGCGTTTTCCTTGAAGATGAAATTCGTATGCTGGTGCAAGCCGCGGCGCAAGTGGCGCCGGCTGTGAGCGAGGCCCGCACACTCGACCGCTTCATCGCCCCGGCGCAGGAGAGGCTCTGGGCCCTGGCGCGCAATCTATGGTGGAGCTGGGACCACGACACATCGAGCTTGTTCCACGAACTCGATCCCGCCCTTTGGTGGCAGGTCAATCAAAATCCTATCTCCCTGCTGTCGGAGATTCCCTTCGCGGGAATCGAGCGGCGCGCTCGAGAAATGGTCCTGCACAGCCGCATCAACTACGCCTACCGGCGACAGCGTGAATATCTGGAAGCGGACCGTACATGGGGGGCGCGGCATGCGGGTGTTCTTCGGACGCGTCCAGTGGCTTATTTTTCGGCCGAGTTCGGATTGCACGAATCGATTCCCACCTATTCCGGGGGATTGGGCGTGCTCGCCGGCGACCACATCAAGAGCGCCTCCGATCTGGACATCCCCCTGATCGGCATTGGCCTTTTCTACGGCCAGGGCTATTTCCGGCAGCGGCTGGACCGGAATGCTTGGCAACGGGAGGAGTATCTGCCCTCGGACATAAGCCAATTGCCCATGGAACCGGCCATCGGGCGCAAGGGCGAAGCCGTGACGGTGCAAATCGAGACGCGCACCGGTTCGATTCGCGTGAAAGTTTGGCGAATTAAGGTGGGGCGCTGCGATCTTTTCCTTCTTGATTCTGATATAGAAGGGAATGCCCCGGAGGACAGGGGGCTTACTTCACGCCTCTACGGCGGCGATGCGCGCACCCGAATCAGGCAGGAATTACTGCTGGGCGTGGGAGGTTTTCGCACTTTGCGGGCAATGGGCTTAGATCCCGGCGTCCTGCACTTGAATGAAGGGCACAGCGGCTTTGCAATTCTCGAGGCGATTCGTCATCGCATGCAGGATGAAGGACTCGATTTCGACCGCGCCTCCGTGCCAGTGGCTCGCCAGGTGGTGTTCACCACGCATACTCCCGTGCCGGCGGGGCATGATCGTTTTCCCGCTGACCTGGTGGAGGAGCATCTCGGGCCCTTGCGCGAATCTTTGGGAATTTCCCATGATCGGCTCATGCAGCTCGGGCGTGAGCGGCCCGAGAATTGCGGAGAGGAGTTTTGCATGACCGTGCTTGGCCTGCGGTTTGCCCGCCGGGCGAATGCGGTTTCAAGTCTGCACGGCGAAGTTTCAAGGGCCATGTGGAAGGACCTCTATCACGCCACACAGGAAGATGAAGTGCCGATCGGGCACATCACGAACGGTGTGCACGTGCCGTCCTGGCTCGCGCCGCAGATGTTTCGGCTGTACGACCGGCATTTAGGCGGCGGATGGCATGAGCGCAGTGGGGAACCCAATCTCTGGGACGCCATCGAGAATATCGACGATGCCGAACTCTGGGAGACTCATTTAACCCTGAAATCACGGCTCTTGGAATTCGTTCGGCTTCGCGTTGTGGAGCAGGCCGAGAGGCGGGACGAGCCGACGGACGTTTTGCAGACACTGAGTCGAGTGTTGAGCCCGGACGCCCTCACGATTGGATTCGCCAGGCGCTTCGCAACATACAAGCGCGCGAACCTGATTTTGGCCGATATGGAAAGACTCGCTTCCATGGTCAACGATCCGAAGCGCCCGGTACAGTTTGTCTTCGCGGGCAAAGCGCACCCGCGGGACGATCCGGGCAAGCGCCTGTTGCAGGAAATCGCGGCAATTATGCGCGACCCGCAATTTTCGGATAAGTTTGTATTCGTCGAGGACTATGACATTAACGTCGGGCGCCACTTCGTGCAGGGTGTCGACGTTTGGCTGAATAATCCTCGGCGTCCCCTGGAAGCTTCCGGCACGAGCGGCCAAAAAGTCGTCCTGAATGGGGGACTGAATCTCTCCGTGCTCGACGGCTGGTGGGCTGAAGCGTATGACGGGCTAAACGGGTTTGCCATTGGGACAGGCAGAACCCACTCGAACGTGACTCTCCACGATGCACGCGACGGCGAGGAACTCTATCGGGTGCTGCGCGACGAAGTGATCCCGCTTTACTACCAACGCGATCGCGACGGCTTGCCTCGCCGCTGGATCAAACGCGTGAAGCGCGCCATTCGCACGTTGGGGTGGCGCTTTAATGCCGATCGGATGGTCATGGATTACACGCTCAAATGCTATGTCCCCGCCGCGGGAGGCACGTCCAGCAATGCGCGCGTGGGGCGGTAGGAGGCTGAGTGAGGGTCAACGATCAACCGGGAAACGCGCCTGTCAGATCGCGAGGACCGCAACCGGATGCTAGGAAGCATCTCAGTGTTGGTGTATGTCACGGTAGTAATCGTACTGCCCATCCTTCGACCATGTCTTGTGCCGCCCAGAAGTCGCAGCCATTCACCGGAGAGATCGAGAAAAACGCTTCAGCCCAGCGATATACAGCTGGCCGACTGGGTCGCCACAGCGGCTTTGCCGAGATGGGATTCTAAACACCTCAAATGGCAAGGCTCATCGCCCACTGGGTCCTAAGCGCGCTCTGCATACTGCTGGTCGCGCGATTTGTGCCAGGAATTTCGGTAAACGGATTTGGAGCAGCGCTGCTGGCTGCCGTAATTATTGGTTTCGTAAATGGCACACTAGGCTTCCTTTTGAAAATCCTCACTTTTCCTCTCATCGTGCTCACGTTTGGAATCTTCTGGATCATAATTAACGCGCTGATGCTGAAGTTCGCGTCCTTGCTTGTGCCCGGGTTTAACGTCCAGGGGTTCGCGCCGGCATTTTGGGGGGCCATCATCCTGAGCCTTCTGAATATCGCGGTGCGGCAGTTGCTGCGCGGCTTTGGTAGTCGGCCACTGTGATGAGTGCCCGTTCGATGGGTCTCGGCGCTCAAAACGGTAGATGGCAAGAACGGGGATAACGAGCAGATAGAATCCGGCATACGCCACGATCCTCCCGCCGGGCACGGAAATATTTGCAAATGGCGAAAACTGCGTGAAAACCGAGTGCAATCACTCCGTTGGTAAGGGTGGTAAACGGTCCGCAGCAAAAATGTGGCCGCAAACGCGATCGGGCATTCCCGGGTAAACAAGCAGCCCTCCGCGCAGCAGATTTTGCAGCGCGACTCCGCTTACTCAAACTCGGACGGGATTGCCGTTGGAAGCGACTGGACTTGACGGCCCCAGTACTTGCCGGATTTTGCGGAGCAGTCCCTCGCGTGTAAATGGTTTTGAGATGAGCGCGGACCGAGGGGCAATGAGACCTCGGCCCACAAATCCGGTATAGCCCGACATGAACAACACTTTGGACTCCGGATGCAGAGAGGCAAGCTTTTCCGCCACCAAGGGACCGTTCATGCCTGGCATAATCATATCGGTCAATAGCAAGTGGATAGGATGTTCATATTGCTGCGCCAAGGCAATCGCTGCCTCGCCGTCGCTCGCCTCGAGCACCGTGTAGCCGCTCTTCTGAAGCAAGGCGCAAGTGAATGTTCTGAGCGAAACCTCGTCTTCGACTACTAAGACTGTCTCCGACCCTTCGCAAGGAAGAGCGGCATCCGGCGGCCGATTCAGCTTAGGCTCTGGTTGTACGCGCGGTAGGTATATTTTGAAACTCGAGCCGACTCCAGGCTCGCTATATACCGAAATATATCCATCACTTTGCTTCACCACACCATAGACCGTCGCCAGACCTAATCCTGTGCCCTTGCCGCGAGCCTTCGTCGTGAAAAAGGGTTCGAATATGTGTGCCTGAGTTTCGGCGTCCATGCCCACTCCTGTATCGGAAACGCTAAGGAAGACGTAATCGCCGGGGACAATAGACGTGCGGCGCTCTCCTTCCTCCTCGACCGAGATGTTACGCGTTTCGATCATCAGCTTGCCGCCCTGAGGCATAGCATCGCGCGCGTTCACCGCCAGGTTCATGATGACCTGCTCGATCTGACTCTGATCGCCTCGAATCGTGTGGAGCTCAGAATCGAGCTTCGTTTGCAGTTCGATATCCTCGCCAATAAGCCGAAGCAGCATCTGCGCCATGTCGGAGATGATGGCATTCAGATGGAGCGTCTTCGTGTCCAGCACTTGCTGCCGGCTGAACGCCAGGAGTTGCCGGGTCAGCGTGCTGGCCCGTTCGCCGGCCTTGCGGATCTGCTCCACTTGACCGCGCACGGAGTGCGCCGGATCAATTTGATCCAACGCCAGCTCGCTATAACCGATGATGACGCCGAGCAGGTTGTTGAAATCATGCGCCACGCCGCCGGCTAAGCGCCCAATCGCTTCCATCTTCTGCGCTTGGCGAAGCTGTTCTTCCAGGCTCCTCTGCTTTGTGATGTCCTGCACCATCAGGTCGAAATGGTCGATCTCGCCCGCTTGATTTTTCACCACGTGGCTGCTGAAGCGCACCATGATGGGCGAGCCGCTGCGGTGCTTCCACTCTACTTCGACGTCCTTGAGATATTCCGTGTCGCGAGCCTGTTCGATCGCTTTCGCGTGGTCCTGAGGGTGGCGGTAGATATCGCTAGCCATGTTAAAGCCAAGAAGCTCGCTTTCTGAGCTGTAGCCCAGCATCCTCGCGACTGCTGGATTCGCGAGCAGGATGCGGCCATCGGGCAAAGTTCGCAGCGCCCCATAGGGAGAGTTTTCGATCACCGAGCGAAAGTTTGCTTCGGAGCGGCGCAGTGCCGCTTCCATTTCGATCCGATCTGTGATGTCACGAGCGATAGCGGCCGAACCCGTAAGCCGCCCGGCCTGGTCCCGGATGGGCGAAACCGTTAGCGATACGTGAACCGGCCTGCCATTCTGCCTCATCCGCACTGTTTCAAGCCGGATGACGCCCGCTCCTTTTCTGATTTTCGCCAGCGTTTCGAAAGGCTCGTGCCTTCGTTCAGGTGGAGCGATGATAGTGACCGGCATTCCGACAGCCTCGGCGCGCGTATACCTGAACACCTTTTCCGCGCCGGCATTCCAGTCGGTGATCCTGCCGTTGAGATCCGTCGCAATGATCGAGTCCTCGGAGCATTCCACGATCGCCGCCAGGCGCAGAAGATCTTCCTCCTTGCGCCTACGCTCGGTGACTTCGGTCTCAAGGTGCCGGATGGCGCGCGCCAGTTCCTCGGTGCGGCCGGCGACTTTCTTTTCCAGATCGTCGTTGAGTTTGCGGATCTCCCGCTTTGCACGTTCGCGCTCCGCTACCTCGCGCACCATCGCGCGAGTGATAAAAATGGCGATGGCGGTCGCGGTTAGGAACGCCAGTAGGATGAGCAAGGTTGTCAGGCGGCGTGCAACAGCATAGTGTGCCTGGCTTTGATCGCGCGCCTGGCGCATTTGCGCTTCCTCGAATTGCGTGAAACTGTCCCAAGCCGCACGCAGTGCATCGAGGTGCGGGATCACCTCAGTGACCATCGTTTCACGGGCTTGGTCGATTTTGCCGTTCCTGAGCAAGTCGGTAATGTGGGCGATGCTCTCGAGCGAGACGGAGCGGTCCTCCTCGACTTGGCCCAGGAGCTCTCGCTCCCTCGGTGATTCAATTTGTGTGTTCAGTTTCTGGATAATTTCGGTGATCTGGCTTACATTGCGACCCCGATTGGCCAGCAAAGAGGCGATCTCCCCGTCTTTGCCCGTGAGAATGGCTCCTTCCAGAAGCCGGTCGTTCAAATTCGTGTATGAGGAAACCTCTTGCGCCAATTGAACCTTGGCCCAGCGCCGGTAACTAATGTCGTTAAGATCGGCGTTGACGCTGTCCATGCGGTTCAGACCTAGCCAGCCGATGACGATCAGAATGGAAACCAGAAAGCTGAAGGAAATGGCTAATCGGACGCCGATGGAAAACCTGTTCATTATTATTTGTTAGGCCCAGCTCGGCGAACCCTCAAGAGCCAAAAAGAATTGTTCAAGTCGCGTGATAGCTGAGAGTTAGCAGCTGTACCGTTGTGAACTATGTACAATTGTCCTACGGCCTTCGGTGGGGTCAATCGAACGCCTTCTTCGCGTTCTAGGAATGCTAATAACTAGGGCGCTTAGTACTTTCGTTTGGGCTATGGTTTCTTACTGTGCGATTACGGACATTTGGCAAACTGCCGGGCGCAAAGGTGTGAATGGACATCGAAGGGCCCGGCCCAAGCCCCTTGTAGGGCAGCGCATTTCCAGAAACGTCGTTTTGCAAGGTGCTGAACGAAAAAGTAAACCGTTTGGTCCATGCGGACAATTATATTGACAACTTCCCGGCCCAAGAGTTAGTGTCCGTGTTCCAAAGTAGCGCCTGGGAGGGAAAATGAAGAGCAAAGTCTTAGCTCCCTTGCCAATGACCATCCTTGCCCTTTCTTTGGTTTCGTCCCCAGGGTTCGCACATCACGGAACTGGCGATTCTTATGACGCGAAAAAGTGGGCCACAATGACCGGAGTTGTTACTCAATACCTTTGGAGAAACCCGCATTCGTCGTTGTATCTGGACGTAAAGGACAGTAAGGGCAGCATTGTCCACTATTCCGTAGAAATGAACGCGCCCAGCGTTTTGGAAAGGCGAGGCTGGACTCGGAGCACTATCAAAGTCGGAGACACGGTCACCCTCACACTTCATCCCTCTAACTCTGGAGCCCCAATCGGTTTGTGCTACAACTGCAAGGTGGAAATAAACGGCGAGCCCAGTCCTGGACAAGAGCCAGGTGCGAAACAGTCCGGCGGCGACGAAAACTAACCTGGATCCAAAAGGCTGTCCGAAGTCACGTCACTCAGTGCTTTGTATTCACATAGCGCCATTCAGCCGTTCGCTGAGCTTCCCTTCACCGCGATCGCGAGTGAGTGGCTCCAGGGGGGGCCAAATGAGCAAGGGTATTGTCGATTCAGTGGCTGTCTTGGCGTGCGCGGTCACGTTTTCCATCGGCGCGCTCGCTCAGTCGGTTCCGCAGGCGCCCGCAAATGCCAAGTCATCAGCTCCCGCCTATGACCCGCACGACCTGAATGGTACGTGGATCGCAAGTGGTGGGGGTGCTGGCGGACAGTCGCAGGACCTAGCTCCTGTGGCGGTGAGGACCGAGTGGATGAGGGCACCACTTCCACTGACGCCGGATGGTCTTGCAGTCCTCAATAGCCGCAAAGGCGGTAAGGGCCCGCGGGGCGTGGCCCCGTCCAAGGCCAACGACCCAATTGGTGACGCCAATCCTCCCGGTCTGGCTCGCACTTTCCTTTTGGGACAGTATCGTATTCAGTTCATTACGCTCCCAACCGAAACGGTGAATCTGTTCGAGTGGTATCACATGTGGCGGCAGATCTGGACCGATGGGCGGAAACTTCCGGATGAACCGGATCTCCTGTGGTATGGTACTTCCGTGGGCAAGTGGGACGGAGACACGTTCGTAGTAAATACCGTGGGCCTGGACCCCAGGTGTTGGCTCGATGAGTGGGGCGCTCCGTACAGCGAGGATATGAAACTTACTGAACGTTGGCATCGCGTGGACCAGAACACCATCGAATTCACCATCACCGTGAACGATCCCAAGTTCTACACCAAGGTGTGGACAAGCGATAAGAGGATCTTCAGGCTTGCTAAGGGTGCCAACGCCGAACTCAAGGAAGTCATCTATGCGCCTTTGGATGAGCAGGAATTCGACGAGAGGATCCGAGATCCGAATACCCCTGTGTCCACTGGCTCTCAAGGCAATCCGAATCCGAGCCACCGTTAACGCTACACCAATTCCTATCGGGGATCGACTTGCTCCCACAGACGGTGGACCAAGCGCCTGCCCGCGCTATTGAAACCGGTCAGAAGACCGCCCCAAACATGAGTGCCGGCCCACAGTGTCTCCCCTGTGATCGTATCGACCACTGTTAGGTATGCATTGGCCGGCCTATAGTGGAAATGCAGGAACCAGTCCGGTTCGAAGTCCGCCTTGCTAGCCGGGCCGAGATCGCCCACTTCTTCGGAATACTCCTCCGAGGAAAGCACAAACACGAGATCAGCCCGATCTCGATTTTGCACTACTCGGAAGCGGCCCCATCTCTTCAGTTCTCGGATGGCGTCGGCGCCTACCGCTGCGAATCCCGTCTCGTTATCGAAATACACCGATTTAGCGACAAAAAGCTTCGCTGCTAAAATGCGCTGCTTTGGGGACTTCGCTGTGGCTAGCAATCCGGAGCCAAAAACGAACACGAGAACTAGAACAACCACCCGCTTTTGCATCTTGGCTTCCGACCTGGTGCCTCGAAAGTGTGGGTCCTGAGGACCTAACAAGAGCTTACAAATCCTCTGATGCATTGCCGCACCTTAAGGACTATCGTACGGATTGATGTAGATGGCGTGTGGCCGCCTTAAGAGCGAATCCCACTGCGTCCATCGTTCTGTGATATTACCGTTCGTGTCCACGACTACCAGGCGATCCTCCCCAGCGCGCGTCTATACCGATCCTGTCTTTTCAATTCTTATCGGCATCCTCGGCAAGGTCGCCAGGACGCCGCCTGGCAAACTGGCCACCGGACCTTGGGAAGCGTTGCGGAAGGGCGCTTCGCCGACCGGGAAGGAAAGACTCGGTCCGACCTCAGGCAGGAGCTTAGCCGCGGGGCGCTCGGACGTCAAACCCTTAAGATCGCCGAGCCTCAGCTCCGGCTCGAGACTCTCCTTGCACCGAATTTTCTTTGTTGGCGAGCAGAAAGCCGCATATAAAAGCGCCGGCAACGGCCGCAAGGGTAAGCGCACGATTGAACATAGGCCTCCTTTTGTACCGGTAACATACAGCGAACCACCTTGCCGCGCAATGGCGGAGGATCGCAATGGCCGAGGATAAGGTAGGGCGCGGCTGTGCTATGTAATCGGCGAAAAATCAAGTCGTCGTTTGCAAGCGGCCGGCAGACGTATCTGAAGTCCAAGCGCGAACGATAAGCCATGCCACCGTGGCGCACATTCCGAGCCAGCCCAGAGCGCGAACTGCGCCGGCGATTGTCGTATCGTGATTGAGCACGCCCAAGCTGCCGAAAAGGTAATTCCAGTCGTGGATGACGTAGTCCCCGTCGCCAACCGTCAGAAGAGGGAGTTCCTGCGCGCGCGCGTCCGCCATGTACGTGGAGATGGGCAGAAATTGTTCGAAGAAGAAAAACGAACAGAAAGCCGTGCCGGCCGCCTGACGATTTAAAGCAAAATAAACAGCCAACGCAAAGGGAGTGAAGAGCTGCAGGAAAGTGCCGCCCGCCACGCTGATCCATTGGCCGAAGAAACGAAACAAAAGATGGCCTCCCTCGTGGATAGGAACGAAGACCAAATCGATCTTGAGGAGGACACCCTCGCCGCGATAAGCCTGATAAAGAAAAATGACGTAAAAGACGAGCCAGCCCGCAAGCGCCCAGCGCTCGAGGGGCTGCCAATCCTCTTCCAACGTGTAAAGGAAGGGAAGACGCTCCGTCAATTGGTCGGGCAAATTCATGAGCTCCCTCGACACATCCTCAATTCAGATTATGGCTCTCAGCCCGGTTGCGTAATTGTGCCGTTCAATCGCATG
>Ga0206978_1089_pt1 | contig 21580 bp, 17 predicted proteins | sample Alteio_BWMinCont_21_FD_153477 | JGI IMG/M metagenome (GOLD analysis project Ga0206978, IMG submission 153477) | Enriched cells from forest soil in Barre Woods Harvard Forest LTER site, Petersham, Massachusetts, United States -... | ecosystem: Environmental > Terrestrial > Soil > Temperate forest >...
AAAGGCACCGCTGCGGCAACCGTTCTCGCGGGATCGCCTGGAACTAATGCGGTAGCGGCCAGCACTGCAGCCCCGAATGCCGCCGGAGTGAGCCCGGTGGCGTCACCGGCTTCAACCAGTGTTGCGTCGAGCACGGGCAGAGTTCTGACTGGGGTGGCGACCATTGCTCCGCCTAATCAGGATCAGACCACGCAAACAAATGTGGCTGCTGCGGCAACTGGCAAGCCCGGATATGTCGAGCCCTTTTCGGATGCGGATTGGACTTGGCTGAACGGCAGCCCCCGTACAAAAGAGATATTTTGGGACTCGAAATTCTTTACGCCGGAAATCAGAGTCGATACGAACTATGTCGCCGACTTCAACCACCCCACAGATCACTCCATCGGCGGTTCTAGTGAACTATTCCGATCGTATGAGGTCCAGTTGGAGCAGCTCGGCGTCGGCGGCGACTTCCACTTTGACAACGTCCGCGGCAGGCTGATGACACAGTTCGGCATGTATTCTGAGACGACGCCACGGAATGACCCTAGTCCAGGGCACGGCCAATGGAATCTAGCCGACGCCTACCGGTATGTTTCGGAAGCCTATGGCGGGTACCACTTCAACGTGCTGCACGGAATCAATGTCGATGCGGGGATTTTCATGTCCTACATTGGCTTGTTCAGTTACTACAATTTCGACAATTGGGCCTACCAGCCTTCTTATGTTTCTTCTAATACTCCATGGTTCTTTAATGGTGTTCGGGTGCAGATTTTTCCGACCGCACATTTGAAGATTGAGCCGTGGTTCATTAACGGGTGGCAGTCGTACGCCTCGGCCAACCACACGCCGGGCGTGGGCGGACAGATTAAGTGGACTCCGAAGCCCTGGTTGAACATCATTTCTAACAATTACGGTGTGGGACAGGATGACCTCTTCATTAAAGGCCGCACACGCATCCACACCGACAACAGTATCGAGGTCAAATACTACGACAAACCGGAAAAAACCCTGGACAAGATGGCCTTTTCACTGACCGGAGACTTAGGGTGTGAGTATGGATCCGGAGTGAGTTGCCACGGCGATACGAAGGGAGGGCCCAAGCAGAGTTTTATAGGCTACATGTTTTACAACCGCTTGTGGTTCCACAGGGATCTGTTCGGGCTAACCGTAGGCGGCGGCCAGATCAACAATCCGGGACGCTACCTCGTTCTAATTCCGCCAATCAATGGAGAAACCGCCATCTCCGCAGCAACAAATTCGCCATATTTCACGGGGAATCCAGGGGACCCCTTCAAAGCTTGGGATTCGTCCGTCACGTTTGACTACATGCCCAAGCAATACATCACATTCCGCTGGGAATACGATTATCGCCATGCCAACGTTCCCTATTGGAGTGGAGCGGGTGGCATCACGCCCCCCGGCGGAAATAACGGTTCTCCTCAATTTTACACATGCAGCAACGGCAGCTCTTCAGGCCAAGCCTCCCTGGGACCTGCGGAAGCGGCTTGCGGAGGGGGAATCGGCAGCATCTGGTTCCCGGATCTTCGCAAGAATGAGTCCTTTATCGATTTGTCGATCCTGGTGAAGTTCTAGCCGCTCTGGGAGTTGAGGGTGGCAAAGCTGCTGCTGGAGCGCGTCAGGTGATGCTCGATTGGTGCGCTCCAGCGAACGTGGGTTGCAGGCAAGTGCTCATCCCGATAGGCGGCGCGAAGGCTTCTTCTGGACTGGGCGCCGCGATGCTGCGGTTACTTCCCGGCAAAACGGCTTGCGGTCAAACTCGACTGCGTCAGTTCCTTTACGTTTAGTTCCCCTTTCTTGCTTTTATCCAATCTCTCGAATTCTGCTTCCATAAACTTCATGTACTCCTGCTTGGAGACCATGCCCTTCGTGTCGGTATTCATGAGGGGCAGCAATTGTTTGACTCCGTCCTCACCCATCGCCAGTTTATTCTGTGGCTTCGGAACAGCTGCTTTTTGTGCGGCCGCATTCCCAAGCATGGTGCCCGTTACAACCAACACTGCTATGACGGAAATTATCCAGAGCTTATTTTTTTGCATCATCATGGTTGACTCCTTGCAACTCTTGCCTGAAGCGGCGAGGGCGGACGCGGCCCTTCCGGACCAGGTGTGTGTGCGTCGACCGGGATAGGCAGTTTTGACCTTCCGGATGTGGCGAATGTACACCCGCCTTCTTGCACGTGTTTACGCAAAATATTTATACAGAGAATCCAAATTATTTGACCACCGTTTGCCCCAAGAGATTCGGCTTCGATTCCGCTCCTTCCTGCGCATGCCGTCACGAATACATCACATCTTCGCCGATCTCTCCGCCAGATGATGCGGCATCGATATACCGTATAAAGACGGCCGCGGCGTGGCTCCGTGGTGCTGCTGAGGAGGATTTTCCGCATGTACAAGATCGCGGCTTTGCTCACGTTTTGGCTGGCGCTCTCTCCGGCATGGAGCCCTCAAAATGAATCTTTGAACGACTGCTACAGCCGCTGCAACGCGCCGCCGATAGATCCGGAACTGCAGCGCCAAGAAATCGTCAACCTGGAAAAAGAAGCGGCGCACGCGATCCAGTTGAGCGACGGAACGTTTTTCCGGCGAGTTTATAGCGACGATTTTACGGGCACGCTCTCCAGAGGCGAGGCCGTCAACAAGACCGCGTTTATCAACGCCGTGCAGTCGACCGCCGTCAAGTATGAAGCCTTCAACTCCTCGGATATTAAGGTCCACATCTTCCGGGAAACGGCGGTCGCGACCTGCTTGTGGTCCGCGCGCGGCATCTTCAAGGGACAGTACGTGAACAGCCAGATGCGCGTCATGCACATCTATGTAAACAGCGGGAGTGGTTGGAAAGTGGTTGCCAGCCAGGCAAGCCCGCTGCCGCCTTACACGCAGCAGGCTCTGTAGTTTTTATTTGCGCGCAAGCCTGCCTGCTCTATGCAGACGACCTTTAGAGACATTGGGTTAATTCAAGAAGGAAGAGCCGCGCGTTCCGCATTGACCGCTGCACCAATAATCCCCAACTCATCGTTCGAGGGAATCACTTCAAAGCGGTTGCCCTGCAGAGGGCTCATCTTCACCATGTCGTGGACATTCCTCTCGAGCAATCCGATATCGATGAATTTCGCATTGGGTCCCGTAATGTAGAACTGGCCGGGGCCTTCCATGTGGATGCTCGTTGCGGTGGCCGCCGCCAGCGCACGGTGACAAAGAGTCACAAAGTCCGAACATCGCGCGTCGCCAGCCTTGGCATTCGCAAAAACTTCTTCCGGTTCCATGTCCATGAACCTCAGCCGCATCGAGCGATATCCCAAGATGCCTTCCAAATGTCCGCGCCCCCCGCAGCCGCAGAAATTTTCTTTGGGATCGAGAGTAACAACCGAGTGGCCGCCTTCCCAAACGCCTTCGCTCCACGGATAGCGGCCAAACCCGATGCCATTTCCGAGAGTCCATACGCGATTCAGTTTGTGCAGCTTGCCGCGCGTCGCCGCGATTCCCGCGGCCATGGCGTCCGCGTCATTGAAAACACGCACGGGAACTTCTTTGCCGTCCAAACGCAGCGCATCGGCCAGCGCTCCTTCCAGATTGAATCCCTTTACTTGATGCAGGTTGGGGGAATCTTCGACAATTCCATCCCGTATCACACCGGGGAATCCCAATCCGATGGCGTGAATCTTTTCCCCCTTAGCGAGCGATTCGATTTGCTCACGGATGCACTCCGCGATTTTGTCCGCCGGCATGGCCAGCAGCGCGTCTACCGAATCTTCTTTTTCCGGATATCTGCGAAGTGGCCCGACGACCTTGTCGCCTTCCACAAGCCCCACCGCGATATGTTCCATCACCAGTACACCGGCTGTCCTGCGCATGATTTGCCTGCCTATCGTGTCTCTGCCCGAAGTTTTTCTCCCTAAGCTTGAGGCGCCAGCATCTTCCCGTCCGAGGCCACTATTCGAAGAGGCTACGTCTTGACCAATTTGTTCAGGCCGTTGAAAGCCGCCGTCTTGTAACACTCCGCGAGCGTAGGATAGTTGAATACGCTATCGACGAAATACTCGATGGTTCCTTTCAACGCGAACACCGCCTGCCCAATGTGCAGCAGCTCGCAAGCGCCTTCTCCAATAATGTGCACGCCCAGCAGTAGCTTCGAATCAGGATCGAAGATGAGTTTCAGCCGTCCGGTGGTGTCGCCGCGAATCTGACCTCGCGGGATTTCGCGGAAATACGCGATGCCCACCTCGTAAGGCACGCCTTCGTCCGTGAGTTGCTCTTCCGTTTTGCCGATGAAGGAAATTTCAGGAATGGTGTAAATTCCGTACGGATAGAGCGCTTTGTTCGATTTAATCGGAATGCCAAAGGCGTTCGCGGCAGCGATGCGGCCCTGCTCCATCGAGACGCTGCCGAGACTCGGAAACCCAATCACGTCGCCCACGGCAAAAATGTGCGGCTGCTTGGTGCGGTAATCCGCATCGACCTGGATGCGTCCGCGGGAATCCGCTTCCAGACCGGCTGCTGTGAGATTTAGCTCGTCGACGTTACCTTGTCGGCCGATGGCGTAGAGCAATGCTTCGCCGGAGACTTTCTTTTTGCTTTTCAGGTTCGCGACCACACCGGCTTCCGGCGAGTCTTCCACGCTTTCCACTTCCTCGTTCAGCCGGAGCGTGACCCGCCTGTCACGCAGGTGATAGCAAAGCGCTTCCACCATTTCTGAATCCGCAAATTCCAGCAGGCGCGGCCGCTTTTCGATGAGCGTGACGCGCACGCCCAGCGTGGCAAACATGCAGGTGTACTCGACACCGATCACCCCGCCTCCCACTACGATCATGGTCTTCGGTATCACCGGCATCTGCAGGATTTGATCGCTGTTGATGATCGTGCGGTTGTTGAAGGGAACGAGTGAGGTAGACGCTGGCTTGGTTCCCGTCGCGATGATGATGTTTGCGGCTTCGTAATCGGCTTGGCCACGCAGGCCCACCACTCGTATGTGATGCGGGTCGACGAAGCTTCCCATGCCAGTGAACACTTCGATCCCATTCCGCGAGAGTTGCGCGCGGATCACATCGATCTCGGTTTTGATCACATGCTGCGCGCGGAAAGCCAGGTCCGCCATCGTGATCTGTTCCTTCACTCGGTAGTTCACGCCGTAGATTCCCTGGTAATGAAAGCCGGAAAGATGAAGGACCGCTTCGCGGATGGTTTTGCTGGGAATCGTGCCGGTATTGATCGCCGTCCCGCCAATGACTTCGAGTTTTTCGACGAGCGCCGCGCGTTTGCCAAACTTCACCGCTTGAATCGCCGCGCGTTGTCCCGCGGGACCGGAGCCGAGGACCATGAGGTCGTAGCTTTCCATGGCGACTGTGGCGCGAAGCCAGTAAACAGCCGCGCAAGTATACCACCCTGAAATTTATTGTCTTCCGTTCGATAACTTTTAGGCAGGCTTGGCAGAGTCTTTCTTAGCGCGAGGCCACCACCGGCCTAGCCACCGAAATAGACGTACAATCACTCCTGTTATTGAAGTCAAAAACGAGATTTTGGCTTGCCCAATTTTCGAGGAATCCTTCCTTCTGAAGTACACGTCAAACAGAAGAGTTAGCCTTCTATGCGCAAGAATCTTATTAGCCGACATTCTGCCCAGCGAGGGGCTCATCATGTTCGATAGCCTCCTGAAAGACATTCGTTACGGAGTCCGCAACCTGGCAAGAACTCCCGGTTTTACCGCCGTTGCCGTGCTTACCCTGGCGCTCGGCATAGGAGCGAACACGGCGATTTTCAGCGTGGTAGAAAATGTGCTCCTCCGCCCCTTGCCATACCCTCACCCTGAGAATCTAGTTGAGATTTGGAACACTTATCCGCCACAGGTCCCCCGGGCCGGATTGTCCCCGGGCGATTACGCTGACTGGCACGAGCACGCCGCCAGCTTTTCGGAGATGGGTGCCTACGCGGAAATCTCAAAAGGGATCAACCTGACCGGCGAGGGTGAGCCTCAGCGCGTCCTGGTTGGCTATGCCAGCTCCGATCTCTTCCCCTTGCTTGGAGCACGTGTCGTCGTCGGGCGCTCTTTTGTCCCGGAAGAGAACCGCGCCGGCAGTGCGCCAGTAGTGATCCTGGGCCATCGTCTTTGGCAGAGCCGATTTGGGGGCGATCCCGCGATTGTCGGCCGCACGGTTACCCTCGACAACAAGCGCTACACCGTTGTAGGCATTCTCCCCGCCGGTTTCCAACTTTTGCGCTGGGCCGATTTATGGATGCCGCTCGGTCAATATGACGACGACCTGACCGAGCATATTCATCACGCGTTCGTTGCCATCGCCCGGCTCAAACCGGGCGTCACCCTCTCGCAGGCACGCGACGAAATCGGACGGCTCAATCAACAAGAAGCAATCGCCTATCCCGATGCTCACAAAGGTTTTGGCGTCCAAGTGCAAAAACTCCAGGATCCCTCCGCGGTCAGCTTGCGCAGCACTTTGCTTGTCTTGTTCGGCGCGGTTGGCCTTGTCCTCCTGATTGCTTGCGCCAACATCGTGAACTTGCTACTGGTGCGCAATGCCGCGCGCGAACGAGAGATTGCCGTGCGCACCGCCCCGGGGGCCAGCCCCTGGCGCTTGATCCGTCAGTTACTCACCGAAAGCACTTTGCTTTCCCTGCTTGGCGGAGCGCTGGGCGTGTTATTCGCCATTGTGGGACTAAGGGCCTTGATGGGATTAGTCCCCGCCGATCTAGCCATCTTGAATGGAACTGGCCTGAACGGCTGGGTCTTGGGATTCACAATTGCAGTTTGCCTCGCGACGGGCCTGGTTTGCGGGTTGCTGCCCGCGGCGCGTACGCTAAAGACAAATCTGGCGGGGGTGTTGAAACAGGGAAGTAAGGGAGGCAGTTCCTCCGGGCATCACAAGACCCACAACTTGCTGGTCATCTCCGAAATTGCCATGGCTCTCGTGCCTCTCATCGGTGCGGGCTTGCTGCTCAGAAGTTTTCAGCACTTGCTGGAGGTCGACCCCGGCTTCCGCCCCGACCACGTCCTGACGATGGAAATCCAGCAGCCCGCGTTCTCTTTTGCGCAGTTCAGCCAGCTCTCCCAGGAAGAACAGCTTAAGCTGGGAGAGAAGCAGTCCGCGCAATTTGAAGAAATTGCCGCGCAAATCCGTGCCCTGCCTGGCGTCAAAGAAGCGGGGGGAATCGACGATTTGCCCCTTGGCAACGAGTTTCGCCAAGCGTCAAGATTTGTCATCGAGGGCCAGCCCGTTCCTGCCGCCAGCGCACGTCCAATCGCGCAGACTCGTATCGTAAGTCTCAGCTATTTTTCTTCGCTGGGAATTCCATTGCGCGCCGGCCGCTACTTCAACGAGGACGACTGGAAAGTACTGAACATAGTCATCAATGAGAGCATGGCGCGGCGCTACTGGCCGCAAGGAGATGCACTCGGCAAGCGCGTCAATTTCTGCTCCCTCGACGCAAAACCTTGCTGGTTTTCCGTTATCGGCATCGTTGGCAACGTGCACCAGTTTGGACTCGATGCCGGGCCGACCTTTGACACCTATTTCGTTGGCGGGTGGACACCCTATCTTGTAGTTCACACCGCTTCCGATCCCATCACGGTTGCGGCCGGCATCAGAGACGTCGTGCACAAGGTGGATCCCAATCTGCCGATCACTCACATAACGACCATGGATGGACTGCTCTCGGATTCCGTTTCGCCACGCCGCTTTTCCGCGGTGCTGGTGGGAATCTTTGCCGCACTGGCGCTCCTGCTCGCGGCCATCGGAATCTATGGCGTGATGAGCTATACCGTCAGTCAGAGCACGCAGGAAATTGGGCTCCGCCTGGCGCTTGGCGCCCAGCTCACCAATGTACGCGGAATGATTTTGGGGCAAAGTCTCAAATTGACCCTCATCGGGGTTGGGCTCGGCCTGGCCGGTGCCTTCGTTCTAGCGCGCTTTCTGGCAAGCCTCCTCTTTGGTATCGGCACCTACGATCCGGTTACGTTCCTCGGTGTCGCGTTCTTGCTGATCGGTGTCGCGCTCGCGGCTTCCTACATTCCCGCTCGCCGCGCCATGCGCGTGGATCCCATCGTGGCCCTGCGCGGCGAGTAGAAAGTCGTCTGGCTCTGTTGACATCCTTCCGCTGGCGATGAGAATTCGAGCCTAAATAGCATCGCGCGTTGACTTGCATCGACGCGCAACCTAAGATGACCGCCAAGGCAGGTCCCGCCTCATGATAGGCCAAACTCTCGGCCACTACCGCATCCTCGAAAAAGTTGCCGCCGGAGGGATGGGGGTCGTCTATCGCGCTCATGATGAGCAACTTGAGCGGGATGTGGCACTTAAGGTGCTTCCATCAGGCACCCTCACTGACAATTCTTCCCGCCGCCAATTCCGCAAAGAGGCTCTCGCGCTCGGCAAATTAAGCCACCCCAATATTGAAACGATCTACGAGTTCGATACACAAGATGGTATCGACTTTCTGGTGATGGAATATGTTCCGGGGAACACGCTTGCGGAGCGGCTTGGCAGTGGCGCCCTCCCGGAGAAAGAAGTGGTTGCCTTGGGGATGCAAATCACTGCTGCGCTGGAACAAGCCCACGAACGCGGCATTGTCCATCGCGATTTAAAACCTCGCAATATAGCCATCACGGAGCGGGGCCAAGCCAAGGTGTTGGACTTCGGTCTGGCGAAGCTGCTGCCTAAGGTGAATGAAGTGACCGCCGCCGATACCTTGACCGATACGCAAACGGGCGCCGGCACACTACCCTACATGCCGCCAGAACAACTCCAGGGCGACTCCGTGGACGCCCGCGCTGATATCTACACCATCGGCGCAGTGCTTTACGAGATGGCCACCGACCGCCGGGCCTTCCCGGAAGAGCTGCCATCGCGCGTCATCAATGCCATTCTTCACCATCCTCCGGTTCCTCCGCGCGCACTTAATTCCCGGATTTCGCTGGAACTCGAGCGCATCATTCTCAAATGCCTCGACAAAGATCCCGCACGGCGTTTCCAATCCGCCAAGGAGCTATCGGTGGATCTGCGGCGGCTTACTGATTCTGCGAATTCGCATTCCACAGGTTCGCAGACGCCAAGCGAGCCGAAGGTCCGTAAGCGTGCTATGGCAGCTGTCATTCTAGTTCCGCTACTTGTAGTTCTACTTGCGGGAGCGGGATATTGGTTCCGGGAAAAGCAGAAACACGCACGCGAAGTTGCGGCGTTCAAACAGCCGGTTCGGTCGATCGCCATCATTCCCTTCCGCAACGCTGGTCTAGACAAGAGCTATGACTATTTCGGTGTGGGCATGGCTGATGTGCTCAACGCCAAATTGACCAACGCGCGAATACTTGAAGTGCGCGCCGTCCCCGCTCCAACAACCCCTGCTGGCTGGAACGTTGATCCGTTGCAAACGGGACGAAAGCTGAATGTGGACGCAATCCTCAGTGGAAGCTATCAGATCGAAGAAGGAACTCTAAGTTTGCGGTACACCCTGGTGGACCTTCGGCGCGGAGTGCAAGTTGCCGGCAAGGACTTTCAAGTTCCCTTCACGCGCTCCATTGAAGCGGAGCACGAACTCGGAGCACAAATCACGGATTCGCTGCAAGCTTCTGTGAGCCGCGAAGATCGTGAGCGGGTGGCAGCCGCCTCAACTCAAGAGAACGAAGCCTTCCAAGCCTATTTGCGGAGCAGTTACGAGATGGAAGTGTTCTGGAGGCAGCCTAGTTCGACGCAACTTAAACGGGCCGAACGAGACCTCGATGAAGCGCTGCGATTTGACCCCCACTTCACGCTGGCGCTCGTGAGTCTGGCGAAACTGCACTGGCTTGCTTCCTTTTGGGGATACGCGGACGATCCGCGAGTCCTTGATGAAGCTGAACGATCGGCGAACCAAGCCATCGAGTTGGAACCCAACTCGGGCGAGGCCTACGCCGCGCGAGCCCTAGTCGAGTTTCAGAAGGGAAAGATTGATACAGCACGAGACAGCTTGCGCCAAGCCTTCGCGCGATCCCCTAACTCGGCGCTGGCCTTTTACGCCGCTGGCCTCTACTACATGTCCAAAGGCCTCACTGGAAAGAGCGTCCAGGCTTTCCTGCGGGCGCAGGAGCTCAACCCGGAGCTCATCCGTCGCGAGTTGGGCCTCGCATATCGTTTTCAAGGAGATTTTGTAAGAGCCCGCGACCAGTTACGGCAGGACTTGGAGTCCCACCCCGCCGACCAAGTGACTGCCGCCGTGTTGGCAGGCGTTCTGGTGGGGCTTAATGACATCGAGGGGGCACGACAAATCGATCGCACTTTGCTACAACATGCGCCGAATGACCCCACGGTTCAGTACGCTCAGGCTTTACTCCGCGTCCGTGAGGGAACACCATTTTCGATTGACGCGTGGCTGCTGCCCTACGAGAAGGTCTATTGGGCCGACGCTGGTTACTGTTTTGACGTGGCTGCCGTCTATGCCATGGCGCGGCAGCCGTCGCCCGCGCTTCGCTGGCTCCGCAGGGCACGCGAGATCGGTGTCAAAAACTATCCCTTTGTTTCACAGAACCCACTCTATGCGAATCTCCGTGGAGATCCTGCGTTTCAGTCCTTCCTGGAATCAATGCGGCGAGAATGGGAAGTCGAAAATAGACAGGAAGAACAGAATCCGCTCATCTCCTGACAGATCACGCAATCATGGTCTGCCCTCGATCTTTTAACAGATTGGGTCCAACGCCTGCAGCATACACCACCGTTTCGGTTGCACCGTCCAAACCGAGATCTTTTTCCATTTGTTCATCGACCAAGGCCGCTGTGCAAAAAGGAGCCAAGCCCAGCCAAGTCGCAACCAAACAGAATGTCTGGCAAAAATGTCCGGCTTCGAGCAACACGACGCGATACGCCCGCGAGGAGCGATAGCGCCACATCACCCGCGGAAGGACCGCCGTCATCACGAACAAGACAGAACAGTGGCGGATCCAATCCTGACCAGCGCACATCTTCACTAAACGCTCTTCACTGGTCTTGCGACTTAGCACCTCTAATGAATGTCGATCGGGTCGGTAGTGGTAGACCCCGCGCGGCAGCCCGGCTACGCGCAGCACGAACAAATAGACTTCTAAGGGATGGCGCGCGCCGCCCGAAGGACTGGTCTTTAGCAATAGCCGACCCAATCCAGGCCATCGGAGGTATCCCTTGATGCCCCAGGTCAGAGCAAGAATCCCCGAAACTTGCTTAAGCGAAATGCCGCCGGGTGCAAAGCGCCGATGGGTTCGCCGTGCCAACAAGACGCGTTCAAATTCGCCGTGGAATCCTGCTGCCGAGTCAGGCAAGGGAATTTGATTGGCACGCGGATATCGCTTAAGTTGAGCAGGCTGGGGATGTCTCTTGAGGAACGCCCGTGTAAACTTCCGCTCATCCACCACGCTACCTAAGCGAAACGCGTGCTTTGTTGCAAAATGAAAAAAGCGCGCTTCTTCTCCCCATACCTTCCATACTCCGAGCTGAGCTTCCTGCTTCGCTTGTGCGGACCCTTTATTCAAAAGCAGCGTGTGGCGACGTAGTTTTGCCAGCGTGCGCCGAATCGACGCAGGTGAGTATCCGGTCAAGAGGTGTTCCACCCCTTCGGATCGGCACCAACGTCCGAGCGCGTGGAGCACGGAGACTATGATTGGCGCAGTCGCCACTTCGATACCCGTAAGGTAGTTTTTGCAATGAAGCTTTCCTTCTCGGAAAAAGAAGGCGAGACATTCAGAACGCTTGATGAGTGGCAAGCGGACAACTCCATCTTATCGGGCTAGAGCCAAACGCGAACATACCAATGCGATTGTCGGACATGCGCGGCGTGGGTTCGAGGTTCATCCCTCCCAATTTTTCGGCTTAGCCACTCTAACCATCGGTACGCCAAAAAAAAATCCGTAGGCGGCCAGCTGGATAGATTCCTTGACTTTTTCTAGCGGGACCTCAAGATCCCTCAACTCCGCGTTGGACCTAATAGCCTTCTTCATTTGTTTATAAAAACTCCAAAACTGCTTGTCGAGTGCTCTCTTTCTTTGAGCGTCTCGCGCAAGAGCCTCTACCAGAGGGTACAGCATAGTTTGCTTTTTCCTCTTTGCTTTCATAAAGCGCCTCCAGGATTTATGTCCGTGACATGATTACGCAGGATTCCGAATGGGGTTCCGCAACGATACCCGTGATGCGGTTGTGCGTCAACACGATTTGACAAGTGACTTACCTAGACTCTTCTCTAGGCTTGCTGCACTCGGAGCGGGTCCTCAGGTCAGTGGGGTAATTGGGAATGGATGAGAGCGGCTTCGAACGTTTGAAATTCAAATTTCAGCAACGCAGGTAAGTGCTCCGCGAAATAGGTCCAGTCATGCCCGCCGGGGTAGAGGTGAAATTCGTGAGGAATATGCCGCGACGTTAGCAGCTTGTCCAAAGCTACCGCGCCCGAATCGAAGGCGTAGTCATCTTCCGTGCCGCAATCAAAGTAAATCTTTAGCCCCGCAAGATTTGCAGTGCGCGCGATCGCCAGAGGATTGTTTTGATTCCAGAACGCGGCATCGAACGGCGAGCCAAATGCATCGCCGAGAAAGCCCAATCGACTTAATTGCCCGGAACTGTGCGCACTGATGTTCTGCATGTTCTCGATCAGCGCGGCGCTGTGCGCTCCCACTGCTGCGAAAAGCTGCGGATGCCGGAATGCGATATGCAACGCGCCGTATCCGCCCATCGAGATCCCTGCAATTCCGCGCGACGCCCGCCCCGCTTGCGTGCGATACCGCTTCTCGACACCCGGCACGAACTCCTGCAGGAAAAAATCTTCGTAACGCCGCTTTCCGTCGTGCGAATTGATGAAGAAACTCGTGCCGCCGGCCGGCGTCACGATCAAGAACTCTCCCAACTCATGCTGCTCCCAAAGGTCCTCGACAAGATTCATCCCGCCTGAATGAACAAGCATCTGCTCGTTATCTCCCAGACCGTGCAATAAATAGAGGATGGGATAGCGGCGCGTCTTCTCGCTGTCATAATTCGGCGGGAGCAGCACGCAGTAGGGGACTGCACGGTCCAGAATTTTGCTCGGCAGGGAAACGCATTCAGCACGCCCAGTCGCTCGCGAAGCAGGCGCCAAGAAAACGCAGCATAGGCAACCCATCAGCAGCGCCGTTAACCAAGCGCGCCCAATTTTATTCATACCGCAGGGCCTCGACAGGGTTCAGTCGCGCGGCCCGCGACGCCGGATAAAGTCCGGCGGCGAGGCTCACGCCCACCGAAAACAAAATCGAGAGCAAAACGAGCCACCACGGCACGGAGAAAACGTGGGCCGACGGGAGATTCTGCCGGTGCAAATAGATATTTGTGCCCCACGTCAAGGCTCTTCCGATAAACCAGCCAAATCCCACTCCAAGAATCCCGCCGAACAGCCCCATCACGCCGGCTTCCACGAAAAACAGTTGCTTCACGTCGCGATCCGCCGCGCCCAAGGCTTTCAGAACGCCAATTTCCCGCCGCCGCTCCAAGATCGCCATTACCAGTGTGTTGATGATTCCCAGCGTAGCCACGGCCAGCGCCAGGCTCCCGAAAATGAATAACAATGCATCGAATATCGTGAAAAACAATTTCAAACTGCGCGACGCGTCCAAAAGTGAAAACGTTCCGAATCCCATGGTCTTAATCGCATTTTCGATTGTTTCTATTTGTGACGGGCTCTTCGCACGCACCGTCAAACTCGCATAGACGGGCTTTCCAGTTGGCGCGCGCACAGCGTCCCGAAGATCGTTCACCTGTGCCGCGCGCAACGCAGACGCCACTTCGAGAGGAATCAGCAAGCGTCCGCTCCCGAACCCGCCAAAACCCGCTGCCGGCTCGGTCTCTACTATCCCCACGATCCGCAGTTTTTTCTCGCGCGGAACGATGGAAAACCCGCCGGTTGCGGCATCGCTAGCTTCGCCGTTCGCACCGCTCGTTACCGCCCGCGGCACGAGCGCCTGCCGCTCGGCGTAGCGCACTACCAAGTCTTTCCCGATCAGCGTCGCCGTCTGCTCGGACAAATCCTTCGCAAATTCGATTTGTAGGATCGCTTCGTCCGCATTCGGTCCAGAAAAAAAACTCCCTTGTATTCCATCGTACGAGCCGTTCCCTCGCGCGGAATCCGGGACCCCCGCCACAATCGTCGAGTAAGGATTCCCGTTGTAGCGCACTTCCGTCGGAAAACGAATTTGTGGGTAGACTTCAACCACATTCGGGAGATGTTCCAATTCTTTTCGTGCATCATCATCCAGCGCGCGCTCTGCCTTCGGTGGCAAGGGGGTCGCCGCAGGACGCCGCATTCCTTGGATGTTCCTTCGCGCCGTCACGAGGACCGTGTCAAACAAGCCGGAGTTCGACAGCCGCTTCGTCGCCAGCTCTTGCAACCCCACCCCAAGAGAAACCATTGCCACTAGCGAAGCCACTCCGACCGCCACGCCCAAGGTCGTCAGCGAATTTCGCAGCATTGCTTCTCGCAAATTCCGCAACGCTAACTCGCCGAGATCCCCCGCCTTCATGATTTCACCCCGTCGGTCAGCAATTTTCCGTCCGCAAGCGCGGCAATGCGGTCCGCGAATCGCCCCGCGAGCGGCCGTTCGTGCGTCACCATCACTATCGTCATGCCCAGCTTTTGCTGGATTTCTTTCAGCAGAAGCATGATGGACTCTCCCGTCGTGCTGTCCAGATTTCCCGTCGGCTCATCCGCAAATAGAAGCGTCGGCCGGTTCACCAACGCCCGCGCCAGCGCCGCCCGCTGCTGCTCTCCACCCGAAAGCTCGCTTGGCCGGTGCGTCAGCCGCTTTTCCAATCGCACGCGCTCCAGCGCTTCCTGCACTCGCGCACCGCGCTCGGCGCGATCCACCTCGGCTAAACGCAGTGGCAACTCCACGTTTTCTTCGAGCGTCATGCGCGGCAGCAGATTGAACGATTGAAAAACCATCCCCACCGTGCGGCTACGATAGCGCGCCAGCTCCAACGAACTCAACTCAGACAGATTGCGTCCGTTCGCGAAAATCGCGCCCCCGGTCGGACGGTCCAGTCCCGCCATCAAATTCAGCAACGTCGATTTTCCGGACCCGGAACTACCCAGCAGCGCCACAAACTCTCCCACGCGCACATCGAGCGTCACGTCATCCACTGCTCGAATTACGGCGGATCCCATTTCGTAGTGCCGCGATACCTGCTCCGCGCGCACAGCCATACCATCGCCTGTCGTCATCATCTTCCCTCGATGTTACTACGCATCGCGAGCCACTCGAGTTACCAACCGCTTTGCGACGAGGCTTCCGGCTTCCCCTCGCGATGCCACCGGCAGGCTTGAAAAAGTGGTCTCAAAAACTCCTTGACACGAAAAGACCATACTGCTAGTTTTCTAGCATAGCTGCTGGAAAACTAGCACATGACCCGAAAACCCAAGCCCAACGCCCTCTCCCGCCGCGAACGCCAGATCATGGACATTCTCTACAAACTCGAACGCGCCTCCGTGGGCCAGGTCCTCGCAGAAATCGCCGGAAAGCCCAGCTATTCCACCGTCCGCGCCCAGCTCCGCGTCCTCGAACAGAAGGGCCATGTCCGCCACGAAGAACACGGCCTGCGTTACGTCTACGCACCAGCCGTTCCCCGAGACGTCGCCCGCCGCTCCGCCCTTCGCCATCTCGTCGAAACATTCTTCGATGGCTCGACCGAAAAAATCGTTGCCGCACTCCTCGGCGGTGAAGTTGCCCGCATCTCCCCCCAAGAGCTCGATCGCCTCGCCCGCCTCATTTCAAAAGGTCGAAAGGAGAGCTAACCATTATGATGACGAGTTCGCTTGCCGATTCTGAACTCTCGCTCTCATTTTTCTTCGCTTGCTGCGCCAAAGCCACGTTTCTTCTCATCTGCGCCTGGCTGATCATAATCGCCCTGCGTCAGCGTTCCTCCGCAGCGCAGCGGCACTACGTCTGGGCAGCTGCCATTCTCGCCTCGTTCGCGCTGCCTTTCTTCGCGCTGCTCCTTCCCGCGTGGCATTCCGCGACCCTTGGAAGCGCCGCGGCTCTATGGAGTCCCGCCCACGCGAATGCTGAAAGCTCCATCTCTTACACAATTCCTTCCACCATCATTAATGTCGCTGCTGCCTCCCCTGTCTTCAACAAGCTTGCCGTCGCCGCAGTTCTGGCCTGGGCGCTCGGTTTCACGTTCGTTCTGCTAAGGCTTTTAACAGGTCTAGCTCGCCTTGCGTGGGTCTCCGCGCATGCGAAGCCCATGTTCGACGGCGATTGGATGCGGTCCGTCTTGGAACTCTCGATGTTTCACAAAATCGCGCGCCCCGTCCGCCTTCTGCAATGCAACAGTCCTATCGCGATGCCGCTCACTTGGGGAATCTTCCGCCCCGTCATCGTCCTGCCTTCTGGCTCGGCGCAGTGGCCCGAAGACCGCCGCCGCGTCGTGCTTTCCCACGAGCTCGCGCACATCGCTCGGCACGACTGGTTTTTGCAGATTTGTGCCGAGTTAGCCCGCGCCATTTACTGGTTCCACCCCCTCGTCTGGCTGGCCGCTGCACGTCTGCGCCAGGAAAGCGAACGCGCCTCCGATGATGCCGTCCTTCGCTCCGGAATCGCTCCTTCCAACTACGCCAGCCAGCTACTCGATCTCGCAAGGACCCTGGAGAACGCCGGCCGCGCCTGGTCGACCGCTCTAGCCATCGCGCGTCCCTCAAATCTTGAAAGGAGATTTGCCGCCATGCTGAATCCGTCCATCAATCGAAGCCGTTTGTCGCTGAAAACAAGACTGTTTGTTCCGTTTTTTGCTTTGTGCCTCTTGTTTCCGATCGCCGCTCTTCACCTGACCGCGCAAAATCTCTCCGGCAGAACGTCCGGCTCCATCCACGATCCCAGCGGAGCCGGCGTCGCCAACGCCACCATCGTCATGTCCAACCAGGAAACCAAAACGATTGACATGACTACCTCCGACCGCGAAGGCAATTTCATCTTCAAACCGTTGCCCGCGGGAAATTACGAGCTGCAGGTTTTGAAGCCCGGCTTCGAAACCTATCGCGTACCGCAGGTCTCGCTCGACGCCGGTCGCGACTTCTCTGAATCTTTCACTCTTCAGGTGGGAGCGATCACCGAACACGTGACGGTTGTTCCCGAAAATTCCACAAAACCTGTCCCCGTTGAGACAACCTCGGGCAAGCCATCCCGCGTCAGTATTGGCGGCACTGTCCAGGCCGCTAAGATCATAACGAAAGTGCAGCCTGTCTATCCGGATTCCGCCAGGTCGGCTGGGATCAGCGGCACTGTCGTTCTTCATGCTGTCATCGGTATGGACGGCAAGCCGCTTTCTCTACGGGTTAAGAACAGCCAGATCGACCCTGATCTCGCCCGCTCTGCCGTCGAAGCAGTTAGCCAGTGGCGCTACACTCCCACGCTCCTCAACGGAGAACCCATCGAAGTCGACACTACCATCACGGTGAATTACTCCCTTGAATCCTCCAATTAGTGTTCCAGATAAAAGACGCAGCCGGAAAGTGGATGGCAAGTGTATCTGAGGTCAGATCTAAGCTTGCTAGTGCTATTTCTGTTGACTGCGCTCACATCGGCTGGTTGTTCTTCGAGACGCCCAATCGGAGCCACCGGCCCTCCCTTTCGCCTGGAGTCAATAGACGGCGAGTCAGTTCTTTTTTCGCCCTCAATCCCAGATTCCAATTCAAACAATTCTCCAATTCACGTCACGATGAATGTTCTCGCACCCGATGCATCCGAGGGTACGAGTTGTCTGGCCGAAGAGGGCCCATTTCGTGTGGAACTAGCCAGGAAGCACGCGGATTCTGTTCAGATTACGCTGCCTTCAACCGAACGATGGCTGGGAGACGTCAACGGTCTTGTCGGCCCGGACGGCGACGCGGTTGAAGCGCTATACGTTCTCCTGGCCAAGCTGGATCAACTGCAGCAAGATGGGTGCTTCGGTGGTGCCGGCTCCTCAATTCGTGATTTCATTGTGCAGAGCCTTCCCATGAAGCCGCCCGAAAGTCTATTCAGTTATTACGGATATCGCCCGGACCGGAGCAGTCTCGATCTGAAACCAGGTATACGTCTGAAAGTTGAGCGCGCCTATTTCAGAGCAGCAAAGACCACCGAGGAGGCTGACGTAACTCAGAATTTCGCGGGTCTAAGCACGGTCAATTTCGATGTGGAGTCGGGGCACGACGGAAAAATTCATTTCCGTCAGATTGGCGATGTTCGATTCACTCCGGCATCTTTGAAAGGACAGGTTCAAGACGCAAGTCATGAGTCCGAGTTGACTGGCATTCCGCCGGAGCCTCGCTTTCGTTTAGTTTTCTATACATTATTGGTTTCCAAAGAACAGAAACTCTCGGCGGCTGTTGTCGGAGCAAGCAGTGCGAGCCAGTTGGACGAATTCGACCATGAACTACGATTGCGACCAGTTGGTGGCTGCAAGAACTTTGCTGCCGCTAATGAAGTTGCCTGTGTTGAGTTCAGCGGATTAGTGACTGTGACCTGCCAGATCAGAGTGGAGTTGAACGGCAAATCCACACTGATCGACTGGGGAACGCGCATTAAGGATTTGTTGGCCAAAGACTCTCTCGGGTCTCTCACGATTCAACGAAAATTTATGAACTCGTACCGGGATGTCCGGTTCAATCCTGCGGATTTGAGCGTGCTCTCGCTCGCCTTGGTAGGTGGCGATCGCTTGAGATGGTCAAAAAGCGCGTCTGGCGGCCGCTGAACCAGAACATCGAATGCTTCCTTGCATTATTATCAGTGTATATTCCGCATGCCATTCGTTCCTCGCGTTGACGCCGCCACTGGCCAATGCTACGCTCGCGCCGCAATCTCCAATCACGCATGCGCGCCGTCGACCTCATCCGCAAAAAACGCGATTCCGGTGAACACTCCCGCGAAGAGATCGACTTCCTCATCTCCGGCTACACGCGCGGTGATATTCCCGACTATCAGATGGCTGCCTGGCTCATGGCCACGTGGATTCGCGGCCTCAATCGGTCGGAGACCGCGGCGCTCACCGAAGCCATGCTTTATTCCGGCGAAGTCGTCAATCTCGACCGCATTCCCAGGAAAAAAGTGGACAAGCATTCCACCGGCGGCGTCGGCGACAAAACGTCTCTCGTCCTCGCGCCGATCGTCGCCGCGGGCGGTCTCACCGTTCCGATGATCAGCGGCCGCGGCCTCGGCCACACTGGCGGCACTCTCGATAAACTCGAATCCATTCCCGGCTTCAATGTGAATCTCTCGCTCGAACAATTTTTCAGCGTTCTCCACGAATGCGGCATGGGCCTCATCGGCCAAACCGCGCAAATCGCTCCCGCCGACAAAAAAATCTATGCTCTCCGCGACGCTACTTCCACGGTAGAAAATATCGGTCTAATCTGCGCCTCCATAATGAGCAAAAAGCTGGCGGAAGGCATCGACGCCCTCGTCCTCGATGTCAAGACCGGTTCCGGCGCCTTCATGAAGCGCGACGAAGATGCCGTCCGCCTCGCCGAACTCATGGTCGAAACCGGCCAGCGCATGGGCAAAAAGGTTGTCGCGGTCATCACGGACATGAACCAGCCTCTCGGCCGCATGGCTGGCCACTCCAACGAAATCGCCGAGTGCATCGATGTTCTCAACGGCGGCGGCCCCGCAGATCTCGTCGAACTGAGCATCGAACTTTCCGCCTGGATGTTTTTTCTTGGTGAACGCACCAAATCCCTCGAAGAAGGCCGCCATCTCGCCGAAAAGATGATTGCCTCTGGCCAGGCTAAGGAAAAATTTAAGCGATGCATTCACCTCCAGGGCGGCGACGAACGCGTCATCGACGACCCGCAACTTCTCCCGCAAGCTCGTTCCCACGCCGAAGTCGCAAGCCCCTCCGCAGGCTTTATCATCGCAACAAATTGCGAACAACTTGGCACCGCTCTCGCCATGCTCGGCGGTGGCCGCGAAAAAAAGGAAGACACCATCGACCACGCCGTCGGCCTCGAATTCCGCAAGCGCATCGGCGATCGCGTAGAAAAAGACGAGCCTCTCGCCACAATTCATTACAATAGCGGCGCAAAGTTGGCCGAAGCGCAAAGCCTCATCGCCGACAGCTACCAGATCGGTGAGGCTGCGCCGCGCGAAAAGCTGCCGCTGATTCGCCGCATTCTAGGGGCTTAGCGCGGGCGCCAACGATCTCGCATTCACCTGCAAGGCAGAAAGAGGACAGCGCATGGGACGTTATACCGGGGTGCTCGGCCTGCTCACAATGCTCGGCCTTGCGTATATCTTCTCCACCGATCGCAAAGCCATCAAGCTCAAAACCGTTCTCTGGGGCCTCGGTTTGCAACTATCCTTCGCGATTTTTGTGCTGCGCTTCCCCATCGGCCGCTTACTGTTCGAAAAGGCCGGCTATTACGTCAATCTTCTTCTCAGCTACGCGTTCTACGGCTCGCAATTCGTCTTCGGCGAGCTGGGCTTGCCTTCGGCTCCTACTCCCGGTTTCGCCGCTTCTCCCGAGCATTTTGTCTTTGCGTTCCAGGTCCTGCCCACAATTATTTTCATCGCCGCTTTTTTTGCGCTGCTCTATCACGTCGGTGTGATGCAACTCATCATCCGTGTTGCCGCCTGGATCATGACCCGCGTCATGGGCGCCAGCGGTGCGGAATCCCTGAACGTCGCCGCCAGCATCTTCATGGGCCAAACCGAAGCCCCGCTCACCATCCGTCCATTTTTGAATAAACTCACAAAATCCGAGCTAATGGTTGTGATGACCAGCGGAATGGCCCACGTCTCCGGCGGCATCATGGCTGCCTACATCGCCTTCGGTATCAAAGCCGAGCATCTTCTCACTGCCGTCATCATGACTGCCCCCGGCACGCTGCTTATGGCCAAAATGCTCGTGCCCGAAACCGAGCAGCCTCTCACGGCTGGCCATGTCGAAATGCCTGAAATGGAAAAAGAAACAAATTTTCTCGGCGCCATTTCGCGCGGCACGGTCGACGGCCTTCATCTCGCGCTAAATGTCGGCGCCATGCTTATCTCTTTCATCGCGCTTCTCTATCTCGTCAACGGCATCATGGGCAGCATCCACAATTGGATCTGGTGGTTCCCATCCAGCCTCTCGCAAGTCTTCGGCTGGGTTTTTGCTCCCGTAGCTTGGATCATCGGCATCCCCTGGCGCGATTGCGCCCAGATGGGCAATCTCCTCGGCACGCGCATGGTCATCAACGAGGTCGTCGCCTTCCAACACCTCGGCGAAATCAAAGACACGCTCGACCCGCGCACCTTCACCATCGCTACCTTCGCCCTCTGCGGCTTTGCAAATTTCAGCTCCATCGGCATCCAAATCGGCGGCATCGGCGCACTCGCCCCCGAGCAGCGCGGCCAGCTAGCCAAATTCGGCATCCGCGCCATGCTAGCCGGCACCATGGCCAACCTAATGTCCGCCTCCATAGTCGGCATCCTTTCATGATTTTCTCTCGTAGGGGCACGGCACGCCGTGCCCGCTCTGTGCGCGCCTGTGGCGAATCTATCAGGCGGCACGGCCACTCCCGCCCCACCACGCGTTCTTGGCGCGATGAATCCTGGCTGTGTTCTACAGTTGGTGCTCTAAAGCAAACTCAGGATAAAATCC
>Ga0206978_1091_pt1 | contig 21362 bp, 18 predicted proteins | sample Alteio_BWMinCont_21_FD_153477 | JGI IMG/M metagenome (GOLD analysis project Ga0206978, IMG submission 153477) | Enriched cells from forest soil in Barre Woods Harvard Forest LTER site, Petersham, Massachusetts, United States -... | ecosystem: Environmental > Terrestrial > Soil > Temperate forest >...
TCCAGCTTTACTTATCTGCGGCGTTTTCCATCGGACGCTCTGAAACTCGATCAATCTTTCGTGCGGGACATCATGGCGGACCCGCGAGACGCCGCCATTGTGCACGCCATGATCAGTATGGGCGCGAGCCTGAACCAGCGGGTCATTGCCGAAGGGGTGGAAACCGGCGCGCAACTCGAGTTCCTACGGCGCCATGGGTGCGGGGGGGCACAGGGCTTTTATTTCAGCCGTCCGGTTGTGGCCGAGCGGGTGGCGAACCTGTTTAAGGTTGGTATGTTAGACGGGGTGGTCCATTAACGATGAAGCAGATTGCCCTCAACAGGTGACCCGGGTTGGCCCGTCCGCCGGCTTCGCCGTTAAGAATCTTCACCAGCTACCGTCCGTGTCCAGTTAGAAACCTGCGGCCTGCAGCTCCTAGTCGAAGATAACCCGGCGGGCCAGATTCCGAGACCACTTACCAGGACTTGCCAATCTTTATTTGTCGTGTCCCATCCGAGACATGGCGGACCCCTAAATCCGTACTATGCTCCATTTCTCGCCCGAAACTTCTTTTTCTAGAAGAGTGCGGGACCCGAGCTCTTTCCCAGGAGAGCCTATGAACCGCGAAGATGACTTCTGCCACAACCATTTCCTTGAGCGGAATGTATCGGGACTGGCTTTGCTGTGCGCAAACGTTGCCAAGAAATGTTCTGCCGACCGCAAACAATCGGATGCGGCCCATGCATTGTGGGTGGAATGGGTCCAGCTGCACAGCGAACGCACCGCGCAGGACAATATTGAAGCCGAGGACGAATCCTTGAAAAAGCGCATGGCGGAATTTCTCGCTGGAGTACCTCCTTTGATGATGCGGGATGGTTGAGTCTCGTCTTGATTCTTGGGGCTTTTTAGGCGCGCTTCGCAACGCCCGCGAGCGAGGCCAAAAGGTTCCAGCGCCGATTCTCGCGGCGGTGTCCCAAAAAGGACACCCGGCGGTTCGGTTCCTGAAGTACCCTTGGTGTGTGGTCCACGATATGCCAGAGGCGTTGGTAAACGAGGCCCTCGAGTTTCCGTGGCAGCAGACCCTGCTCGAGGCATTCATCGAATGGCGCCCCAACTATTTGCCCGCAAAAATAAATGCCGCTGAATACGCGATTGCCGCGAGGTTCCGCGAACCCACCGACTTGAACGAACAGATCGCTTTGGGAGACGCGTTGCAAACCTTGCACCTCTTGTTTTCCAAGGAAGTATCCGCCGAGAAGTTTACGAACTGAGTCCGCGCCGCGCTTCGCATTCCCGAATCCCGGTTGCCGTATTTGTTGCGTTTGCGCGGAACCATGTTCCGCTCGGCGCTCGCGCCTAAAGAAATGCACTGAAGACGACGAGAGCGACCGTCGTGCGACCGTTATCGAACGGCAGCGCGGCGGCCCCGACACACGGGCCATCAGAGCTTGGGCGCGTCTTAGCCTTTGTCGCAATTCGCCCCATTGAAACTACGCTTCCCGTAAGTTGTGTCTATCTCACCATCACAAAATGCCGATGTGTGCGCAACGGGACAGATACCCATCTTCGCGTGCTCTAGCATGGTGAAACAAGATAGTCCCATAACGAAGTCCTAAAGGAGTTTTAGACATGAACAGAAAAATATTCTATTTTCCCGTGGTTTTGTGCGCAGCCGTCCTAGCTCTGGCTCCATCCAGCTATGCCAAGACCTACCCCATGACCGCCTCGGATATCCTGCCGGGAGCGTCGGCCCAACTTCAGGTCGATAAGGAGAAGGATGGCAACAGCCAGATGGAAGTGAAAGCGACTGGCATGGCGAAGCCGGGTAGACTCAACCCCGCCGCAACAACCTACATCGTCTGGGTGCAGCAGGAAGGTTCTGATGCGACAAGTCAGGGAGAACTAAAGGTCGGAAACAATCATAAGGGTGAGATTAAGATGGCCACCACTTTCCGTACCTTCAAGGTGTTCGTCACCGCGGAGACTGACTCGAACACGACATTGCCCTCAGAACAAGTCGTTCTGCGAGCGACCGTGCAGGAGTAGAACGGGGCAGGCTGTCCTAAATCGAACAGTCTGCTTCATTTTTCGGCGGAGATGGATAAGCGGGGCTGCACCACTTCGTTCTTGACCGCCAAGAGAGCTGAAATAAACAAACCCGGGGGACGTCGTGTCGAGTCTGTGGCGGAATCCAAAGCGACGAACCCCGAAGAATACGTACAGCATGGCGAAGAGAAGGAAACTGCGGCGAACCCAAAATGGTGGTGTTGTTTGGTCCTGCCGCTCAAGAGATGAAAGTATCTCAGAAGCTGAAAAGGAGATTCCATGTTGCTGCTCGTTATTCTTGTGCTGCTGTTGTTCGGCGGAGGTGGCGGCTATTACGGGTATTCCAGATGGGGAACGCGCGGGGGGCTAGGGCTATTCGGGACGGTCGCGCTCATCCTGCTGATCTTGTACCTGGTCGGCGGATTGCGCGTATGACGCCATATAGCTCCAATTGAATCCTTGGCGGGCGGCAACGCCATCAAAGCGCCGCCCGCTCCAGAATCGCTGGAAGCAAATTACTTACGCAACGCTGGGATCTGTTCTGCTAATTCGGCTTGCTGGCCAGCCAGGAACGGGCCACCCTCTCCTCTCGGAAGGGCCTCACCTCGGCAACGTCCTCGAGCAGCATCTCCATTGCGCGGATGATCCCAAAAGCAAAATCACTCGAGACCAGAACCGCGGTTGGGCCCAGTTGCGATTGCCGAGCCAGGCTCCGCACCAGGCTAACGATCTGCCGTATTTCGGCGGGGCTTAGCGCGAACAACAGACTGGCGTCTCGCGCATCGACGAACTCCTTGTAGGTAATACCTCCAATGTTTCGCTCCTCCACCAGGTGCTGCTCGACGTCTATATAGTGGATTGGTCCGAAGGCAACCGCGTCAATTTGGTGACGGTCGTGATCGATGGTGGATATCGCAATTGCCATGGCGCTGCTGCGTCCGCGACTCACATTCATTCCGAGTTGGGCACGCATGGTACAGCCGTGGCCCGCTGCGCGCAATCTCCCGCGCCCCAATCCGACGGCCGCGAAGAGATTACCAAGTGTAGCTTTCTTACTCTAGTTGGAGAATCGCCTTCGCGATTCGGACGCTTCTGCGTCTGAACGGTAACGTATCCGCTGTTCTGGCAGGTCGATCCATTCATCCGATTGCCGGGAACGGTCACGGTAAGCGTTTATTCCGGTTTGAACTCCTGTAGTCAGCGCCTTTATGGATCGAAAAGGCGCTAAGACGGCGTGCCGAATCCTGGATCCCGCAACCTCGACCGAATCGAGAGTCGCGGCCACCTTCTCGTCCAGGCGGACGAGCTTGGTTCTAAGCTCATCGGTCACTTCGGTAATCTTACGATCGGTCCGCTCCGACTGTTTCCGGGCGGAATGAACAAGGTACGAGGCCTCGGTTACGGCGCACGAGATGCGCGGTTGTAGGTCGTCCAGGAGCAATTGAATCTTGGAGATCAGCGGGTCAAGCCGCCCTTGGACACGCTCCGTCACGCTATCGATGCGTCGGACCAGACGCAGGACCGCTATGAACATGGCTGCGATCGCCAGCGTCTCTACCAGCAAGGCCACCGCTACCACGATCGTGAATAAAGGCATCACCCAATCAGCCATGATGGTCACCCGTTTTTGCGCTTCTTGCGTTTCTCATCACTACGAAGCCCTATAAAGCCCTCAAAGGTTCGATGCGCTCATTTCACGCATGGATAGATGTGCATAGATTTCTAACACCCTCTACAAAGCTCCTCGCAGTCCTAGTATTTTCCTTGTGAATAGGTGGCGGGCGAACAAAAGGTTTTGTACCGGACTGCGATCCCGATCTCTAGCTCGTAGCTCCGAACTCGATTTCGCTTCCGCTTGCGTTGCGGGACTCCTCGTATCCACGCTGGAAAAGGCAGTACGGAGGTTCTATTGTTCGACACTGCTTTCGTACTGTACCCTCATGAACTCGAAGTCCAACTTGCGGCAGCTTGAGGACTCTTTCGCCTTCTAATGGGCCGCTTGTAGGGCGCCGGTTCGTCGATCCCAAGAAGAGCGAGACGGGGGAATCACGTATGCGGAAACAAAAGGGTTTCTCGCTGATTGAGCTCTTGGTCGTCGTGGCCATTATTCTGATTATCGCCGCCATCGCCATCCCGAACCTTATACGGTCCAAGATGAGCGCCAATGAGGCTTCCGCCGTCGCTTCCATGCGAACAATCAATACCTCCTGCGTCGAATACTCCACGACTTACAACATTGGCTTTCCGGCATCCCTTGCCAATCTCGGGACTGCGGGGCCGGCAAGCTCCGCTTCAGCGGACTTGATTGACTCCGTCCTGGCCGGCAGCGTAAAGGCCGGTTACGTCTTCACGTATTCGGCCGGTGGCGCCGACGGATCCGGTTCGATTGACACCTATTCAGTTACGGCTGTACCCAGCGTCCCAGGCGCAACGGGAACGCGCACGTTCTTCACCGACCAGACCAATGTGATCCGCTCGGACTCTTCCGGCTCCGGCGCGACCGCGAATAGCACTCCCATCGGCTGAGTTTCCCTGGGATACCCCAGCGCCCTTTAACCCCTCTCTTTAACACGGTGCCGGCCTGCACCCTCCGCCCGCCGCGGCTCCGCCTCGTCGCCTTGCATGCCCCGATTTCTCGACTGAAAAGCAAAAAAAACAGGTACAGTTAACCCAACCGGTGGGCACGGATTCGCGACCTTGAGCCCCGACATATCTCTTGACCCCCGACGCCGGAATCGGGTATGAGCAAGGCAAGACAGTGGAGAGTCCTAGAAGCGGCGCCTAGCCCATGAACATCTCTGCTCCCTTCATCCGCCGTCCGGTGGCCACGTCGCTCTTGACGGCCGCGCTCCTGCTTTTCGGCTTCATCGCTTTCCGCGAACTGCCAGTGGCTTCTTTGCCCGAGGTCGCCTACCCCGTAATTCAAGTCCAAGCGGACCTGCCCGGCGCCAACGCCGAGACCTCGGCTTCCGCTATTGCCACGCCTCTCGAGCGCATGTTCGGCCGCATCGCCGGCGTCAACCAGATGACTTCGTTGAGCCGCCTGAGCAGAACCCAAGTCGTTTTGCAGTTTGATTTGGATCGCGATATCGACGCCGCGGCCCGGGACGTGCAAGCGGCCATAAATGCGGCCCGCGGCCAATTGCCCGCCAATCTGCCCACCAATCCCACTTGGCGGAAGATCAACCCCGCGGAAGCCCCCGTCATGGTTTTGGCCCTCACTTCGGACACGGAGACGCAAGAAGCCATGTTCGACGTGGCCGATTCGATTCTGGCTCAGAAACTCCAGCAGATCGAAGGCATCGGCCAGGTGCAGGTGGGTGGCAGCTCTCAACCGGCCGTCCGCGCCGAGCTCAACCCTCTGTTACTGAGCAAGTTGGGCATCAGCCTCGATCAGGTGCGCAACTCGATTAATGGGTCCAATGCCCATTCCCCCAAAGGTTCTGTCGCGGATATGAATCGCCGCATTCTCCTGGATTCCAATGACCAGCTTTTCCGCGCCGACGATTACGGGCGGCTGATCATTGCCTACAACAAGAATGCCGCGGTCCGCTTGTCGGATGTGGCCTCCGTTGTCGATGGCCAACTGAATATCATCAACGCGGGATTGATCAACGGAAAGCCCATGGTCGAGCTGGATGTTTTCCGTCAGCCCTCGGCCAACATCATCGAGACCGTCGATCGCGTGAAGGCCGTGCTGCCCATGCTGCGCGCCTCCATCTCTCCCTCCATCAACCTTATCGAGGCCCAGGACCGCACCGTAACCATTCGTGCCTCGGTCCACGACGTCGAAATCACTCTGGTGATCGCCGTCCTGCTGGTCATCCTGGTCATTTTCGCCTTTCTCCACAGCGTTTGGGCCACCGCCATTCCCAGCGTGGCCGTGCCTCTCTCTCTGGTTGGAACCTTTGGCGTCATGTATTTGCTGGGTTATACCATCGACAATCTTTCCCTCATGGCCCTCACCATCTCCACCGGCTTTGTGGTGGACGACGCCATCGTCGTCATCGAAAACATCACCCGCTATCTGGAAAAAGGCCTGGCTCCCCTGGAAGCCGCCCTGCAGGGTTCCAAGGAGATTGGATTTACCGTGCTCTCCATGAGCACCTCCCTCATCGCCGTGTTCATTCCCATTCTTCTGATGGGCGGCATTCTCGGCCGCATTTTCCGCGAATTTGCCATCACTCTCAGCGTGGCAGTGGCGATCTCCCTGGTGGTCTCGCTCACCGCCACGCCCATGATGTGCGCCTACCTGCTCAGGAAGCACCAAAAGGACAAGCGCCGCAATTTCCTCTCCCGCGCTCTGCAGAGTGCATTCGATTCGATGGCTGAGGCATACGCCGGCAGCCTGCGCTGGGTCTTGAGGCATCAGCCCCTGATGCTTTGCCTTCTGATGGGCACCATCGGCCTGGCGATCTATCTCTACATGGTCGTTCCCAAGGGTTTCTTTCCCCAGCAGGATACCGGACGGTTGAGCGGTCTAGCCCTGAGCTCAGAGGACACTTCCTTTCAAACCATGCGGCAGAAGCTCACCCAATTCATCGCCATCCTCCAGAGCGATCCCGCGGTGGCCATCGTGACCGGCAACATTGGCGCCAGGTCCAATCAGGCCATGTTCAACGTCACGCTGAAACCGCTCTCGGAGCGCAAACTTAGCGCGGACCAGGTGATCAATCGGCTCCGGCCCCAGTTGGCCCGCGTGCCCGGAGCCACTCTTTTCCTCCAGTCCGTCCAGGATGTGACCATCGGCGGACGCCAGGCCAACGCCCAATTTCAATACACTTTGCAGGGAGACAATTTTAAGGACCTGCTCGAATATGCCCCCCGAGTCTTGCAGGGCATGCGCGCTATCCCCGTCCTGCGCGACGTAAGCACCGACCTGCAAGACCACGGACTCATGGCCGGCTTGGTGATTGACCGCGATACCGCCAGCCGGCTCGGCATCAATCCCCAGACGATTGACAGTACCTTGTACGACGCTTTCGGCCAGCGGCCCGTCTCCACCATCTACAAGACCATGAATCAGTACTTCGTGGTGATGGAGATCGATCCCCACTTTCAACAGGGTCCCGATGCCCTCAAGAACCTGTACGTGCGCTCTGCCTCCGGGCAGATGGTTCCCCTGAGTGCTTTTTCCCACTACGATCGTTCCGGCACCGCGCTATCGATTGCCCATCAGGGTCCCTTCCCCGCCGTAACCTTCTCTTTCAACATGGCCCTGGGCGCTTCTCTGGGAGAAGGAGTCGCGGCGATCCAGAAACTGGAGCGCAACCTCCAATTGCCGACTACGATTCGCGCTGGCTTCCAGGGAACTACCCAAGCCTTCCAGGCCTCTTTGAACTCTCAGCCTTATTTGATTTTGGCAGCGCTTGTCACCGTCTACATCGTGCTGGGCATTCTCTACGAGAACTACATCCACCCCATCACGATTCTTTCCACTTTGCCTTCCGCCGGAGTAGGCGCCCTGCTCGCCGTTCTTGTCACTCATAGCCAGCTCGATATCATCGCCTTGATCGGCATCATCCTGCTGATCGGCATCGTCAAGAAAAACGCCATCCTGATGATCGATTTCGCCATTCAGGCCGAACGCAACGAGGATAACAGCCCCGAGGAGTCCATCTATCAGGCCTGCCTGCTGCGTTTCCGGCCCATCATGATGACCACCATGGCCGCTCTTTTTGGCGGCATCCCTATTGCCGTCAGCACGGGAAATGGGGCGGAATTGCGCAGGCCCCTCGGCATCGCCATCTGCGGCGGCCTCATCGTGAGCCAGATGCTAACGCTCTACACTACCCCGGTGATTTATCTTTATATGGACCGGCTTCGCGCCTGGATCAGCGGCGGAAAGATGCACGCCCTCGACGTCATCCCCCCAAAAATCTCCACCGCCGAATAAGCCCTCTTGGCTCCTATATGGCTCTGGGTCTAATTGAAAGGGCCACCGCCGTAATCCTGGGGTCATTGATTCGGCGAGAGGATGTCTGGCACTTCAGGGGAGCAATTGAGGAACTCGTTGTGATTTCAGTTAGTGATTCTTATTTGCAGCGGCAACTGATGCGATATGCCGCCCGACCCGGATGTGATCAGCATGATAGTTTGCGTACCAGCGGGCGGTAGCTGTGTGGGTTGTGCTGCTGTGCTGCTACTACTGCTGCCGCCGCTGCCACTGCTGCATCCAACCATAACTCCGGCGACGGCGCAGGCGAGCACTAGAACCGCCAGATAACAAAGCCGGAGCTTTCGGTTTCCTCCGAACACTGGCATTAATCCTGGCAATCCCAGCGGTACAAGAAGCATGGCAAACACTACGAACCTGTTTCCGTTAAGCATGCTAACCGTCGCGGCCACCTGAACGTTGACCTGTACCTGGGCCGTTGCGGTTCCACTGAGATTGATCAAATTGGAAGGACTAAAGATACAGGTAACATAGGACGGCAACGCCCCAAGACTGAAGTTCACGGGGCCGCTGTACCCAAGCGGCGTTACGGTAATCGTAGCGGTGCCTGATTGACCTGCCGCCAAACTAAGCGTGGTGGTATCTGCGGAGAGACTATAGTCCGGCGCGTTGACGCTCACAGTTTCTGCAATCGATGTCGAGGCTGTGAAGTTCGTGTCGCCGCCATAGCTGGCGGTGACGGAATTGATTCCAGACGGGAGGGTGCTGGTCGTGAGCTTCGCGACTCCTTGCGACAATGCGACCGTGGCCAATCTCGTTTGACCGCTCAAGAAAGTCGCGCTCCCCGTAGGGGTTCCCGTTGTTGCCGACACGGCGTTAGCTGTAAGTACTACAGACGAACCGTCTACGACGGGGCCAGTCGCCGAAGAGGATAGCTGCACGGAGGAGCCAGCCTGGGTCACCGTTAGGATACCGTTCTGGGTGGTCAACGTGTAATTAGGCAAACCAGTTCCTGTCACAGCGGGGACAATCGAATACGGCCCGACAGGCGAGCTAGCCGTTGCATTTGTCGCGAACGTCTCTGTAAAGGTATCTCCATCGACGACGCCCGTTACCGTGCCGGTGAATGACGGATTAGCCGTGCCATAAACACGGCTGGCACTGTTCGCTGTTGCGGTCAACAGGGCGGGATTCACGGTAAGAGTGCCGTTCTGCAAGGTCAACATGTAGTTGGCAGAGGCCATTCCTGTCACGCCAGGAACAATCGAATAGGGCCCCACGGGAGAGTTGGTCGTTGCCGCTGTCGAGAAAGTTTCTGTCAAAGCGTCCCCGTTGACGGCGCCGGTCACAGTCCCCGTAAAGGATGGGTCGGGTGCGCCGTACAAACGGCTCGCATTGTTCGCGGTAACGGTTAGGGGCGCAGGATTAACCGCAATTTGGACGTTCGTGCTCGTCGAAGCGTAGTAAGTTGCGTCCGTCGGGGTGAACAAGACAGCGAGAGACTGCTCACCTGCGGGTAGGACCGTGCCCAACGGCGGAGTGTAGGTGAATATTCCGGAGATACCCGACGCTACGGCGGCATTGAGCTGAGAGCCACTCAGCGGAGTGCCGTAGACGATAGGCGCCGGTGCCGGAAAGTTAACCTGTGGAATGATGGGTGTCATCAGCACCTGAGTCGTCGCTTCTGAAGACGTCTTTGTCGGTTCGATGTTTCCGACCATATCTCGCGCGATGCTGTAAAACGAATAGGTATGGCCAAACTGCCCGGCGAAAATGGCCCCCGTCCCAGTGACGTTGGTTTGCCACTGGACGAAAGCACCTCCATTGTCGGAGGCGTAAATCGTAAAGTCTTGAATGCCAGAACCAATGTCCGTTCCTTGCCAACTAACCGCAAAACTCGGCGTGTATTCTGTGGCGGGGAGTGCAGTTACTGAACTCGTGGGACTGGTGCTATCGATAGTATTTAACCATGCAGCCGTCGAAATCGGTGCGTTTGTGTCGAATACGACTGAGGCTTGGTCACTCAGAGCAGTGCCTGTGGGCAGTGAGCTGATTGGAGTAACGATTAGAGAAACTGCCCCATCCATTCCCGGCGGCAAGAACCCCGCCAGAGGATCCGTCGGCGGCAACAGCGTAGTCGGATCAAGCGATGTTAGCTTCCACGTTAGTAGACCTGTTTCAGATACCAAGGACGCAGTCACATTTACTATCAGATTGGTAGCGGGTCGAAGGTCCACTTCGGTGGTGAAGGGACCAAGAGCCAATGGAACGGCGGGTGGCGTGACTATTTGTCCCGGAAAAGTGATCGGGCCGAGTGTGGCGGTCGAAAGATCGAAATCGGCAGAGCTCAACGAATCTGTAACGACAACCTGCTGGGCCGGAGCCGTAGCCGAAACTTGGTTTTCAAATTGTACTAGGTAAGTTGAAGGCGTGGCGATGTTGCCGACAAAATGAGAATTTCCCGCACCAGGTGGGCCAATTATCTCATTTGGGTCGTAAGAGGTGACAGGCGTCACTGGCCAGTTCGCGGTACCTGATCCACCTCCCGGTGAGGCAGTGAAAATCCATGCGCCAGCTCCGTTATTCGCGGTCGGATCCCAAACCCAGCAGCCAGTTTGCGGGGCAGCCAGCGCGCTGTTTCCGGGACATTGCCCAGGAGGCGGTGGGTCATTTGGGCCGGGCGGAGTCGGATTACTAACAGACGGATACCAAATCCAACTAGTTGATGATGAATCCCAAGCCCAGCATCCTGCCCACTGAGACCGGTCCGACCCTTGGCAGATGGGGCCGTCATCCGGTGGATTTGGCTGCTGAACAGTGACATCCACCATTGTAAGGCTTAGGAAGCCTTCTGAGACATAAACGGAGGTGGTGCCTTCTTGAATCCCCGCAACGAGTCCAGAATCGTTAACCGTCGCTACTTCAGGTGAATCAGCGTCGTATTGGAACATCGTTGAGTCGAGTCCGATATCATTGCCTTCATCATCGCGTGCAATGGCGTTAATGGGTTGCTGTTGACCGATCTGAACGTTGAGTGTTTGCGGTGCGTCGAGAGAATCGAAGCTTGATAGCACGTCAAAATGCTGATGAGGACTCTTTGCAAATCCAAGGTTGGGTGGAACACATAACCCTGGGGGCTGAACGGTCGGGTACTCTAGAGCCCATACCATGTCGTTGCTTGTCAAGCGCTGTGGAGCGCCATCGGGCGGCGTCGCAAGCGCACTGCTGCGACAACCGCCGTCGGATGTCGCTCCAAAGACAAACTGTGACAGCGGATCGTCGTTTGTATTCGATGGATTGTCTATCCGAAGATCGACTTTGAACCCGTTCGCGTGACTCTTGAGACCGGTCTCGCTGTGCCCCCTTTCACTTCCGCCGGTAATACACAGTGCAGCTGAGCCCGGGTAATTCATCAAGAAATTCTTCGTTTGCACTAAGGTTGCCCACATAACGCCGTTAACTTGGGCATCTTGAACTAGTCCGTAGCTCGGCGGCTGGCAGGCGGTGCCAACGAAGATCGTCGGACTACCCATCTGAAGCCACGCGCTTTTGTCGCTTTGGGGATCATCGCCCGGCGAAGATTGAGACAATCCGACAGAAGGCGCGACAAAAGGCGCGATGAGTAACAAGGCAAATGTCTGAAATACGATATGAACCTTCAAATCCTATCGGCTCCGAATTGTCGCCTGAATATCGAACGCCTGCTGTGAGGAACTAACGGTCAAGAAAATTGGTAACTGGCCGGTGGCCGCCGCAGGCACCCTTCCGAGATCTACTGTCACCACCGTGTTTGCGCCTATGTTGGCCATCGACACAACACCGACCTCATTTCCGAAGCCTAGCGCGGATGCCAAGGTGCTAGGGAATGTCAATATCAAATGGACTGCCAATGCGTCTACATTCCCCCGGTTGCCATAGGACACAAAGAACCCCTGCTGTTTGCCAAATCGAATGAGGTTATAGCCGACAATTTGCGTCCAGATCTGAGACGTGCCGCCCTCGTCAACTGTGAATGTTCCATTGAGAGTGATTGTGGTGCCGTCGGGGTTAAGCAAGACTAGGCTGCGTGCCCCTGGCGCGGCACCTTGAAGATTGAATGTTGCGGCAAGGATCGATATGTTGGCAGAGGGAGCTGGAGACCCCACGATATTTGACCCATTCCCGGCCAGCTCGAGCTGCGCTGCTGGCTGGAAGTTGGCGCCAACAACCTGAATCGTGACAGTTCCGGAATTGCCGCCGTGGCTCGGTATGAAAGACGTGACTTGTGTAGCGGCGCTCGTAAATGCGATGCCACCTATACCCTGTGCAGCGCCTTCAGGTATAACCGCTGCTATTAGAGTCCCAGTTTGCGTGTTGTAGCCGTCTACAAAGTCGTTCCCAGGACTGGCTGAATTGAAATAAGCGACATAGATGTTTCCATCGGGACCGAACGCCAGCCCGCCATCCGACCTGATGCCAAAATCGGGAACGAGTTGTTTGACGAACGCGCCAGTTTGGGCGTTGTAGATCATGATGCCGGAATGGGCGCTCGCAACGTATAAGTTTCCGTCTGATCGAAAAATGAGCTGGTCTGGCCCATTTAACCCGCCGCTGCCTGCGGCGACAAAGACCGATATGAACGCGCCGGTCACGCCGTCAAACTTGGCGACACTGGCTTCGTCTGACACATACATGTTTCCATCGGGACCGAATGCAATCCCAGTAGGCACTACAAGGTTGTAGCCGGAGGCAAACGTTCCAATAGAGGCCCCGGTTGTGCCGTTATAACGCCGCACGGTCCGTGCCGCTTGGGTCGAACCGTCATCGGTTACGTAGAGATTTCCGTCGGGGGCGAATGTTAGTGCGGTCGGATTACTGAGGCCGCCGCTTCCTGACGATACGAACACTGACATGAATGAACCGGTCGATCCGTTGTATTGCAGGATGTCGGGGGTCAGATAGTCCAAAATGTATATGTTTCCGTCTGGGCCGAAAACTGGAGCGTGATACGGCAAGTGTCCGCCACTGGCCGCTATGAAGGTACCTAACGCAATTCCCGCGTTGCTGTAGCGGAGAACACTGTTATTAGTATTGTCAGTAACCAGTAAGTCCGCATGGGCACCGTTGGCAGGCCAAAGGGCTGCTAAAGCCAACACAACACAGGTTGTCAAGATTTGGCAGAAACGCTTAGAAGCAGCAATTCGACGCGAAAATCGCACGGATATCACTAGAATTTCCAAAAGTAGATTGCTTAAGCTCTCTTCGACAAAACGATATAGCGAGGACGGCGGCTAATCTATCGCGCAGCGGAACGAAAATCAAGACGAAGGACTAATTGTTCGGCTGGTTCTCGCGGGAAGGCAGACGTTCTTCTGGGCATTCGGAGCAGTCTCGCCGGCTTGTCATCCGTGCCGTGAAATTTTGGCCAGAAGCCCACCGCCGGTACAAGACGAGAGCCCGTTAAGGGGACGGCCGAAAATGGGGGAACAGCTGGGGAACAAATAGGCTTCTCTCCCATTCTCTGCAGTACCCTGCGCTCCCGAAGATTTCTTGTAACTTCCTGAAACTGCGTATCAGCCTTACCTTCCCCACCTACGGCACGCAGGTTGACCCGCTCCCACAAATACGGGAGCATGGCTTCATGAAGACCACATTGGAGATTCCCGACACGGTTTTCCGGCGTGCAAAGTCGGCGGCTGTCGCTCGCGGGATTCCACTCCGTGAATTTTTCACCGAGGCGGTCAGGGATAAACTGGCGGCCAAGAGCAAATCTAGCGAAAAGCCCTGGACTAAGCTTATGGGCAAGCTGAAGCATTTGCACAAAGAAACTCTCCGCATCAACCGTGTGATTACAGAGGATTCCGGGAGAATCGATCCCGAGATGTGGCGTTGATCTTGGACATGATTGACAGCGCGAAGCTACGGGCATAGCATTCTCTCGTTCTCCCTTACCGACCTCCGGGTTGCACCGAAATGGGCGTCGCGATTTGACCGCACAGAGGAGGTACGTCATGAAAAAGCGAATTCCGTATCTGAGCTTGGCTGTTCTCGGCGTCGCCGTGTTGCTGGCCGGCACGCTCGTATCCACGAGCGCGCGCCAAGCCAATGGCGGCGCCGTGCGAGTCAAGAACAACGACATCGGCGGCGTGGTCACCAGCACCGCGGGGCCGGAAGCGGGCGTTTGGGTGATCGCGGAAAGCACCAGCACGCCGACGCGCATGGTGAAAATCGTGGTGACCGACGATCAGGGGCGCTATCTCTTGCCGGATCTGTCGGCGTCGGACTACGACGTATGGGTTCGCGGCTACGGGCTGGTGGATTCGCCGAAAGTAAAAGCCAACCCCGGACATACGCTGAATCTGAAGGCGGTCGTGGCGCCGGACAAAAAATCCGCGGTGGAATATTACCCCGCGCTGTACTGGTTCTCTTTGCTGCAAGTGCCGCCCAAGAGCGATTTCCCCGGCACCGGTCCCTCCGGCAACGGGATCTCTTCCAGCGTGAAGAGCCAGGGCCAGTGGATTCGCGAGATCGTCAACACCGACGGCTGCACGGGCTGTCACCAGATGGGCGACAAGGCCACCCGCGAAATTCCCCAGAGCATCCTCGCTCACGCGAAAGACTCCAGCGCCGCCTGGGAACGCCGCGTTCAGTCGGGCCAAGCCGGCGCCCAGATGATTTCCCGCTTCGCGTCGGTTGGCCAGAAGCGCGGGCTGGCCATGTACGCGGACTGGAGCGACCGCATTGCCAAGGGCGAGTTGCCGGATGCCGCTCCTGCGCGTCCCCAGGGCCAGGAGCGCAACGTGGTGGTAACCATGTGGGACTGGGCCGATCCCAAAGTCTATCTGCATGACGACATCGCCACAGACAAGCGCAATCCCACGGTGAACGCCAATGGCCCCATCTACGGCGGACTCGAAGAGAGCGGCGATTACCTGCCCGTCGTCGATCCCGCGCACACCGCGGCGACGCAAATCAAGCTGACGGTTCGCGATCCGCAGACGCCAAGCTCCGCGGCTACGCTGCCGCTCGCGCCCTCGCCATACTTTGGCAGCGAAGTGATCTGGAACAGCCAGACCACGGTTCACAGCTTCGCCATGGACAAGCTGTCTCGCGTGTGGGCCGCGGCGCGCGTGCGCAAGCCCGAGACGCCGGCATGGTGCCAGGCCGGATCGGATCATCCGTCGGCAAAGTTGCTCCCCATCGACCGCGGCGAACGCGGCCTCGAGCTCTACGATCCAAAAACCAAACAGTTGACCACCATCGACACCTGCTTCACCTGGGGCCACGTGAATTTCGACGACAACGATGTGCTCTGGTCGTCCTTCGGGCCTGCCGGCGTCGAGGGCTGGTTCGACACCAAGATCTGGGACAAGACCCACGACGAGAAGAAGGCGCAGGGCTGGAGCGCGTTCGTTCTCGACTACAACGGCAACGGCAAGCGCGACGCCTATACCGAACCGAATCAGCCGCCCGATCCCACCAAGGACCGGGCTATCAGCGTCGTTTACTACGGCGTCTCCCCCGCACCGGACGGCTCGGTTTGGGGATCGGTCCAGGGAATGCCGGGCGCGCTGGTTCGCTTCATTCCCGGATCTCACCCGCCCGAAACCGCGCTGGCCGAATACTACGAAGTGCCGTGGAACAATCCGAAAGCGCCGGTGCAGGGCTACGCGCCTCGCGGCATGGACGTGGACAGCAAGGGTGTCGTCTGGACCGTGCTCTCGAGCGGGCATCTGGCCAGCTTTGACCGCAGCAAGTGCAAGGGCCCGCTCAACGGTCCCGCGGCCGCCACCGGACAGCACTGCCCCGAAGGCTGGACGCTCTATCCCTTCCCCGGCCCGAACTACAAGGGCGCGGTGGAGAGCGGCAGCGCCGATTCGGCTTACTACAACTTCGTCGACCGCTTCGACATGCTGGGCGTCGGCAAGGACGTGCCGCTCGCCACCGGCAATCTGTCCGAGGGACTGCTGGTGCTCGTGAACGGCAAGTTCATGACGCTGCGCGTGCCGTATCCCATGGGCTACTACGCCAAAGGCCTGGATGGCCGCATCGACGATCCGAACGGCGGCTGGAAAGGCAAAGGCATCTACACGCCGATCTCGACGCGCGCGCCGTTCCATATGGAAGGCGGCAAAGGGACCACCAGCAAGCTCGTGAAGTTCCAGATGCGGCCGAATCCGCTGGCGGACTGAGCTCGACCTAAGATCGATTCGCAATTTCGCTTGCCCGACGTAGCGGCGTTCGTGTCTTCGCGAACGACCCTCGAGTCGTTTGGCACGCGAAGTGCGCCTGGCCTTTTTTTAACGCGCAAAAGCTCATCCTGTGGGTAGACTTTTGCGCGCCCCCAAAGGGGGCCCCTCCCCCCCCACTTTTTTTGCAAGAGTGTGATTCCGCGCGACTTCAAGTCCAACAATTTGCAAGGATGTGATTCCAAATGAGTTATTTTGCAGCCCTTGCAAGAGTATCAAAGCAGGAGATTTAGGCCGAACTTCGCCAGAAATAATCTTACCGGCTGTAGCGAATGTGCCGATGGTGGACGGCGGCGCGGCATGCGGCACGACGTGGCGAAGTGTGGACCGGAGACGGTCGGAAGCGAGGCAAGAAAAAGCGCCACAAAAAACGCCAGAAAAAACGTTCGTGCGGCGCTGTTGTACGCGAGTCATATGCAATGTTATCGATGACGTAAATCGCGGTCAACGGGCTACTCAGTGCATAACAGGAACCGCTGTGGAAAAGCGCGCACACCTAGCGGTCTCCATGCCACCTTATATACGGGATTTTCGGAAGCTAGGATTCGGGGAAGGCCAGATTCCGAAAACGCGACTTGTCGCGACTTGGCTTCACATTCCGATCTTGTTTGTAGTTGTTTCTGGAACGGGAAGATTCTTACGAAATACAACAGAGAAAGTCTCGCACGCCTGTTCACCAGCCATAAGGTGGAAAAGAGCTACCCACAGCCGCCACAGAGCGTAGGTCGGAAATGAGAAGTAAAAGTAGGTACTCCGATAATAATACTGTTCCTCCACTATGGTTCCGTTGCATTCGTGAACAAGGGATCGAAAATGGCGGGGAGTGCAGCAATCATAATATGCGGCGAATCCGTGCTCGTCCATTTTGCGGGGACTGACGTAAAAGAGGATTTTCTTCTTGAGTTCCTCAGACAGAATGAGGTTCAGTCTCGCGTAGATGCTATTGCGGCAAGGGAGGAACACCAACGCGAGGCCGCCCGGTTTGAGCATGCTGAAAACCCCATTTAATGCCGCACGTTGTGACTGGACATGTTCCAGCACCGCCTGGCAGATTACTAGGTCCGCTTCGGCGGGGTTGGCCCTGTATGTTTGAATATCGGCAGGTATGGTCCTGTCGTAAGCTCCAGCCGGAGCGCGAGCCAGCTCGCCGGCGTCAACGTCCACGCCGACTACTGTCGCGCCGAGGCTTTGCTTCGTCTCTGGCGAGATCAACGGCTTCTTACCGCCTCCGATGTCGTACACCACGGCCCCTCGACAGAGATATTGCGGGACGACTTCCTTAATGAAATGTTCATTGCCGTCAGTACGGAATCTTTGATTGACGAATCGCCGGTCGAATCCGTAGCACAGTTCTTGCTGACGAGGTATCAGCGATTTGAAAAGACTCATGGTTTATCTCCGTGGAACCGGCTGCTTGTTCACTCAATTTTTTGAGACGGGCCGAGAGCAGGGTTTTGCCGTTGAGCAGGGTACCTAAAGTTTACGGCTAAACTGCCCTGGAAATGAGATGATTCGCAACTTGTATGGGGTCACGACGGATGGGGTTCGTCACTGCGTCATTTCTAGGCTCACTCCGTAGAACATACCGCTCAGTGAGTCAACGATTTCAAATCCCTGGCCATTATCCTGCCAGGCGTCCAGCGGGGGCTTCAATTCCGGCACCGGCAAGTACCTATACCTACAAGAACTTTGCCAGAGCCGCGAGATAATATTTGGGCTCGTTCATCAGGAAGCTGTCGCGGAACGGTTTAGGAGCCGAAGATGAAGATTATCGCCAAGATTATCCTAGGAGTTGCCGCCTCTCTGGTCTTGCTCTTGGTGGTGCTGCGCGTCACAGGCTTTGATCCTATTGGGAATAGACCAGGGCCGGGAAATTATCCGGGATTGTGGCTTAGCGGGAAGGTCGTGACAACGCCCGTGACGGATTGGTCGTTTGCAACCTCGTACAAGACAGACAAACTCCAGACGCGAACCTGGTATCTGATTCCGCATTCGGTGACGACAGGGTTTGTGGTGCACAACGGCCAGCTCTATATCACGTCGATGTTTCCGGCGGGAATGCCCTTTCCGCAGGGAAAGAACTGGGCGTCAAACGTTATGCGCGATCCACATGTGCGGCTGAAATTCGGAGACAACTTGTACGATTGCGTTTTGTCAGTGGTCACCGATCCCGATGAAAGAGCCGCTATCCTGGGGCCGAGAGCGAGGGGCTCCAGTACAGGCAAGGGTCCAACCCAGCATCTCTTCCATGCGGTGTCGGATTTAGGCGCAACAGGAAGACCTCCGTACTGACGCTGTTGCCTGCCTAATCTCGTCCCACTCGTTGTAGGGATATCTAAACTTCAATGAAGCCTTAATCCGATCTAGGAGTCCCGACTCCCGAAAAACGCGGATTTTCGGTAACTGCGAGTCTGGGCCAGACGCACATTCCGGCAATCCGACTCCTCAAGACTTGGCACGTCAGTGCCACACTGCGCTCGCAAGTCGTCGCCAATCCTTGGCGACATCGGCGTGCGCACAAAATGGAAGCGCTAGCTGGTATAGTTGCCACCGGTATCATTAAGGAAACTGCGTTTGCGGACGAACCTAAATTTTCGATTGCTCTTGGTAGTGGTTGCTCTGTTCCTGGTCATAGTTGTTTCCAAGCCGGCGACACAGTCGATTGACTTCCTCGTTTACTACCATGCTGCGCGAGTGCTCATGGACGGCCACGGCGCGCTCTACGGGCCGCAGAGCGGTATCGGATGGCCGCAAATCTTCCGTTATCCGCCGTTATTTCTCGTCGTCTTTCTTCCCATCGCGCTGCTGCCTCTGAAAACGGCCGTGGTGCTTTGGCTGGCTCTGAAATGCGCCGTGCTGTATTTTCTGCTGCGGGCGCTCGCAATCCAGATCGAGTTTCCGCGAACGGGATGGTGGTGGCTCATTCCTGTGTGCGTCTGCGGCGGATTCATTATGCAGGAGTTCAGGTTCGGAAACGTTCAGTTCCTGATTTTTACGCTGGTCGCGTCGGCGCTTTGGAACATACGGCAGCGCCCAGTCTCTTCCGCATTCGCGCTTGCGCTTGCCGTGAGCCTAAAAGTTTGGCCGCTGTTTTTTTTGCCCTATCTAGCTGCGCGGCGACATCTGCGCGTGGCGGCGTTGACGGCAGGGTTCGTCATCGGACTGACACTGCTGCCTTCGGTCCATTTCGGGTGGCGGGGCAATATCGCCCTGCTGCGGCAATGGAGTACACAGGAGTGGGGAACGGGCAGCCTTGGCGAGCAGGCGTGGTTTCCCAGCCAGTCGCTCGGCGGGGTACTGCAGCGATACCTGACGGCGATGGATTTTTCGAGATGGCCCGATCCGAACTACCCGCACACCAATTTCGTCGCCATGGATCCGCGCGTTGTGCGGAGTGCCTGGATTGTGCTGACCGCGATCGGCTATGCAGGCGTGCTGTTGCTGGCCCGTGCCACGCCCGGGTCCGTGGACTCCTTGGCCAACGCGATCGCTCTTTGCGTGCTGCCACTTTTGCAGCCGTTTACATACCGCCCTGAGATGGTGGTCCTGCTCTGGCCGGCAATGGCTGCAGGCGCGTTCCTGGCGCGGCGGGAAGCGCTCCAGAGATGGGCGATATTTTTTCTATACGCCGCAGTGGTGATCGAAGCTGGAGAGCCGCTGATTCCGGGGGAACGGAATCAGCGCTTCTTTCAGGCCGTAGGTGTCGATTTCTGGGCTACGTGTCTTCTCGCCGCTGGGCTTCTGGCAGTTTGGCTGCGATGGCGGCGCCAGGAAGGTTCAGCCCTAACCCGCAGCGACTCATTCGAGGTATCGGCTTTACCGGTTGTCGGGTCAGGAGAGTGACAGCTTCCTGCCTGGACCTCAAATGCCTTTCTCGCCGTGCGGGCGGCCCAACTCAGCTTTTCTCCCGCCGCCACGTAAAAACCGAATTCACTCCATAATTCCACACCGAACTGAACCCGAGCCCGCAGATCCCAGCGAGCCACCACACCACGTGAGAGCGAAAAAGCGAACTAGCAACGCTCAGGTTGATCAGCGCGCCCACGGCACAGGCCACATAGAACGTCAGCAAGCCATTTAAGACGCGCCATCCCCGCAGCCTCTTGTCACGGAATGTCAGCACGTTGTTCAGCAGAAAGTTGAAGGTCATTGCCGACAACGTTGCCGCCGCCTGGGCTTCCACAAATCCAGTTTTGGCCCGGTAATAGAGCAGCGCTAGAATTCCGAGATGAATAATCACGCCGATCGACCCGACCAGCGCGAAAACCACGAATCTCGTAGGCAGAACTCTGCCTAGGGACTTATCGAGAAGCAGATAAAGGTACTCCGCTCCCACCCGGATATCGAGCTTGCTTTCGCCCCATCGCCGTTCGCCAAATTGATACGGCTCCTCACCGATCCGAATAGGCTGCTGACTTGTGGCGAGCAAATCGACCAGGATTTTGAACCCCCTGCCGCTCAGGCGCGGAGCGACTCGCCTGAAAAAGCTCGCATCCACCAGGAAAAAGCCGCTCATGGCATCCGATACTTCACACCGGCAAACGAACCGGCTGATGCGGTTACCCAGTAAGCTCAGCCGAACCCGATCCCTCGGGAACTCACCCGCGTTCCCTTCGCGAAGAGAACGGCTGGCGATTACAATATCGAGTTTTTTGACTTTCATTCGTTCCAGCATTCTTGGCAGAAGCTTTTCATCGTGCTGTAAATCCGCGTCCATAACGGCGAGGTACGGCGCCGCCGTCGCCAACATTCCCTCAATGGAGGCTGAAGACAGGCCGCGCCGGCCTATCCGTTCCAGCACGCGAATGTTCCGATTTGTATGCGCCATCTCTCGCACCACATCGGCCGTGCCATCCGCGGAGTGATCGTCAACAAAAATAACTTCCCATTCGATGTTTGTGAGGGCCTTCGCCAGGGCCTCTAACAAGGGAAGAATGTTCCCACGCTCGTTATAGGTAGGGACAACCACCGCAAGTTCGATTGGAGATTCCGGACGCGTGGAAGCCGCATCGGCGCGATCGCTGGGCCCCTGCTCGAACAGAGTGCTCACGGCATCCGAGGAAGTCCGTCGCGGGAGAGGTTGCTCCAGTGTCCTTCGACCGATGATGCTTTAGGAGATGGAATAGCCATTGGTCTATCTCATCAACCGGAGCTTCCGATTTGGACCTCTGTCTAGCGCATCGTATGCTTCTCTCGCCCTGGACACAAGAATT